>Ga0209121_10005593_pt1 | contig 11333 bp, 8 predicted proteins | sample Cruoilmetagenom3_FD_187292 | JGI IMG/M metagenome (GOLD analysis project Ga0209121, IMG submission 187292) | Oil polluted marine microbial communities from Coal Oil Point, Santa Barbara, California, USA - Sample 3 (SPAdes) (version 2) | ecosystem: Environmental > Aquatic > Marine > Oil seeps ...
GACATAAGTTTTAAAAATCCTTCTTTTTCTGTAAAATAATTTACAAAAACAAAAAAGCCCTTCAGCAAATGCCAAAGGACTGGAAATTGTCAGCTCCCCCTATTGGACACGTTCAGAACTTTTAAGGGGAATATTGCAATAGAAAATATTAGATTAATAAGTTAGTTATTCATAATTAGAAGTAGTATTTAAGAATAATAATTTAAAAAATATTTATAAAAGAAAAAGCTCTTAAGCATAATACTAAAGGGCTGGCTATTATATGGCTCCCCAGATTGTTCCATAGATAGAACTTTAATATCTACTTTTATTTTCCCCGCAAAATAACAGAAACCAATCAAATCATATAAGTATTATGTAGTCATCCCTTATATTGTTTTTTAAACTTGGGCTTATCGATATAAGCTTCCCTTGTTCATAAAGAAAAATAAATAAAACAAGCGAAAAGTCCCTTTGTTTTACACCCTCATAAATAAGATATAGGAAAATGTTATTTTTGAGGAATTTTTATTGAGTAAGAATATTCCATTATAAATTTTTTTATATTTTTACATATTTTTATTTCATTAAATATACAGTTGTGTTATGTCCACATATTAAATGAATTATCTAACCTCTTGGGATATAAGCACATCTGAAGCCAATATCAAGCATAGGTACACTCGGAGAATCAGATTCTATATAGTAGCAATTAGTATTTACATAAGGACGATTATACGACGCGCCCCTATTTTCTTTTTCTGAATTTGGTGCTTTACTAAATCTTGGATCTTTTGACCAATTATCAACCCATTCAAAAACATTGCCAACCATATCATAACAACCATATGGACTTACTCCTTGTGAATACTTGTCAACAGGTGTAGTTGAATTAAAACTTGATTCTATACTGTTACATTTTTCTTTACTAAATTTGTTTCCCCAAGGATAAATACGGCCATTTGTGCCACGAGCAGCTTTTTCCCATTCCTTGGATGTAGGTAATCTTTTGCCAGCCCATGACGCATACGCAAATGCATCATACCAAGAAACTACAGTTACAGGGTGATTTGGTTTTTCTTGAGCTAATTTCTTTATTCTCATACCCTTTCCAGTTTTTCGAATACTATTTTGAGACAAATAACTCGTTGCTTCTAAAAATTTCAAATACTCCATATTGGTAACAGGAAACATATCAATATAGTAATCATAATCTATTTTATCTTTTTGCGAATTGGGACCTGATAGAAAGTCACCTTTAGGAATTAAAATCATAATTTTTTCATCAATATCAGTTTTTATTTCCTTCTTTAATTCAGATATTGAGTCTAATTTGAGTTCTCCGGCTTCATTAAATCTTATGTTATTTTTGGATTTATCTGCCTTGTTATAATCTATAGAATTCTTTTTTAAATAATTATCTATTTTATTTAATATATCTTTATATCCTGTATTTTCTAAATCTTCTAATGGAAAGCATTTTAAATCCGCTATGTTATCAAGAAACTTACCAATGCCTGATTGTATTTTATCCATTTTATCCAATTCCACGTGCGATTGTGCTGTTCCAGTATTTTTTAACTTATTTAATTTATCTCTGAAGCATCCATACTCTTTTTGCCAGAAGTTTATATAATCAATATGTTTTACTCTGTTAAAAATATCTGCTTGTTTATCAATAATTATCGGAAAAGTTTTTTCTATATATTTTTTTTCTTGAATAAATTGAATAACCTCATACATACAATTTATAGATTTTAAATATGCATCACTAATTAACAATATTACATAATCATGGTCACGAATAGTATCCATAAATTTTTTTAGGCTCGAATATGACGGGACATCTCTTACATCTCTAGTTAATCGAATATTTTTTGAAATAAAAAATTTATCAACTTTATCAGCAATTTCCTTGTCTTTGTGACTATAGGAGAGAAATAGTTTTGACTCCTGACTATTTTCTTCTATTTTATTGCTTTCTTGATTATTATTTGTGATATTATCAATTACTTTAATTTTTTTTAAAACTTCTTCTATTGCTTCTTGCAAATAAATCAAATTTTGATAGTTAGATCCGCCTTTGCTAATATATTTACCTGTGTGTTCATCTTCTGTCCACCAAGCAGTCCTTCTACTCATTAAGGAATCATATTTTAGATAAAGAACTGAATCCTCTGGTAATAAATTTCTAATTTTCCCATTAGTCTCTTGAAATATTTTTTTCGTTTTATCGAGTGTTAACATTCCTTCATCTGCTAAAGAAATACTTTCATCTAAATCCATTTTTATATTTTTGATATTTTTTGCAATCTCTTTATTATTTATAATTCTTACATCAACTCCTTTATTAACGTTTCATTAAAATCAAATCCAATAACATAAATAAGAATCTAAATTGCACTCTTAAAGTGAGGTAAATATTTTTTTACTTTCTTAAAGGTTAAAAAACTTTCCCAGTTCTGTTCTCAGTTAACTAAATAAATCTAAAGTTTTTAAAAATTTTTTACACAATTTTTCTTGTATCGGATCTTGAAACCATTCACAATAACGATAAAATGAAGTATTAATTAATTTTTTAGTACTTAAATCACTTCCCAATCCAATAACTTCATCAGTTTTTGCATTATATTTAGTCAGTAATGAATAGTATTCTACTTGATTAAACAACTTGTTTAAATCTTTTTGTGCTTCCATTACCGTAAATACTATATTTAAATTTAATCTTTTAATTGTTATTGAAAATAATTTCATTTTTTTATCTTTTCTTGCTTTTTCTATTATTTTATCAATATTTTCTAATAAGTATTCCTGTTCCTCAAATTTTAAATTTAAAATATTAAATATAATTTTGGTTTTATAACTAATATCTAATTGATCTATTTCACTAATTAAATTCTCAATTTTTACCGGAATATTTACTCTTGGTTTTTTAGGATTTCCAATTAGCTGATATTTTCTAATCATATATTCATCTACTTCTTTTGAATAATTTGACAAACTAACCAAATAAGGTAATTTTTTATCTTTCTTTTTAAATTCTTCGTAATCGAAATCAAGTCTTTTATCTACATAATAATTTAAAAGGTCAATTTCATCTGCTATTAGTTCAAAATCTATCTTTTCAATTGATAATCTTTTGAGTAGATAATGAATAAAATAATATGGTTTATCTAGTATTTCAGTAATTATTTCTAAATCAAATATGCAAACTGCCCAAGGAAACTCATTAAAGTTAAATAGTTTTAAATTTGGTTCCAAATTCATAAATCTTGTTGTTATATTGGCAAATTGTCCTAAGGTAACACTTATTAGAAAAATATTTCTGCTATCAATTTGTTTCATATCAATCGTTATTTCTCTATCTTCAAAAACAATCTTTGGAAAGTTCATGGAATTGAAATAGTTCTTAGCCCGTATACCTTGTTCTAACGAATCTTTTATGCTCTTTTCAAGATCTTCTTTAATCTTTTTAAAGCTTTTTCCGGTTCTAGCTTGAAGGGTTAGTTTTTTTGATTTACATTGAAATATTAAAATATTTCTATCAAATAATACTAGAACATCGCATATTTCTTCTCCATTTGGATATTTGGGATTTAAAAATACATGACTTTTTGGAAATACTCTACATAAAAGTGTACTTGTCTTTTTTTCTAGCCATTTATATCGAATAGCATCATACTTTATTTTGAATTTCTCATCGTTAAAAATATCGAATTGAAAACTGTCGAATAATACAGTTGGGAATAAAAATAATAATGGAATTAAATATCCTTTTGAAAACTTCAAAATGGGCTTTTCGAATAAAGTGTTATAGTCCCACGGAGAATTAAGTGGATCTTGAAATGTATTTGGAAACTTTGAATTAAAGTATCCAAAAGATTGACTAAGCCGATTTAGTAAATTTCTACATATTTCCAAAGATAACGATGAATTTTTACAAATATCATCCTCATTGAATAAAAGAATATTACTAGCTTCATTCATAATGAAATCCGTAAATACGTTTGTCTCTAATTGTTCATATTTATCACTTTTATCTTTATAATTATGTTTCAAATTATCTTTTAGCCATTTTTTTGTGTTTCCCACTGCATTGCTATGATATTTCTTTAATTTTTTTTCATACAACACTTTTATTGTATTATAAAAAATTATTGCATCTTCAATTGTGAAGCCCAAATTTATCGAAAACCAATGATCAAATGAAGAATAATAATCTTTTGCATAATTAATTAATTGAAATGGAAAGGCATCATTTCTGATCCAAAAAGAAGATAATCGCGCTTTTTCTAAAATAAGATTTTTATTGGTAGAAGCGTCATCATCAGAATGCGTTTTTTTAAAAATATTACTGCGGTTTATAGCAATAAAATAATCGTCAATTACCTTTAAAATTTTATTAATATCTTTTGGATTATTATTAATTTTTAAATTTTCACTTTTGCTATGACTAACAATAAAACCAGTTAAATATTCTAACTGTCTCTCGTGCATTCTTTTTTCATTGTTCTCATGTGTTAATTCATCTTTAGATAACAATACCATCAGTGATAGTTTTGCTAGTAGATCAACAATATTAATATTCTTAACAATATTTTTTAGTTTTTTAAAATTTTTACAACAATCTTCTTGACTTTTTTTAAATTCTTTTTCAAAATCTAAAATAATCTACTCCTCCAATTTATAAATAAGCCTGATACCCCCCAACCCTATTAATCTCAGGAAAATAAATGGGTTCAATCTTTACATTTTACATAATTAATTACTTAAAAAAAACTTTTTTAATTATTATAAAATAGTAATCCCAAATTACTTCTAATTAGAAAATACGACAAATCTTTTAAAAATCCTTCTTTATTAAATAAAAACTCCTGCTTTTTTGGGGCAAGGGTTTTGGAAAGTGTTTATTTGTTCTATCTAATTATAAATAATTGATTATTTTTTATTTTATACTTATTTTTTCTTCAATATCATTAATAAGGCTTGATACTTTTTCTATCTGTGATTGGTTATCTAATATTTTATATATCTTTAAGGCTTCTCGATAATAAATTAAAGCTTCTTGTGGCTGTTCTAAACACCGATAGGCATCACCTATGTTCGAGAGAGCAACAGCTTTTCCCTCCTGGTAGTCTATCTCCTCGCAAATCTCTAAGGCTTCTTGAAAATAAACTAAAGCTTCTTGTGGCTGGCCTAAACGCAAATAGGTACTACCTATATTAAATAAATTAATAGCTACGCCCTGTGAGTAATATATCTCATAATCTATCTTTCTATAAATCTCTAAGGCATCCATATAATAACCTAAAGCTTCTTGTGGTTGATCTAAAAGCCGATAGATAACACCCATATTCCCTTTGGTGATGGCTTCACCCTGCTGGAAACCCATTTCTCTAAAAATCTCTAAAGCTTGCTGTTGGTAACCTAAGGCTTCTTTTGGTTGGCCTAGTTGAATATAGACATTACCTATATTGCCTAGAGTTATTGCTTCACCCTGCTTGAATCCTATTTCTCTGTAATTCTTTAAAGCCTTCTCGCAAAAGCCTAAAGCTTTTTTTGGTTGGCCTAAACGCATATATATGTTGCTAATATCTATCTGTATAGCTGAATTTCCCATTAATCTATCAGTATTATCTTTTATATTTTTTAATGTTTTTAATGACTTATTATATTCATCTTCTGCCTCTTTCAGCTTTCCTAAGAAATAATAGCAGTTTCCGATAAGAAAATGGGCAGAGGTTTTATCTATCGCTGTAGCATTTGGATGTTCCAAGCATTTTTTATACTCTGAAATTGCTTCTTCAAATTTATATTCTTTTTCATATTTTTGACCTACATTAAAAGAATGTTTTAGTAAAGGATCTTTTTGTAGTGAATCAATATAAGACTGGGGTAGACCTAAGCGAGATGCCTCACCTCGTTGCGCAAGCTGATAAGTTTCTTCAATTTTTTTTGCACTCTTTAATTCTTCATTTCTATTTTTTATTAAGATAAAGACTTCTGAGCCCACAAGAATTAAACCTGCAAGAATTACTATTATTAATATTTTAGTTCCCTTTTTTCTTTCAATAGTAAGTAAACTTAAGTATATAAATAAAAATGTTGATAATATGATTATAATAATATTTATAAATAATTTTATATCCATAATGTAATTACCGTAATATATTTATAAACTAAAATTTACCTTCCCCCTGTTCTCCTCGCAAATGTATAAACAAAAAGTGCCATCATAAAAGCACCTATAAAGGCTTCTGAACCTGCTAAAATTCTTCCCCATCCTTCAAGGGGCCTAAAATCACCATACCCTAAAGTGGTAAAAGTAATAGTACTAAAATAAAGACTATCAGGAAAATTTCTTATTACATTATTTTTCAATAATCCTTTAGATATTAAATCAATCGTATTTCCAGAATTTTGATGAATAGCAGTTCCCTTTAATTCAATTATTTCGGGATTCCCAAGGCCTATAAAACTAAAAGATAAAGCAAATATAAGTATTATCGCTACTGCTGTTTTTATAACATTCCAAGGTCTCTCTCCGTAACCATAAATAATATTCGAAACCCCAGAAAAGAACCATTTACTAAAATGATTACTGAATATCCATCTAAGAAAAGAATATTTTTTCTCCTCACTACTACTTTCGATTTCTGGTGGTACAAAAACAGTTTTGTTCTTTTTCTTCTCATTATTTCTTTCTTTTTCTCTGTTAACAGAGAAAAACCAATGAGATAGTCTATCCATATCTTTTTCTTTTTTAAAAGCCCAACTTTCATCTTCGTATCTTCCAATAGTGTGGAAATTGTTTTTAAGTAAAAGGTAAATCTCGTTAGCTTTAGAATATTTTTTTTCCTTATCTTGAAGAATATGATTCTCAATTTGCTTTTTTTTAATTTTAGTATTTCTTAGCAAGGCATCGGTAAAATCAACTAATACTCCATCAACTAAATCTAAATCTAAAAAGATATTTTCTAAGAGAGCATGTATAAAGGATATACTACCTCCTTTCTTCACTTTAAGAATTAACTTCTCTCCTTGAGATAAAGTAGCGTTATTAAAATAAGTCTCTCCTTTGAAAGTTGCTCCCATAAAGTCATTCAATCTCAAGAAATTTACTTTTGTAAAGTCAGCGTTCCTTTTAAAGGTTGTATTTTCAAAGTAAGCAGCTCCCTCAAAGGTTGCATGATAAAAATTAACATTTCCCTTGAAGGTTGCCTCCCTAAAGTCAGCATATCCCTGGAAGTCTGCACCTATAAATTTAGCATATCCTTTGAAGGTTGTCTTAAAAAAGAGAGAACACCCAATAAAAACCGATGCTATAAATTCAATATCTCCTTCAAAAGTTGCTTCCTGAAAAGAGGTATACTTATTGTTAAAAACAAAATTTATAAATTCAATATATCCGATGAAAATAAAATTATTGAAGTTATAACCTTTATTCTCTTTTTCAATTTCTTTTATATATTCTTTTAATGCCTTCTTAAATTCTTCTTCAGTTTTTTCCTCTGCACTTGCATGAAAAATGCAATATTTTGATTCTTTGTGAGTTGGTCTTCCACAATCTTTAATTTGACAAACATTCGATTTAACTTTTTCTTTATTCAAACTTATATATCGCTCCTTTCTTGAAGAAATAATTCATAGTATTTGTTAATCGTTTGGGAGAGTTTTTCCTGCCCTGCCCTTTTGGTTGATTATGAGTATTATTTGCATAAGTTATTTTAAGGTAATGCTTGTTCTCTTAATTCTCTTAATGATGATTCGATAGATTCTCCTATGAGTTTCCGAAAAGCAAGAAAATACATATCAGCAATAGGAATATATGCGTTAGCGGGGTCTTCATATAATTCTGAGGTAATTCTTATCTGAGCTACAAAGTCAGAATCATCCCACAAAAATGTTCGGTAATACTCAACCTGGTATTCGAGCAAATGAATACCTACTTCCCTTTTTGTATCTTCTTCCCCCTCCTTTATTCCTTTTTCTGTGATTTCAAGATTAAGCCAATCCTCTAACTTCATTTCTTTTTTTTCATTTTTTGTTCCTTCATCTTTAACAAAAGAACTAAACCAATCTATAAAATCTTTTACGCACTTCTCAATTCCACTTCCTACTCCGAGTATAAGAATTCCTTTTTCATAAGAAGATAAAGAATTCCATAGCTCAGCATAATTGAAGAGCTCTTGAGTCAGACAAGAAATTTCCATAAAGGATAATAAACAAAGCACGATTATCAATATAATAGTTATTTTTTTCAATATATTTCTCCTCCTAAAAAAATATAGTATTTGTAGTTACAATATATTTAACTTTATCTTTGTTAATAAATCAAATCAAATAGCTCATTCGCTAAATCAATATCTAATTCTTTGAGAATTTTGTATTCATCTAAGGCTAAACTTTTATCCCCGATTAGAAGATAAGTATAACCTAAAAGGATGTGGACATTAGCATAATCAGGATTAATGCGGATTACCTGTTTAAATGCTTCTATTGCCTTTGTGTAGTTACCTAATTCACCATAAATGGTACCCATATTGTTGTAGGCTAAGAAATAATCGGGATTGATACGGATTGCCTGTTTATAAGCTTCTATTGCGTCTTTATCGAAACCGAGTTGGTCATAAGAAATACCTAAATTGTAGTGGGCAATTGCGTCATCAGGATCAATACGGATCGCCTGTTTATATGCTTCTATTGCCTTTATATAAGATTTAAGTTCTACATAGCAGTACCCAATCTGAAAATATGCCCAGGCTTTTAATGATGATATATCTGTTTTAATTGCTATCTCCAAATAAGGTAATGCCTTTTCATACTCTCTTTTATCTATAAAATAAAATGCTTTATCAGCAGCTTCATAAGCATAGTCGGAATCCTTTTTGTCTTTTTCTTCCTGCTCAAATAATTCCTCGGTGGTAAATGTTTTCTCTTCTTCTATTAAATTAAGGCTTGCTATCCTTTCACTGGGAATAGCAAAATTTAAGTTCTGCCCTTCTATAAATTGAAAAGTAGCTATTCCGATAACTTCTCCATTCATATTTAAGACCGGACTACCGCTTGAACCAGGCGAGATGGGGGCGGTAATTTGGATTAGTTCACCATAACCAGGAACTTCTCTTATAGCAGAGACAATCCCATCACTAACTGTTTTTTCCAAACCTAATGGACTACCATACACTAATATTCTTTCTCCTACTTCCGGGATAGCTTCACTTAAAAATAGAGGTTGTACATATTTAGAGGGAATATCTACTGAAAGACGGATGATATCACTTTGTTCATCCTCTGCTACAATATAGGTAATGGGATAAGTTTTACCAACTGAGGTCTTTACATCAGCAGAGCTTGCTTCCTGAAGCACGTGATAATTAGTGATAATATCACCATTCTGGCTTATAAAAAAACCACTACCCAAGCGCAAAAAATCTCCTTTATCATCATAAGTAAAGACAATAACAGTAGAGGGTTCAATTCTTTTAATAAGAGAAGGCAAGTTTCCAGTTGATTCTACTTTTTGTTTAGGTAAGGGAGGCAAAGCAGGCCTACTCGTAGGCACTTGAATTTTTTTACCCTCTTTAACTTTTTCTAAAAATTCCAGAGAAAATCCATTTTTATAGACTTCTTTGGCATAATACTCCTGTTCTTCTTCCGGTAACTTCTGCAATAAATCAATAAATTCTTTTTCGTATTGGTCGAGCTCTTCAAGAGAAGAAAGATAGAAGCTAAATATGGAGGGAAATTTATCTTTGATATAATCTCTTACATTAATTGATTTGGAATCAAGATAGGCAATATTAATAAAAAAAATTAAAATAAGAAATACTATTGCAACCAACAAAAATTTAGAGGAAGATTTAGTTGAAGGCATTATCCTTCTACCCCTTTTTTATTCATTTAATTTAATTTTTTATTACTATATAATTATGTATGTTTATAGAAAATTAAAAACAAGTTTCACTTTAATATATAAAAATAAAGTTATTTTTTACACATTTGTAATAATAAAACTATTTTAATTTAAGGACTTAAGGCTGTTATTTAGATTTCTTAATTTTAGTATACGGGTCCGTTCCTAAAATATGTTCGGCAGCATTTCTAACTATTGTGTTTTCTATCTCATCGTTATATATATTATTAAGTAATTCTATTGTTTCTTTTTCTACTGGGTGGGGCGCAAGTAACAGGTTTTCAAAAGCATAAATTGCCTTCTTACGAAGATTATCATTTTCTGATTTATTCTTTATCATTTTTATAAGGGAGACAGTAATAAAATTTTTTATAGAAGTTTGTTTTGCCCCATTTACTACTCTATATATATCAAAATTTCTAAAAAAGTAAAGAATAGCAATTTTATAATTTTCTTTTTTTTGATTGCTTTCTAAAACCTCTAAAAGTTTTATAGTTGTTTCAACAGGTTTTAACGCCCAAAACAACTCAATTATTTTGACCGCAGTATCTGATTCTATGTTCTCCTCCAAGAGTCCCCTAATAATTTTCATAATATCAAGGGTTTTTTCATTAACCAACTTTTTTAGGTTTTCTATTTTTGTTTCTTCTTTATCATAGGGTAATGATTTTAAATATCCACCAAAATGATAAAAACCATTATAATAATCTCCATAAACTAAATAAGATATAGCTAATTTAAATTTAGAGTGCATTCTTTTCCCTCCGATAAAATGTTTTTTATATTTTTCTATATTAAAGCTAATCCTTTGTTCTTAACCTTATTTCTTTTATAATGAACTATCCCTTTATAAAGAGGATTCTCTAAGATATATTTAATTGTTCTACTGTGCCATTTACGCCTCTTACAGAAGGATAGAACTTTTCTGTATTAATTATACTACAAATCTTTTAGTAGAGTGTTTTAATCCTTCTAATTGCTGTAATATTCTTTTGTGTCCGTTCCTCTAATGTATGTGTATTTTACTTGCTTTTTATTTCTGACTTAAATCCAATCTCACCTCCTGGCCATAATCGGTCATGCCACTCAATAATATAGGTAATATAATCTTTAGAAACCCGCAAGTTTGCCCAATCTAATTTCTTGTGAATATTAATTGGCTTTCCGTATTCCTCACGATCCTGAACTTTATTCATCGCTTGTTTTAGTGTATTAATATCATCATCTGTCATTACTCTAAGATCCCAAATTCGAAGAACTGCTACAGGATCATCGTCTTCCCAGTAAAACATACTATTAAGGAAATAACTACGGTTATTTACTAAAAAAATCTCAACACAAAGAGGTGGCACAATTGATTTCCCAATCCACTTCATCCATTCATCTAAACGTGAACCTTTATATTTTGACATTCTTGTCTCCTTTCAGAAACATTATA
>Ga0209121_10005595_pt1 | contig 11333 bp, 11 predicted proteins | sample Cruoilmetagenom3_FD_187292 | JGI IMG/M metagenome (GOLD analysis project Ga0209121, IMG submission 187292) | Oil polluted marine microbial communities from Coal Oil Point, Santa Barbara, California, USA - Sample 3 (SPAdes) (version 2) | ecosystem: Environmental > Aquatic > Marine > Oil seeps ...
CGATCCTCCCAACGGTTACAACGATCTCTTTCAGATCGATCCGACCAACGCCGATGATGCCGACTGGACCATCAATTCATCCGGTGCAATCGGAATTGGTGCCGTTGGTTACTCCGGCGTATCTGGTTTTACCACCCAGGCAAACACCTGGTATCGCATGGTCGTAGTGGTCGATAACGGCGTTCGACATGATCTTTATGTCGATGGTGTTGAAATATTCAAGGGAAACCAGCAGGGAATCGACGGTCGTTTCAGTCTTACCGATACGCTTCTGCTGTTTGCCGCCGGCAATAACCAGGACCGCGATGACGCGACTATCAATGTATCGACCGTCGCCATCTGGGATATCCCCCTCAGTTCCAATGAAATATTAACCCTGGGTTATGCCGGGCAAAGTAGTTTCGGTGATAATCCACAGGCCGCAGGCCCCGTTCCCGCCGATGGTGCCTTACATGCCGATACATGGGTAAACATGGCCTGGCGGGCGGGCGATTTTGCCGTCTCGCATGATGTTTACTTGGGTGATAATTTTGACGATGTGGACGCCGGCGCCGAGAGTGTCTTCCAAGGCAACCAGACCTCAACGTTTTTAGTTGCCGGTTTCCCTGGTTTTGCATATCCGGACGGTCTTGTTCCCGGTACAACTTACTACTGGCGAATCGATGAGGTCAATCACGCAGAACCGAACAGCCCGTGGAAAGGCGAAATATGGAGCTTTAGTATTCCCCCCAAGACGGCATACTTCCCCGATCCGGCTGATAGCGCCGAATCTGTAAGTGTTGATGTAACCCTTGACTGGACACCAGGTTTCGGTGCCAAATTGCACACCGTTTACTTTGGAGAGACCTTCGAAGAAGTGGACAACGCTACTGGTGGTCTTACTCAGGGAGCAGCGACCTTTACTCCCGGCACACTTAAAATGGCCAATACTTACTACTGGCGCGTCGATGAGTTCGATATTGTCGAAACACATAAGGGCGAAGTCTGGAGCTTTACGACCGAAGGTGCTGTTACGGCACTTGACCCGGCTAATGGCGCTGTGGACGTAACACAAACACCTGTTCTCACATGGGCACCGGGCTTAGGTGCTTCACATGAAATCTATTTTGGCCCCGATGCAGGTTCACTTGAGCTTAAAGGCATCGGCAACCTTGGTTCCGAGAGCTATGAACCCGGACAACTCGAATGGGATACTACCTACTACTGGCGTGTAGATGAGGCCAATAACGCCAACACCTACAGCCCGTGGACAGGTCCACTCTGGAGCTTTACCACGGCCAACTTCCTTACCATAGACGATATGGAGAGCTACAATGACATTGATGAAGGTGAGCCTGGCAGCAATAGGATATATGTGGCCTGGATGGATGGATTCGATGATCCAACAAATGGCTCTCAGACTGGTTATTTAGATCCTCCATTTTATGAAGAAACTATTGTTCATAGCGGTAATAAGTCGATGCCGATGGCCTATGACAACGCGGTTGGTAAATCCGAGGCGACTTTGACATTGACTTCCAATCGTGACTGGACGGTGAACGGTGTTAACACACTGACGATTTGGTTTAGAGGTGATTTTGGTAACACCGCTGAGACTTTGTACGTTGCTCTCAATGGCAACGCTAGAGTCGACAATGATAGCCCTGATGCAGCGCTGGCAGGTTCCTGGACGCAATGGAATATCTCCTTGCAGGCATTTGCCGACCAGGGCGTCAACCTTACTAATGTCAATTCGATTACTCTCGGCCTTAGCTCGGTTACTGGAGGTACAGGTATGATGTACTTTGACGATATTCAACTGCATCCGCCTGCTCAGTAAGCAGTAGGGTGCAATTGATTGAGTAATTGATATAGCAGATTTATATTAACTCGGGGCTTATACCGATTGATTTGGTATAGGCCCCGCTTGATTTTTCAATAATCCCGGATTTCCCAAGTAGTGCGTGACAAATGAATCACGTTTTGATAGTATAGAACTTATGGAGACCACCCAACACGGTTTGACGGCTTAGCTCAGAGGATAATCGATATCTGCGATTATGAAATCACAACTGAATCGATTCTTGTACGGCCACGGATACCCAAGGAAAGCTATCTAACAGGACATTAGTGGTAGCCAGCTTAATTTCCCGCTGCAAGAAATGTTCATACAAACCAGACAAAAAGTCTCATCAGAAAAGGTCGACCGTGAAGAATTCAACAGCTGCTGGTAAACATGGAATGAGTCAGTTTGTTAATTGTATAGATTATTGCAGATAAATATACAATATTAGCCATTTCGAGTGACATTGGTAGAAGCTGCCTTCATTTTTAGCACAATATCGAGGGTGTGTATTAGCAGTTCTGATAATAGCAACTTCTGACTACCAACCAAAGAGTTTTATCGAGATGAGGATGGGCCCTTGAAAGAGTCAGTAAGCAGTTCCTCGATGATCTGGACATTAAGGTCCGCATGGTGATACAATCGGCGATCATGCGACATCCGAGCATCGGAAAGACGATAAAGGATCTGAGTTAGTCCTTGGGACTCCTTACGGAGAATCCAAAGATAATGAGCTTTCTGGTCTATTTGCCTTCCTTTCCGGCCGATATACAGAGCGAGGTTACTTCTTATCACAGATAAGTAATAGGCGGTCAGTTATGATTGCGGCGATGAGTACAATAAGTGGTGATCGAGTTCCTGTTATCATTTGCGATGAATGCCATGAGGTCATCGAAGATGTAACAATGGCGATGGCTGTTATGCCGGCAAGCGAAGGGCTTTATGGGGTGATTCAACAAGTTCTGCATATACACAAAACCAACTGCCACGAAGCCCTGGAAGAGCGGGAAAGTAAATGCCTGCCTTGGCTGGAACTGCAGGAATATCTTGTATCTTTGGCGGATGTTGTCAAAGTTGCGGAGGATGGTTAGATGCTCATAGAGCCACGATCTGCGACTGAGGCAACCCAGAGCCGGATAATTGAGCCTGGACGTAGTGGCGCCTCAGCAATCGGTAAATAGAGCGTGGATCCACGCCGCCGGTGGCAACATGCCTCAGCACATGCACGGCTCCATCAAAAAAACAGTAGTGGCGCAGCGCCACGCCACTACCAGCTTATTGGGCGACAGAGCGGGTCGTCGAAATCCCCCCAAAAGGAATATTTTATTGATCTGCAGCGGATTCTCGGGATAATGGGCAGTAATATAATAAACTTCGGGACGGCAGGCCGTACACCTGCCAAGCGGTTTGAGCAGCAGTAAGGTTTTTTGCCTGTCCAGCCTGCCGCTGTTCAAACCGACCCGAAAAGGACAGGTGAAAACGAAAGACAAGTCGACCAAGTCAAAGGCGAAAAAGAATATCAAGAAAACCACAGAACAATACAATGAATTCCTGGCAGAGAGCCGCGACCAAATCTATGAATGGATAGACGATGCAAGAGTGAAAGCCCTGTTTGCAAAGGATATGAACAAGCGGGAAAATGCCTGGATTGCCCACTGTGATGCTCTCAAGAATTACAATAGCGATCTGGCCGCCCTTAGGGAAAGCGATGAAAAGAGGTACGCCAAATACCTCAAAACCCCCGCAGGCCAAGCCTATTGGCGCAAAGCCAAACAAGATAGCAAGAAGTGGAAAGACTATGAAGAACACCAGAAGAAACACGGGCCTCATTTTTATGAAGATCGGTTGCCCGATAAGCATCCAGGTGTACCACCAACATCTGGTTTTGAGTGGAGTAAACCACCTGATTTTGAAGGTGTTGACCCGTTGGCGAAATTCGATTTTGAAGGAAGACAAGAGCGTTTGACCGTTAATGATTACCGGATTTTGCTGGGCGCTTTGCACGATGGTTTATCAAAGGGCAGAGGAGAAGGCAGGGCCTACTTAATTTGTCCTGACTTGTGGGGGCTCGATACGTTTGAATATACCCTTTTTAGAATGATAAAGGACGACTCAAGATACTGGCCCATGATTAAGAAAGCCCTGCGGTGTGTGAAGAAGGATCTCCGAGAAAAAGGATTACTAGGCGGTGAGGAAGAAGCACGGCCAAGCGTCACGAAAAAGAATATCAAGAAAACCGCAGAACTTATAATGAAAGCCATGCCCAATGATATCAAAGGTCCTAAAGGCTTGTGTGAAGCTATTGATGAACAGTTGGGAGAAAGCTTAGCAAATTACGACTACGTGAAAAATAAGCTCTGGCCAATACTAAAACAAAAAAAATCACCCTAACACAAAAAAATTTCAATTTGTTTTTGGGTTACCATGAGGGTTGCCTTTGGATTGTCGCATTTTCTACAAGACAGACAATTCTAAAACTCACTCGACGAGTCATTATCCCCCATTAAAGCCATTTCCTGGCTGGTCTCTGTTCTGAATCGCAACCTTTTTTAGGTTGCCATGAAGGTTGCTAATGTACTGCTAAATAAGAACTTACGTCAACTTTTCCTTTGAACATTTCAACGGTACTGAGTGTAATACGTGTAGAAATATTATTTTAATATGGAGATAAAATTATGGACTTCTTAACAATTGGTGACATTGCGAAGAAGCTGGATATAGATCGTGACGCGGTCGCATATGCTGTTCGCAAAACCAACATTGAGCCTGTAGGCCGGGCGGGTATCGTCAGGTTATTTTCTGGCACCGCAGTGGTAACAGTGAGGACTTTCATCGCAACTAAAAGGCCGAGCCGAAGGAGTGTTGAGCGTAATGGTGAGTAACGGCTTCACAAAACTTTTCAATAGTATTATCACTTCGAGCATCTGGTCGGAAAACGATAAGATTCGCATTATGTGGATTACTATGCTTGCAAGTACCGATGCTAACGGTTACATCACAGGGTCAATTCCCGGAATGGCAGCTATCGCCCGGATGAGCTTGCAAGAAGCCGAGCAGAGTATTGCGGCGCTTTGCTCCCCCGATCCATACAGCCGGTCAAAAGAACATGAAGGCAGACGGCTTATCGAAGCTGACGGCGGGTGGTTAATCGTCAACTATGCCAAATATCGAGCGAAACGCGATCCCGAAAAGCGACGTGAGCAGAACCGCAGGGCACAAGAAGCCTACCGAAAGAGGCATGAAACACAAAGTAAGCCAAAAGTAAGCCACAATAAGCCGGAATCAGCCCAAGCAGAAGCAGAAGCAGAAAAAACTAAAAGAGCGAGCACTCGCTCAAAATTTCAAAATCCTACGGTTCAAGAAGTGGAGGAATACGCGCGAAGCATTGGCTACACACTGAATGCGAAGAAATTCGTTTCAAATTATGATGCGAATGGCTGGATGCGCGGGAAAACCAAAATGAAAGATTGGCGCGCAGCAGTTAGATATTGGAAAGAAACGGAAAAAGATGGACATGGAAACAAAAAAATTAGAGAAGGCGAGCCTGTCGGTGAATTTATCCGGTAACAGGTGCGAACGTTGCAGCTATGGTTTGAAGCTTCGAGACAATACCGGCGTCCGGGCGTGGTGCAAACGGTGCATCGACGTTTGGCAACGGCGGCAAGTGCTGACGGACGCCGCGGCGGAACGCAGGATATTGAAGCAGGTCGGCTCGTTGTACCTTGATGCAAAGCTCGATGACCTTGACGATCAGGTGCGAGACAAGCTCCTGGTGTTAGAGAGTGGCCGGGATGTTTTTATGTTCGGGCCTGTTGGGACGGGGAAAACGCACGCTATGGCTGCGATGATACGGCACTATACCTATGAGGGATTTCAGGTAGAGCGGATAAACTTCGACGATTTCTGCGTTCAGGTGCGCTCTACGATGTTGCCAGCGTCAAAGAAAACTGAATGGGACTTGATAGAACCGCTCAAGCAAGTGGATAAACTGTTTATCGACGATCTGGGGCTGCGCGGCAAGCAGGAAACAGACTTTAGCTACGTTACGCTATACTCGATTCTCAACAAGCGGCAGGAACGCCGGTTGCCTACGTTCATAAGTTCTAACAAGTCCATTGAGCAGTTAGGGCAGAGTTTCGATGCGAGAGTTGCCAGCAGGTTACGGACAGCGCTTGTGATTGAATTCACCGGAGAAGATAGACGCCAGCGTCAAGCATAAAGGATGGTGAGGGTACTGCCATAAGGTACGACGTAATACGCAAGTAATTAACTAAAGGAAATTCGCTATGAGCAAGAAATTAATGCTTTCAAAAATTATTGCCAGCATTGTTGAACCGGATCGGAAGGTTCCGTTGGCCAAGTTTATGCCGAGCTATCCTGTCAGGTTCAAAGAGCTGGAGGAAGTTTTCGAGGAAGTTCTCGCAGCAGATGACATGCCGGTGTTGTCTTGGCTGACTGATTGTTTCGAGGGGGAACTGTTGGAATATTTCTTACAGGGGATGCAGACCGCCTATGAAGACACCTTGCAGATATATCGAGCGAAAGGGGAGTTTTCCGGTATCGACAGGAACTTCGCGGATGGACTGCAGGTGGTCTATTGCTTCCTAAACAAGCTGCCGGTGAATGAAACGACCAGGGCAGATGCCGTCAAATATTTCATGTCGAGCCGCAGAAAGTCCAAATTAGGTTATGTGATTATCGCCTATGGTGTGGCGTTCCTGATTAGCCTGGCATTCGCGGCCAAAATGATCAAACTGAACAACAGAAAGCCGCGGCTGCGGACCTCATTTGAGTGCCAACAATGCGGCCGATGTTGCTTGAAGCACGGCAACTGCTTGAGCGCGACTGATGAGGATATCGAGTTGTGGGAACGAACGGGCAGGTCGGATATACTTGAATGGGTAGACGCCGGGGGTGACCTTTGGATCAACCAATCAACGCATAAAGAGGCCGCCCGCTGCCCCTGGCTTCGCAAGTTGCCGGGCAAAAATCAATATCTGTGTCGGATCCACGAGACCAAACCGGAAATATGCAGGAATTATCCCGTTATGAAAAAACAGGCATTAGAAGATGGGTGTCCTGGACTAAAGGGTTGAGAAATGGGCCGGAAGCAAGCAAAGAGAATCCTGACTAAACGGGCGATCCGGGAGATTGCCGGGCGGCACATGGACACTGACCCGGACGTTGCGGACCTGGCGGAGATGGCCAACGAATACCGGAAAGTCCATCGCCAGGGCAAAAAACCCCAAAAGAAGAAAAAACGTAAGGTCAAAACGCACCTAAAACCCACCGACCACTTAACGCCTAAGCAGTGGGCGAGAATTTACGAGGTTGTGAGAACAGAGCCCACTAAACACATGAGCCGCGCTGTGCTCAACCGGATGCTGTTAATAACATTGGTCGAATCGGGACTTAGAGCCAGCGAGGTATGCAACCTTAGACTGAGCAGCCTACCAAATTATCACGGCCAGCAGTCTATTGAGGTTCTCGATGGCAAAGGCAAAAAGGACCGAACAGTCGGGATCTCGGATGCACTGATGGGGGAGCTGGCCGATTACGTCCACAGATATCACACCGGCCATGATATCGACAACTACCTTTTCAGGAGCGAGCAAGGGGGGAGGCTTTCACCTGCCTCAGTCCGTTATAAGGTCAAGAGAATTGGGATGAAGGCCGGTATCTGGATATATGTCAAAGATGACATAAAAAAGACCAAATTGAGTCCCCATAAATTTAGGCATACGATGGCCACCCATTTAATGGACACATCAGGCAACGCAATTCTCGTCAAGGATAATCTTGGCCATAAAAAAATAGGCACGACCGATATTTACGTGCGGAGCCTGCCGACAAAATTAAAGGAATCCATGAACAAGATGAGTAAACAGTTATGGTCGAAGGTGGTGACATAAACACAAAAAAAACCGACCCTATACAATGAAGAAAAACATAGCTCATAATAGAATAAATGGGGTTTTTTAGTAATGAACCATAAAACCAAGTGGATAATGCCTGTAAATATAAAAGTTAATAACAATATACCCACAAATAAGGACTTATGAGAGGCCGAAGAAAAAAACGGGAATTAGGGCTATGTTGACGAGTTGTATTATTTGAAAAAGGATTGAAATGATGGCGTCACGGATGGCGAAAAAGAAGACAAAGGCACGCCCCGAGCGAGGTCGAAGGGGCCAGATGGAGAAGTATCATTCATCGTATCCCGAACGGGTAAAGATGATGATAGTCGATCTGCGAGCGGTCAATAGTCGCGGCGAGATTGCCTGGAGCAGAATAGCAAAGCTTTTGGGGGTGAGCGTCGAGACGCTGCGGCGATGGCGAAAACGCTCGGGTCCGTATTACAAGCAGGACTTTGCCATCGCTGTAATGCAGGCGGTCGAGGAGTTCGATACAGACAGGATAAAAGCCGGTCAGATAATCCAGTCTCAAAAGCACATACTACACCGCGTCTTCCGTGAATTACGGGTTAGAGGTCCTCAGATGCCCCCGAATTGGTTCACGAAGCCTTATCTGATTCAGTATGCCGATGAAGTTTTTGATCTGGAACTTGATCCGAAGATGACAATTAAGGAAATGAGGTGTGAATGCGAGTTAAGGATCGAGGAGCTTACCAAAGAGGAGCTGGTTATTGTCAGGAAGGTGTCCATTGAGGTCGATCCGAATCCCGCAGCTGTAAAGTTGGTACTGATGAATCTCGGGAAAAAGGAAGAGCGGTGGACATTTAAGGAGAGGCATGAAATTGACACCAGTGATCCGTTATCAAAACTGCTGGCCGAAATCGGCGAGCAGCCGGTGAGGTTGCCTAGCGAAGAATTTAGCGGCAATGTGAAAGACGATGACGGACGAGCAGTTAGCAAGAATTTAAAGAGCCGGTACTGGCGGCTGCGCGCGGCGATAAACTCGAAGTGCCTGGATTGCTCCAATTGGCAAGCAACCCAGATCAAGGATTGCTCGGTGCCGAATTGCCCCTTGTACGAGTACAGGCCGTCAGAATCAAATCTGGCGCGCCAGGAAGGCCATACAGCAATAGCCACGGAACGAACGGCCCTTGAGGGGGTAATGACGTCAGGAGCAGCGATATGAACACCCAAACGGACAGTCGGGCCATGAGTCAGAACGTCCAAGCTGATAGCTGCGGTGTCGAGGGGTTGTTAGTGCCGCTGGCTTTACGTGCGTCGGATTTGGCCGGGCTTCTTCGGGTGTCCGTTCGGCAAATCTGGAGTATGCACCAGAACGGCCAGTTGCCTGAGCCGGTCCAATTATCATCAAGGCTTACGCGCTGGGATGCGGCTGAAATCGGGGCGTGGTGGCAGGCTTGCCACTCGGCCAAGCGAATAATAGGGCGGGCCGAGTGGTTGCGGCAGGACGCCGAATGTGATCGACGAGGGAATGAATGAAGAGAGTCAAATTCTTCTTGGAATCACTGTTGACCGCCATGAGATAATGTGATATTGTGAATAGCGTGAAACCATATAGAGTCAATTCGATCCGTAGTGAAAATCCGAGGACCTCTCGCGTCGTAAGGCCGAGACGGCTTATATATGGGCCGCACAAGTCCTCGGTTTTCTTTTATGGAGGCACACGCCATGAATTTGTTCAAACCAAAATTCCGAGATCGTAAAACCGGCCAGCTTGTCGAAACACCACGTTGGTATTGTGACTTTCGCGACCACCTCGGCATACGCCAGCGGTTTAAAGGCGACGAAGACGAGGACGAAACAAAAGAACTCGGCAAAATGATCGAAGACCTTGTGAAATGTCGGAAGCGGACAATTCAGCCGAAGGATAAACTTTGGAATTGGCTGATGGGCCTTGAGCCTGACGTGCAGAAACGGCTTGTCAAACTGGACTTGGCCGACAAGGCATGGTTTGTCCAGTTGACGCAGGGTGAGCGACTCAGTGCGTGGGTGAACGAATACGAGAGTTGGTTGCGCACAAGCCGAGGTCGAAATGGCTATAAGCGAAACGAGACATATATTGCTGTCACACTGACGCGAGTGCGCAACGTCGTCAAAGCCTGTGGTTTTGGAACGTGGAGTGATATTCGCAAGACAGCCGTCGAAAGCTACCTTGGTGGCCTGTCGGTCAAGATAGGCACACACAACAACTATATCGCAGCCTTCAAAACCTTCTGTGAGTGGTGTGTGAAGGACGGTAAGGCCGAGTTTTCGCCGGTACGGTATCTGGATCGCGTCCGAGCGTCACATAAAGAGACAAGACGTCCTTTGTCTTTTAACGAGACTTACCGGTTGCTGGAAACAACGGCCAATTCAGGCAAGCACCACGGCTTGACAGGCACACAACGCGCAACCTTGTATTTGCTGGCAATTACAACCGGCTACCGTGCAAACGAGCTTCGCAACCTGAAAGTCGAGTCATTCGACTTGGACAAGGCAACCGTCCGGCTACCTGCAAAGCACTGCAAGGACAGATGCGACAGCACACAGTTGCTGCCATTGGCCATAGCGTCTCGCCTGACGGACTTTCTGGCCGACAGGCACCCTACAGAGCCTGCGTTTGGCTTACTAATGAACAGGACGGCTGCTATGCTGAAAGAGGATGCTGTTGCAGCAGGCTTGCCAATTGTTGACGCCGAAGGCAGAGAGCTTGTCTTTCATTCGACAAGACACACGCTGCGCACCGAGCTTGTCAGAGCCAGAGTCACTGAGTCAGTTGTCGACGCGATCATGCGCCACAAGCCTGTCGGCGTCGGTCAGCGTTTCTACTCCCACGTCACCGACTTTGAAAAACGAGAAGCCATAGAGCGATTGCCGGAATATCCCTGGCCTGGAGAGCTTATACAACAAGCCAAGAAAGAGGTATCCTAAGGGGAGCCGTACAAAAAGTGTTATACCAGAGGATTCCATAAGCTTCTTTTCACACCAATTCTGAACCTCTCTGGTACGTGTGCATGGTATGTAGGAAGTGACGACTCCTCATAAGTCTCACATCATTAGGTGCTTAACGGATTGTGACTACTGGCTGAGCAAGCCGGAACTCACGTTGTCGTCATTTTGTACTTTCTGGCACACTTTTCTCTTGCACATTCGGCTGCCGCATTATAGATTTCTGATGGCGGTGATATTCTTATTTTTGGAGCCAAAGGTGAAGGCTCTCCAGCGTGCCCGCGATTTGCGGGACACCGACGGGGACGGAGTCTAAGAAAAACCTATGTTCCGAGCCATGGAGGCCAAGGTGTTCGAAGTCCTATAGACTCCCTTTGAACGACGAAAGGCGTGGAGTGTTATGCGGAAACCATATAAGACGCCTATTAAGAAGGATAATTGGCCTAAGTCATTGACAAGGAATTACTTATGGACTTTGAGCAAAAGTGTGTTATATTGACACTCAGAGAGCTGTAGAGGTTTATACGGAAACCATATATACATTGTTATATGGCTCGAACAAACAACATAGATTTGTGACAATTTATAAAATTAAAGTAGAAAATTTCTTCTTTAAAACTATCTCCTTCAATTCTGTAAAATTTTTC
>Ga0209121_10005596_pt1 | contig 11332 bp, 13 predicted proteins | sample Cruoilmetagenom3_FD_187292 | JGI IMG/M metagenome (GOLD analysis project Ga0209121, IMG submission 187292) | Oil polluted marine microbial communities from Coal Oil Point, Santa Barbara, California, USA - Sample 3 (SPAdes) (version 2) | ecosystem: Environmental > Aquatic > Marine > Oil seeps ...
GGGGATCGCCGGATACGGGGCCTACATCCCGATGAACAGGCTCAAGGCATCCGAGGTCAACCGCGTCTGGGGCGGCTTCGGCGCTCCCATCGAGGAGAAATCGGTCACCGCCATGGACGAGGACGCGGTCACCATCGCGGTCGAGTGCGCCAGGTACGCCGTCAACCGGGCCGACATCAGGCCCGAGGAGATCGGAGCCATCCACGTCGGGACGGAGTCGAAGCCATACGCCGTAAAGCCCTGCGGGACCATCGTCGCCGAGGCAATCGGGGCTACACCAAACGTCACAGCCGCCGACTACGAGTTCGCCTGCAAGGCCGGCACGGAGGCATTCCAGACCTGCATCGCCCTCGTCTCCAGCGGGATGGTGAAGTACGCCATGGCGATAGGCGCGGACACAGCCCAGGGCCGCCCCGCCGATGCCCTGGAGTACACGGCGGCCTGCGGGGGCGCCGCCTACATCTTCGGCCTCAGGTCCGACCGGACCCTGGCCTACCTTGAGGGCTCGTGGTCATACGTGACGGATACGCCCGACTTCTGGCGCCGGGGGAGGGAGATGTACCCGCGCCACGGCAACCGCTTCACCGGAAAGCCGGCTTACTTCCAGCACGTTGTGGGCGCCGCGAAGGGGCTGATGGGCGAGCTCGGATACGAGGCGGGGGACTTCGCCTACGCCGTCTTCCACCAGCCCAACGTCAAGTTCCCCATCAAGGTCGCGAAGACATTGGGGTTCGGCATGGACTCCATCAAGCCCGGCCTAGTCGTGCCGACGGTCGGCAACACCTACGCCGGGTCGACGCCCCTGGGCCTCGCCGCGACCCTGGATGTCGCCGAGCCCGGTGACCGGATACTCGCAGTCTCCTACGGCTCGGGGGCGGGGAGCGACGCATTCAGCTTCGTCGTTCAGGATGCGATAACCAACGGTCGCGATATCGATCCCCCCGTCTCGGCGTTCATAACCCGTAAGCGCTACGTCGACTACTCGGAATACTTGAAGCTCAGGGGACAGATCCTGCGATGAGAAAGGTGGCTGTATCGGGAGTCGGCCTCACCGGCATCAGGGAGCACTGGGGGAAGTCGCTGAGGGACCTGTTCGAGGAGGCGGCGCTGAAGGCCTTCGAAGACGCGGGCACGGACGATATCGACGCCCTCTACGTCTCCAATATGGGCGCGGCGAACCTCCAGAGGCAGCTCAACCTGGGCGCGATGATGGCCGACGCCCTCGGAAAGAGGGGCATTGACGCCCTCAGGGTGGAGGCAGCATCCGCCAGCGGGGGAGTCGCCTTCCATGAGGGGGTGAAGGCAGTCGCCTCGGGCCTCTGCGACTCCGTGCTGGTCGGGGGCGTGGAGAAGATGAGCGACGGCCTCCCCGACGAGGTCACCGCGTCCCTGGCGATGGCAGAGGATCAGGAGTACACGGCCTACACCGGCATCACCAAGATGGGGATGAACGCGCTGATCCACAGGCACTACATGGAGAGGTTCGGGGTCGGGGCTGAGGAGATCGCCATGTTCGCCGTCAGGGGACACGAGCACGCGCGGGGGTGTCCCCACGCGCAGTATCCCTTCAAGATCAGCGTTGACCGGATCCTGTCGTCGCCCATGGAGGCGGACCCCATCCACATGCTTGAGTGCGCGGGCATCGGGGACGGCGCCGCCGCGGTCCTCCTCCGTCCCGCCGGGGAGAGCGGGGATTGCGTTGAGGTGGCGTCCACGGCGGTGGCCTCCGGTCACTATTACCTGACGGAGAGGCCCGATATCCTGACCTTTGAAGCCGTGAGGGGGGCGGCAGCCAGGGCATTGGAGTACGCGGGGCTCTCCCACGGCGACATCGACTTGGTGGAGGTCCACGACGACACCACCATAACCGGCGTTCTCGCCCTTGAGGACCTCGGCTTCGTCGACAATGGAAAGGGGGCGACCTACGTCTCCGAGGGGCTCACGGCGCGCGACGGCGAGCTCCCGACCAACACATTCGGCGGGCTTAAGGCACGGGGCAACCCCGTGGGGGCGACGGGCCTTTATCAGGTCGCGGAGGTCGCCCTTCAGCTACGGGGCCAGGCGGGCCCCTGCCAGGTTGAAGGCGCGGAGGTTGGGCTGGCCCAGAGCGTCGGCGGCCTCGGATCGACCTGCGCCGTCACAATCCTGAGGAGGAGATGATATGAGCGTCCCTAGGTACTGGCGTGAGATCAGGTACAGGTACAGGCTGATAGGGGAGAGGTGCGCTGACTGCGGTGCCCTCTTCTTCCCCCGGAGGGGCGCCTGCCCCCAGTGTGGCTCCAAGAACCTGGAGGAATGCAAGCTCAGCGAGCGCGGGACCGTTGCCTCCTGGACGGTGATCAGGAATCCGCCGAGGGACTACGGGAAGTACTCGCCTTACGTCGTCGCCCTCGTCGAGCTGGACGACGGCGTCCGCGTACTCTCCCAGGTCGTGGACGTTGAGCCCGATGAGATGAAGACGGGGATGCGGGTTGAGGCGACGTTCCGCAGGGTGAAGGAGGATGGCAGCTCGGGCCTCATCGAGTACGGATACAAGTTCAGGCCGATCATAGGGTAAGACGGAACCGCCTGTTCTTTTTCCCTATTTCGCCCTGATCCAGGGTCCAACGGTATTGGCATCTTTATAAGCCCGACAACTAAAATGGATTAAAGGCTGGTTCAGAGATGACTCCGACCAACATCTACGACAAGGTGACGGAGATCGCGAAGCGGAGGGGCTTCTACTGGCCCTCCTTCGAGATATACGGCGGCCTCAGCGGCTTCGTCACCTACGGGAACCTGGGAACCAAGCTGAAGCGGAGGATCGAGGATTCCTGGCGGGAGTTCTTCGTCTGCCGACAGGGCTTCTTGGAGCTGGATGCCCCCCTCATAAACGCCTCCAAGGTCTTCGAGGCATCCGGCCACCTCGACCATTTCAAGGAGTACTCTGTCGAGTGCGCAAACTGCGGGCGGTCCTTCCGGGCCGACCACCTCATCGAGGATAGGACGGGGCTTGAGAACGTCGAGGCGATGGGGGGAGATGCCATCAAGGGGCTGCTGGCTGAGCACGAGATCAGGTGCCCGGTATGCGGTGGAGCCCTGAAGGAGCCGACGCTCTTCCTCACCATGTTCAGGACAAACATCGGGGCCACCGGCGGCGAGGTCGGCTACGCCAGGCCCGAGGCAGCTCAGGGGATGTTCCTCAACTTCAGGCGCGGCTACCAGCACGCCAGGAAGAAGCTCCCCTTCGCCCTGGCCCAGGTGGGGAAGGTCCTGAGGAACGAGATCAGCCCCCGACGCGGCCTGCTGAGGCTGAGGGAGTTCACCCTCATGGAGCTAGAGCTCTTCTTCGACCCACAGAGCCCCTCCTGCCCCTGGTTTGGCGAGGTCTCAGACGAGGAGGTCAACCTGCTGACGGAGGAGAGGGAGGCGAAGGGGGAGAGGACCCCGCTGAGGGAGGCACTCGAGGAGGCCGTCGAGGCGGGCCACATACTGACGGAGTGGCAGGCCTACTTCATGGGGGTCTCCAAGAGATTCCTCTCGCACCTCGGTGTCCCGCCCGACCGCCAGCGGTTCAGGGCCCACCTACCGGAGGAGCGTTCCCACTACTCCGCCCAGACCTACGACCACGAGGTGCGGCTGGAGAGCTGGGGGTGGACCGAGATCGCGGGCCATGCGTACAGGACGGACTATGACCTGAAGGCGCACCAGAGGGGATCCGGCGCCGACATGACGGTGCTGAGGCCCGACGGCACGAGGTTCGTCCCCCACGTCGTCGAGCCGAGCTTCGGCCTCGACAGGCTCCTCTACGCGGCGCTGGAGACATCGTATGAGCGGCGGAAGAAACGGAACATATTCCACCTCCCCCGCTGCATCGCCCCGTTCCAGGTGTCGGTGCTCCCACTCGTGACCAAGGACGGTCTCCCCGAGAAGGCCATCCAGATCCACCGGTCACTGCTGGAATCCGGCTTCGTGGCCGCCTACGACGAGAGCGGCTCCATCGGCAGGCGGTATGCCCGCTCCGACGAGATCGGGACCCCCCTCGCGGTCACGATAGACTACGACACGCTGGAGAATGGAGCCGTCACCATCAGGGACCGTGACAGCTGGGATCAGGTCACGCTTCACGTCGGGGACCTGGCCGGACGGCTTCGGAGATACTATGAGAATGAACTTGAGTTCGACGAGCTGGGCGAAAAGGTCAAGCCCGCCTGAGCACCGGCCTCATGGCTGAGACATCCACCTCGACGATTACGGCTCCCTCCGCACGATGCTAGTCAATTAACAGTCTGCCCTGAAGCGCCTCGATCCTCTTTCTGAACTCCTCCAGGACGGCTTCCATCTTCTCCTCGCTCTCGAACCTCGTCGCCCCCTCCACGATGATATCGACCTTGATTTCCTTCACCTTCGCCCGCTCCTCGGCGTCCTCCGGGGGGGTGGAGGCGTTCTTGATGTACACGTCGGGGTGGTCCCTGAGCATCCTCCGGTACATCGGGAAGAAGTCCCTGAATACCATACGGGCCGTCACCGTCCTCGCAACGAACTTCGACCCAGCTCCCCTCTCTATGAGGGGAGCGGCATACTCGTCGAACATCCCCTTCATCTCAGCGGGGACGCCCGGAAACGTCATGATCACTGCGCCCCCCTCCAGGAGCATCATCCCCGTCGCCATCCCAACTGGGTTAGGGATGGCCTTCGAACCCTCGAGGACGCGTCCCATCCGCTCCAGACGGGCCGTGGAACGGACGCCCCGCTCGGCGTAACCCCGCCGTATCTTCTCCACCGCCCCCTGATCTAGTACTACCCTTCGTCCAACCGCTCTGCCGATGGCCTCCACGGTCAGGTCGTCCTCGGAGGGGCCGAGGCCGCCCGTGAAGATGATGAGGTCGTTCCGGCGCGTCAACGCCTCTTGTAGGGCGCCGGCGATCTCGTCAACATCGTCTCCCACGCAGGTGACCCGTCTGATGCGGGCGCCAAGCTCCGCCGCTCTCCTCTCGATCCACGAGGAGTTCGTGTCGACGATCCTTCCGAACAAGATCTCATCGCCTGTGGCGATGATCTCGACGTTGTATCCTCCCCGCCGCCTCATCAACGTTTCTAATGCGAGGCGGGGGCTTATTAGAGATTTGTCTGTCGAGAATGGCGGATGATCGAAGGCATGAGAGGGCTCGTTCTCTGGTTGATATGTAGAGGAAACTGAATGTAAATGTAGTTTGGGAATATCTTTTTAAGCCTCAGTATGAGACATCTAAATGAGCAATATTTGGTGAGCACTATGGGAAAAAAAGGTAGAGAACTTGTTAAAGTGAATGTCAGCGAGCTTCTGGAGCTTCTGAAGAAGGCCTATGCCGACGAGTGGATCGCCTATTATGCGTACAAGTGGGCTGCCGACACAGCCCACGGCATGGGTGCGCCCCATCTGACTGAGCTGGCGGATAAGATAGCGGACGAGGAGGAGGAGCACGCGGACGAGCTGGCGGAGCGGATACTGGAGCTGGGCGGAGAGCTTCCATACGGCATCGAGAAACTTTACGACCTGGCGAACTGCAAGCGGGTTGACTATCCGGAGGATATGAGCGACCTGAAGGGAATCCTGAGGGGACTCGTTGAGGCCGAGGGGTGTGCCATTGAGGTCTACAACAAGATTCTGAAGTGGCTGAGCCCCTGCTACGATAAGGACGTGAAGACCTTCCACCTCATAGAACACATCCTCTCCGAGGAGATCCAGCACGAGGAAGACTTCGAGAACCTGCTGCTGTAACCGACTTGGTCACTCCCTTTTTTTTCTTTACCTAAATCATAACTTCTATACGTTAGAATGTTTCATGAACAGAAAAAGGTGAGCTTGGCGCCTTTCGGGATTTGACGTTTCAGCCTCTGGTTTTCCCTGGGTGTTTTCAGACGGGGGCGTAGTAGCATCTCTTAGGGGATGAGATCTTTCCCTGTTTCTTCAGTTCCTTTATGATCTTGGAAACCTCCTTCGTATGGAGGCCGGTCATCTCCGCTATCTTCCCGGTTCTCAGGGGTTGCCCCGCCTTTTCCAGCGTCTCGAGCACGATATGAGCATTATCCGACAGTGCCTCCACCCTCGTTAAGCTTCCGTGGCCCACAGACCGTGGATGTTGCAGTACTCCATGGCTCTGAGAACTTTCCCGGCTTTGAACTCCGCCTCAGGCTTCTCGCCTGGATTCAGGAACTTCCGCAGCACTCCGTCATCGGTTGTGACCGCTATCCACTCTATGTGGTGTTTCTCCTCCATTGGATGAGGGACCGAACCGACCTTGACCTTCACCGTCTCGCCGCCCCTCTCGATGACTGGGAGATGCTTCTCCATCCCCTTCTCCTCCTCCTGCTCCTTGAGGAGCCTCATCGGCTGGCCGCAGCAGACGAGCTGCCCCACGCCGCTGTGGAGGACCTCGACGATGTTCCCGCAGATGTCGCATTTATAGACCTGTAACCTTTCGGTCAATTTTCAACTTCCTCCTCAAGGATTCCTCCCTCACGATGCCTTTTATAGATTTCCTCAGCCAGCCCATCCAGCTCCTTTAGGTCCTCCTCTCTGGGGTATCCCCTCACGATGACCGGCTCGATGAGCTCCACCTTCAGGTTGCTCAGCATCCCCTTGAGGCCCTCTACCATCCTCCCTCCCCAGCCGTAGGAGCCGATGACGGACGCGAACCTGATCTTCGGCCTCAGGGCGTTGGCGAGGTAGGCTGCGTAGACGACCTTTGGATGGGGACCCACCAGCACCGTCGGCGAGGCGATAACGACTGTCGCGGCGTCCACGAGGGCCCTGGCCAGCTCCCCGATGTCCGTCACGGTCAGGTTGAAGGGCTTCACGGTGATTCCCTTCTGGACCAGGGCGGCGACGAGGCGGTCCACCATCTTTGCTGTGCTGCCGTGCATCGAGACGTAGGGGATGATGACCTCGTTCTTCACCTCATCCGAGACCCAGTCCCTGTAGGCGTCCAGGATGAACTCCGGTCGATTGTGGACGGGTCCGTGGCTGGGAGCGATGATATCGATCTCCAGGTCCTTTATCCTCTCCAGATGCCTTCGTATGCTCCTCCTGAAGGGCATCATGATCTCCGCGTAGTATCTCTTGGCTGCCTCGTAGGCCTCCGCCTCGTCTGCCACGTAGAGGTCGCTAGTAGCGAGGTGAGAGCCGAAGAGGTCGCAGGGGAAGAGGATGCGGTCCTCCCTCAGGTACGTAAGCATGGTCTCGGGCCAGTGGACCAAGGGAGCGTGGATGAACTCCAAGCTCTTGTCACCCAGGGAGATGCTCGCTCCGTCCTCTACGGGCATTAACCTCTCCTCTGAGATGAGGAGCAGGTCCATGAGCATGCCCTTACATCTGGGCGTCGCGACGACCTTCGCCTCCGGGTACCTCTTCAGTATCTCGGGTAGAGCCCCTGAGTGATCCTGCTCCGCGTGGTTCGCGACGACGTAGTCGAGCCGCTTCACGTCCAGCCGCTTCAGGTTGTCCACGAGCCTGTCCGTCATGGTCGGGTCCACGGTGTCTATCAGCGCGGTCTTCTCGCTCCCCTCAACCAGATAGGCGTTGTAGCTCGTCCCATCCGGTAGGGGGATGAGCTCGTCGAAGAGGCGCCTGTCCCAATCAACGGCACCGACCCAAAGCACGCCCGCCGCAATTTTCCTTGGCTTCACGTTAATCTCCCTTCTCGAACTGGTCTTTAGATACACCACAGAGGGGGCAGACCCAGTCGTCCGGCAGCTTCTCGAACGGGGTCCCAGGCTCCACACCAGATTCCGGATCTCCCCTCTCAGGATCGTACACGTATCCGCAGACGGTGCATCTCCACTTTGTCATTTACATACCTCCTTAATCACTGAACGTTCGTTACATGCCGATGAAAAAAAGAGGTCAAGCGGGGAGCTTCTTCTTGCATAGGAACCAGTCCACGCACTCATAGCCCTCTTTGAGCCGTTTCTCCGCTGATTCCTGCGTTGCCGGCGGCGGGACGATCACCTTGTCGCCCGGCTTCCAGTTGGCCGGCGTGGCAACCTTGTGCTTATCCGCGGTCTGCAGCGCGTCGACCAATCTGAGGATCTCCTGCATGTTCCTCCCCACGTTGAGGGGGTAGTAGATCATCGCCCTCAGCTTCATCTCTGGGTCGATGACGAAGACGCACCTGACGGCTGATGTCGTGCTCTCCCCTGGATGGACCATGGCGTAGAGGTTCGCGACCTTCATGTCGAGGTCGGCTATCACCGGGAAGGGGATAGTGACCCCGAACTTCTCCTTGATCTTCCTGACCCAGGCGATGTGGGAGAAGACGCTGTCAATGCTGAGCCCTATGAGCTGAACGTTCCTCTTGACCAGTTCATCGTGTATCTCCGCGAAGGCGACGAACTCCGTCGTGCAGACGGGCGTGAAATCGGAGGGATGGGAGAAGAGGATCATCCACTTCCCACTGAAATCAGACAGCTTCAGCTTTCCATAGGTTGTGACCGCCTCGAAATCGGGAGCGGCTTCGCCCAACCTCAACAGGGGCAGTTTTTCCTCAACTTCATACTTTTCTTCCATTTTCAACACCTTTTATTCAGATATTACGAACGGATTAAATTTATATAGAACCAACTTATATACGTATCGTACTAAATTCGTCGAAAAAAGGATGAAATAGTACGGAAGTGGGAATGATGTGCCATGGTAGATGAACTAGATTTAAAGATCCTCGCGATGCTCCGGGAGGATGGAAGGCGGTCGTTCACAGAGATGGCCAAGAGGCTGAGGTTGAGCGAATCGACGATCAGGAAGAGGGTTCTATCGCTCCAGACTAAGGGCGTGATCAAGAGATTCACCGTCGAGATCGAGCCGTCGAAGATAGGGGTGAACACCGTCGCGATAGTAGGGTTCGACGTGGAGGCAACGAGGCTCCTGGAGGTGGCTGATAGACTCTGCGAGCTGGAAGAGGTCCGCTCAGTGGCGACCTCAGCAGGGGACCACATGATAATGACGGAGATATGGACGAGGGATGGGAGGGAGCTAACGGAGCTGATTTCAGAGAAGATCGGAAAAATCGATGGTGTCAAAAAAATATGTCCAGCCATCATCCTGGAGAAGCTGAAAAGTTGACCCAGACCTCAGAGGAACCCAAAACGTTAGGATATCGCCCCATTTCTTTAGAAGACTGACAAAGGGCAGGTTCCACTGGGTGTTTCAACAATCATATATATCTCCCTGAGGCAGATAACGGGAGGTAAAGGAAATTGGCTGAGTGGACATTGGATAGAGCCCTCAATCTCGCCCTGAAGATAGAGGAGCAGTCCATCTAGCTCTACACCTCGGCCCAGGATAAGGTTCTGAACCCGGGCTCGAGGCAGTTCCTGAAGGAGCTTGTGGCGGAGGAGGAGAGGCATAAGAACAATATCCTCCAAGCAATGAGGGACCCCGACAGGATCGAGGAGATCGGAACGCTAGAGACGAAGATTCGGGACCTGAAGATCGTGGACAGGTTGATGGATGTCTCCCTATCGCACGAGGCGGACTACCAGCAGATACTGATCTACGCCGGGAAGAGGGAGAAGGAGACCCACGACTTATACATGGAGCTGGCGAAGAAGTACGTGAACAAACAGATCGGGAGGATGTTCGCCAAGCTCGCGAAGGAGGAGCTGAAGCACAAATACCGACTGGAACAGGAATACGACGACATCATACTGAAGGAGATGTAACGAAAGTACAGTTATCGAAGTAGACCTGTTCAGGAGGTTACTAGAGGGGCTTCTTAAGACGTTCCATGATTGACCTTTAGTGGCCCAATGCTCTTCTTTACGATATTCCATAAAATTCGGAACACATTGAGTTCCGAGCCCCCTCAAGGAGTTTAAGGGTGTCAAAGTTCTTGATCACCTGAGACCACAGTGCTTTGATGAAGTGCAACTTTAGAAAAAGTACTCTGTCGTCCACTGCTTTCCGCATGATCAGCCTTTCTCATCAAGCCTTATCATTGGGATCTTCGCGTAGCACCTTTTACAGAACACGTGCCCTATCTCGTTGACCATGAAGTCCTCCTCGTTGCCACATTTCGGACATCTGACCTCGCCTCTTTTGACCTTCTCGGCCAACCGTCTCTCGTAAACCTCTATGTCGATGTGCTCCAACTTCCCCTCTCTCATCATTAATATAACTTCGAGAATCTACCCGTTAGAACCTCGGATTAAAACAAGTTAAACCTTTTGGCTCAAGGAGGATCGTTTATCTCTCGCGAAAGCCTACCATAAATCAGAGAAGAGATCCAAGTTGCGTCGAAGGGCGGCCCTTCTCCCGCTGATCATTGTCTCCCTATCCCTCATAGCCCTCCCCCCAACCCACGCTGAGTCTCAGCGGGACAGCGTGCTCATCGTGAAGCTGAACACGGAGATCACGGCAGCGACGACGATGATGGTCAAGGACGCGATGGGGATAGCCACCAACATGGAGGCGCGCTTGATCGTCGTGGAGGCGAACACCCCCGGGGGCGAGATCAACGCCGTGAAGCAGATCATGGACATCTTCGAGACATCCCCTATACCCGTCTGCCTCTTCGTCTACCCGATGGGCGCATCGGCGTGGAGCGGCGGCACCTACCTCCTCATTGCTTCTCATATAGCCGCCATGGCCTCCGGGACGACCGTCGGCAGCGCCCAGCCGATCCTGATGACGGGGGAGCTGATAAACGACACGAAGCACATAAACGCCCTGTCAACCCTCATGGTGAACCACGCCAAGCTGCACGACAGGAACGGGACCGCAGCGCGTTCATTCGTCACCGAGAACCTCAACCTTGGTCCGGAGGAGGCCCTGAAAAACCATGTCATCGAGGTCATCGCCGACGATGTCCCCGCCCTCCTCCGTAAGCTCTCGGGGGAGACCCTGATCAAGGTAAGGTCCGAGGCGGGCGCGAGCGTCTGGAAGCTGGTGGAGGGCGAGTACTCGGGTGAAGGCGTGACCGTCGTTCAACTCACCTTCTCCGATATAGACGAGGCTGAGCTGATCGATTATAGCCCAAGCATACAGCTCGGTTTCCTGCAGATCATATTCAACCCTATCGCCTCCGGGCTCATGTTCACCTTCGGATTCTTCCTGGTGCTGATCGGATTACAGACGCCCGGCTTCGGTAGCGAATTTGTCGGCGGCGTCCTCCTCGTACTCTCGCTGATGTCCTTTCAGGTGATAGGGATCGAGTTCACCATGGTCCTGTTCTTTGCCCTCGGGTTCTCGCTCATAATAGCCGAGCTTAAGACGAACATCGGGTTTCTGGGCTTTGCTGGCGCGGCGTGCATAATCCTCGGTAGCTTCCTCTTCTTCCCCTCCCCGCAGTGGCTCCTGGCCCCGGAGGTCTCGATA
>Ga0209121_10005597_pt1 | contig 11327 bp, 6 predicted proteins | sample Cruoilmetagenom3_FD_187292 | JGI IMG/M metagenome (GOLD analysis project Ga0209121, IMG submission 187292) | Oil polluted marine microbial communities from Coal Oil Point, Santa Barbara, California, USA - Sample 3 (SPAdes) (version 2) | ecosystem: Environmental > Aquatic > Marine > Oil seeps ...
CCCTATCATAAAAATTTTAATTTTCAAACTTTAAAATCTATTTCTACTTTTAAGAATCTATAAATATTATACTATTATATTCGACAAAATTCCCAAAAACTCTCTTTTCTAAAATAAAATTATTTTCCTCCAATTCTTCATCAATATCCGTATGATGGGGTAAATATTCTACTGTCCACCACCTATTAGGGTAAAATCCAAGATCAGGCTTCACAAGTTCACATTTTCTTCTTCTGCCTTCCTTTTACATTTTTTGTTATCAAAAGAAAATGGGATATGTCTATTTATTTAGGATTCTCAATGACAATTGCCGGCATTTTTCCAGCTATTACTTTTGCAAAATAACGAACTAGTTTCTCATATTTCGGCATATCCGCCCTACCTTCTCCACAGAGTTCATTGATACGCACATTACAGGCATACATACCCTGATAGAAAGACAGCTCGACACAGTATTCTGTTATTTTAATACAAGCTGCCCCTAAACTGCCAATAGGCTGGAATCCAAGATGATCAATAAAGACTTGAATTCTATCCTTGCCTCCCGAATCATACAATTCACCCTTATACTCACCTTCCAGAATTTCCTGAAAACGAGGAATCATCCACACCATCACTGTTGCATTGGGCGGATTATAAAATTTCTCTTGATCGACCATCCGAAAATAGCTACCGTTTTTAGCATCCCATTCATAACCTTTGCCATCGCTGACTACAAACCATTGATCCCATGTTTCGACTTCGACGTCTTTGATTTTACGAGGTTTCCCATCCCAGTATTTGTCTTTCATAACCCACCACCCCTCCGGGAGATCTTTAGATAAATCAATAAACAGTCCAGCATGGATGCTGCCGAGTTCGAGAATGAGCTTATTCAGGAGATCAATTTCGCTTTGGGCAGTCTTCCAGATACTTTTTACCAGGGCATCTTGTGATTCTTTCAACAGTTCCTGCACATATTTTGCTTCCATCCGTTTCATCCAAAAATCATCAATCTTCCGGCGAAGGGAGGCTTCAAGTTTATCCCCGATCAATTCCGGGTTATAGCCTTTAGCCTTGATTAGTTCTTTGTATCTTTTCTCTTTTAATAGATAGTACCCGCCAAAGGGGGCAAAGGTAGCTTGTTCAAAAGCCTCTGTGGGATTGGCATAACTATACTTTAAAACTCCGCCCCGGGCTTTTTTGTAGCGTATATAGGTATCATTATCAAATTTGGGGATGATGATGTAGTCCCGTACTACTTCCAGGGAAGCCTTGTAAGTTTTAACCACACTAAGGAAAGTTCCCACAGCCGGATGTATGGCCTGTTCCATAAGATAATCTGCCAGGTTGGAAACTGCAAGATTGAATATGCTATTCATCGCTTCAGTATCTTTTGCTTCTAAAAGCTGGTTTAGGACCTGGACTCCAAAGACCGTCTTACCGAATTTAGCCAGCAATTCGGGCTCTGACTCGAGCACCAGCTGGGTCAGGTCTGAGCTTAGGCTGGTAAAACGGGCTACTTCATCTACCACCTCTGCTGTTGTCGGGGGAGTTACCTCGACTGCTCCGGCAGTCAGGGAGAAGAAAAGTAAAATTAAGATAGATAGGAATAGTAAAACGGGGGAAAAGATAATCTTTCGCATATTGTTTTATCCTTTCTTTATTTATATTTATTAAAATAGCTTAGGGATCTGTTGTCCTTATTTATTATTATACAAGCTTCTCTATCAGTTTTACGGATAAAGAATAATCTGCATCTTGAGCTTCTTTTTTGATAGCTTCCCTTATCTTCTTATAATCAAAGGAATATTTATAATCTTTGCCAAATAACCTTGACATCTCTTCTATCCCGCCTTCACGTTCTTTTCCCTTGATCCCATAAGTTTCTTTTTTAAACTCAAAACCGGAACCGGCGGAAAGTCCCGAACTTGCTTCACTGAGCATTTCAAAAAAAGTGACTTCCCTTTTCTCATCATTAATTCTTAACTTGCACCTGTAGGTTAATTTCTTTTTAGAGAGAAAAACTTTCCTCTCAGCAACAACAAACTTAAGCATAAGAGATCCATCCCTCTGTTCCTTAAATTCAACAGGAAAACTTTTACTCACTTCTGTAAAATTTTCTTTTAATGGCATTTGCTCACCTCCTTTCAAAAATTAATATTATATTACTGATACAGAATCAAGGATTCTCAATGACAATTGCCGGCATTTTTCCAGCTATTACTTTTGCAAAATAACGAACAAGTTTCTCATATTTCGGCATATCCGCCCTACCTTCTCCACAGAGTTCATTGATACTCACACTACAGGTATACATACCCTGATAGAAATCTAGGTCGATACAGTATTCTGTTATTTAATTAGGGACACATCCCATTTTTATAACGAAGAGATCTTCCTTTTTCTTTAGGTTTCAATAATTGCAATTCGATAAGTTTATTTATTTCATCTAAGGCAGCACGATTAGAAAGCTTGAATATCTCTCTTACATCCCGATTGGATATCTGACTGTTTTGATTTATAAATACACATAGATTTATATTCGACAAAGAGTTTGGAAAATCCTTCTTTTTTGAAGAAAAAGTTTATTCAATTGACCAATTCGCCAATTGACCGATTAAAAATACGAGTTATGGGATAATTTAGTCATTGGTATTAAGAACAAAAGCATAAATACGAAATAAAGAAAGAGAAGAAAAGGATAGATTCCCACTTTCGTGGGAATGACAAAGAGGAGTGTGGGAATGACAGAAGGGGGAAATAAATTTGTATTAAAATATTTTCGATAAAAAGGGTTTTTTGATTTAAATGGCGAATTATAATTATATGGGCAATATTAGGTTTATAAAATAAAGGAAGACATGCTTTGCTTTTTTCTTTAGCATTAAAAGCAGGAATATAAAAGAAGAATATTCCTCTTTACCGATAGTGAATCTAAAAGAAATTGGAGGAGAAAAAATGTCTAAAAATATTTTTAAAATTATATTGCTTTTTATTTTATCATTTTGCCTGTCGAATTCTGCCTTCTTTGTCTATGCGGATACCATAGGTAAGGAAAAAATGGAAAATACTGCTATTGATCTAACTTATGCTGATATGGAAGCTCAATTTGCAAATAATGTATTTATCACTAAAGATGAAGAATTTAAAGTAATTGTAGAAAAGGATTTAGAATTAGAAGATTTGTTGGTTAAATGTAAAAAGAAGGGATTGAAAATTGGCTTGGCTTTAGGGGGCGGCTCGGCACGAGGATTAGCCCACGTAGGTGTTATTCTAGCACTTGAAGCCTATAATATTCCTATCGATATAATCGCCGGCACCAGCATTGGTTCGGTCATTGGAGGCCTCTATGCCAGCGGGGCAACTATTAGACAACTGGAAGAAGTGGCACTCTCCATTAAAAAGAGTAAGACTCTTTTTATGATAGACCCTGTCTTCCCCCACTCTGGGTTAATTAGTGGTGATCGTATAGAAAAAATGCTCAATCAGTTTTCCTTAAAAGATAAAACCTTTGATGATCTTGGTATTTCCTTCGCTGCGGTAGCTACCGATGTAGAAAGCGGAGCAAAGGTGATCTTGAATCAAGGAAAAGTAATAGACGCGGTAAGAGCTAGCATCGCTATCCCGGGCATATTTACACCGGTAAAGTATCAGGATTATTATCTGGTAGATGGGGGAGTAGTCGATCCGGTCCCGGTGGATGTAGTTCAGATGATGGGAGCCGATATTATTATTGCCGTAAGTCTCGCTAAAATAAACCCTTACACTGCTATCTTGATGATTGATAAAGAGACTGGTCTCTTGAAAGAGGTAGAAAATTTAGGGGATTTAAGAATAAATAAAGAGGCAAACCCAAAATTTAAGGATACAGAAAAATTTACTTCTTTAGTTGATGAAGAGAAAGAGTTTTTGAAACAAACAATAGAGCAAGTTAAATCAAAATTTGAAGGTCATAATATCTTTGAAATAATCAGCCAATCCTACGATATTATGGAAGCGAAGATTACCGACCAATGTCTAGAGGGAGCAGATGTAGTCATAGTCCCCTTTGGAATTAAAGAAATCAATCTTTTCGATTTTTATAAGGCAGAAACGCTCATTAAAGGCGGGATTATGGCTACTCTGATTAATATACCAGAGATTAAAAGAGTAACTAAAGAAAAACTAGGGAAACAATGGATATTATGGTAACAGCTAAAAAAGATAGTGATTTTTCTCTATATTTAGGAATATTCTTCTTCTCCGTTTCGGTCTTGCTTTTTGAACTCTCCCTTATGCGGGTATTTTCCATTTTACAGTGGAATTATCTGGCTTTTATGGTTATCAGTATCGCCTTTTTAGGATACGGAGCGAGTGGTACTTTTTTATCAGTTTTTTCTTCGATTCTGAAAAGAGCTGAAGGTAAAAATTTATTTAAATATCTCCTCTTCTTTTCCCTGCTGTTTTCTATCGGTTCTATGCTTTCCATATTTGTCATCTCCGAAATCCCTTTTGACCTTTATCGGGTCATCACGGACAGATACCAATTGCTCTATCTGGTGATTTATTATATGGCCATTACCATACCTTTTTTCTTTGCGGGAATCTGCATCTCTTTAGCCATATCTAAACTGCCGGAGAAGGTAAACAAAATATATTTCTGTGATTTGGGGGGCGCATCTATAGGATGCATCTCTTTCTTGGTTTTGGCAAATTATATAAGTTTGAGCCATTTATTGATTATCCCTTCCCTGCTCTCTTTTTTGGCCTCTTTTCTATTTTCTTTAAAACTGAAAGATAAAAGATCATTAATTTATGTTGTGGGAATATTTGTCTTTATTATTTTATTTAGTGGAGCAGAGAGTTTTTATTCTTTCCCGATAAATCCTTATAAAAGTTTATTTACATTATTGCGCTATCCTAATTCCCGAATAATTGATAAGCAGGAGAATAGTTTCGCCAGATTGGAGGTGGTAGAAAGTGAGGGGGTAAAATATGCCCCGGGGTTAAGTTTAAACTTTTCGGGAGAAATCCCTAAACAATTAGGAATGGTCACTGATGGTGACGGATTGAGTGCGATTACCAGATTGGAGGGAGAGAATGATTTAGAAGGATTGAAAAAAATAGAGTTTTCAGATTACATTTCTTCTGCCTTAGGATTCCATCTTGTAAAAAAAACAGATAATCGAGAAAAGATATTAATAATTGGACCGGGAGGGGGATTAGATATCCTGGGAGGAATTTACAATGGAAAAAAAGAGATCTGGGGGATTGAGATGAATCCTAATGTCAAGATTTTACTTCAAAATAACTATAGCGATTACTCAGGAAATATTTATGAGCGTGAGGGAATTAAAATCTTAACCGGTGAAGGAAGGAGTGTATTAAAAGGATCGGAGCAAAAGTTTGACTTAATTCAAATTTCTTTGATCGGCTCATCCAATACTGCTTCCGGAGGATTTTACAGCATATCTGAAAATTATCTTTATACAGTAGAAGGGTTTATGGACTTTTGGCAGCATCTTTCTGATGGCGGGAAATTGGGTATTACTCGTTGGTTAAAATTTCCCCCTCGTGAAATTGTGCGTCTTTGCAGCATCAGTTTAGAGGCTCTTAACCAAATGGGAATAGAAAGACCGGAAAATCATTTGGCTATAATCCGCAGTTGGGGCACTTCTACTCTTATCTTAAGTAAAAAAGAAATAGGAGAGGAAGAAATAAGTATAATTAAAGATTTTTGTGATAAAAGAAATTTTGATGCGGTCTATTTTCCGGGAATTAAGGAAGAAGATGTTAATATAAATCATGTTCTGGAGGAAAGTTATTATTATCAGGAGATAGACCAATTGATAAATAGTTTTAAGGGAGATAAGTTAAAGGATTTTTATGATAGTTATTTCTTTAATGTTTCGGCAGTCACCGATAATCAACCTTACTTCTTTTATACTCTAAAATGGCAAAATATTCCTAAGATAATCAAAAGTACGGGTAATTGGCAGTCCTTGATAGAATGGGGTAATTTAATTATATTTGCCACTTTTATTCAGGGAATAATATTTAGTATCATTTTCATATTTTTACCTTTAATTTTAAAGAGATTCCTTGTAACAAAAAGAAAGGTAAAAATTCCTTTTTTACTTTATTTTGCCTCTCTTGGTTTAGGGTATATGCTTTTAGAAATATCTTTTATTCAAAAATTTATCCTCTATCTTACCAATCCTGCTTACTCTACGTCTATTATTATCTTTTCCTTTCTGTTCTTCTCTGGTCTGGGGAGCTTCTATTCAAAAAGAATAGAGAGAAATTATATTAGAAGTTTGAAAATTATTATACTTTCCCTATGTGTCATCTTATTACTATATCAAATTATTTTACCTCATATTTTGAATACTACTTTGAAGTATAGTTTGTTAGTGAGAATATTTATTACGATAGGACTAATTTCCCCTTTAGGATTCTTAATGGGAATGCCCTTCCCCTTAGGGATAAGGTTGGTTAATTCGATAAACCAGGGAAAAGAAAAAGGGCTTATCCCCTGGTTGTGGGCGACTAACAGCTTCTGTTCTATTATCGCCTCGGTCTCCGCAGTGATAATAGCCCTCTTCTTTGGTTTTAGAGTAGTGACTACATTAGCTACTCTGGCATATCTTTTTGGATTTCTTAGTATAAATTTTTCTAGAAAAATAATATTTTAGATGGATATAACTTTATGAATATTTTTAAATTCAATACCAGAAAAAATCATACTTCGCTTTTCTCTATTATGATTATTTTTCTCAGTATTGTTTTGATATTACACTTTATCAACACATTAGAAATTTTAGCATCTGACTCGGGTAATAAACAAGATATCGTCTCCGGAGTAGTGCCCCATCATCTATTAGCCAAGGATATAATTGAGGATTTTTTTAGTTATATTTCCTCCCATGGAAAGCCCAAAACGATAGTTATATTAAGTCCGGACCATTTCCAAAGCGGAATTCTTAATGATAATAATGTATTTATTACTTTTGATTGGGAATCAGTTTCAGTAAAAGAAGAATTTGATAATATAAAAATTGATTCTCTTTTGGGAAAAAAATTAGCGGGTGAAAATAAGATACTACTAAATAGTTCTGCTATCATTTATGACCACGGAATTACTAATCTAATTCCTTATATTAAAAAATATTTCCCTGAAACTAATATTTTGCCCATCCTGATACCTGCTGATATTACTAAAAAACAAGTAGAACAATTGGTAAAAACCATTAACAAAGAGACTCCTGCTCAAACCATCATCATCGCCAGCGTAGATTTCTCCCATTACCTCCCTCCCCATGCAGCCGGGTTTCATGACGAAAAAAGTATCCGGGTTTTATTAAATTTTGAGGAAGAAAATTTTAAAAACATAGAAGTTGATTGCTGGCAGGCCCTGTATGCAGCCAGACTTTTTGCAAAATTACGACAGAAAGAAGTCCCTCGCATTATCGCTCATAAAAATTCTGTTGATTTTTTAAAATTATATTCTGAAACAACTACTTCTTATTTTAGTGTAGTCTTTGGGGAGAAAAAACCTAAGGAAAATATTTCTGGCTCAACTGTTAAAGTTTTTAACGAGGGAGTAAAAACTGTTCTATTGGTAGGAGATGTTATGTTAGATCGTGGTGTAGAATATTTGGTGAAGCAAAACAGTATTTATTATCCTTTTCAAAATATCAGCCATTTCTTAAGAGGAATAGATATTGTTTTTGGAAATTTAGAAGGTCCTGTAGTAGAAAATCCCCCGGAATTTCCAGATGATTCTTTAAAATTCGCTTTTAACCCAGAAGTAATTAAAGGGGCTTCCTGGAGTCATTTCAATTTATTTTCCCTGTCCAATAATCACACTCTGGATATGGGAAAAGAAGGATTAGGGGAAACGAAAGAATGGTTGAAAAAATATGGGATAAATTTTGTAGGCGACCCTCTTTCCGGTAGTTCGGATAACTTGGATTCTTCTTTTTCCAGGGATAACATAACCTTTCTAGCTTTTAATCAACTTTTCCCATTTCTTATTAGAGAAGAAGAAACAATTAAAAAAGTAAGAACAGTTAAATCTTTAAATCCGGATAATTTTTTAATCGTAAGCCTGCATTGGGGTGAAGAATATAAATTAATCAACTCTCCTGTCCAACAAAGCTTAGCCCATAAAATAATTGAAGCAGGAGGAGACTTAATCATTGGTCATCATCCCCATGTCGTACAGAACATTGAAAAATACCAGGGGAAACTTATCTTTTATTCCCTGGGAAATTTTATCTTTGACCAATATTTTTCTCCCGAAACCCAAGAAGGGTTGGCAGTAGGATTAGAAATTTATCCTGATAGACTGGCCTGTCGACTTTTCCCTCTTCAAATCAACTTAAGCCAGCCTGTTTTAATGGAGCGGGATAAAGCAAGCGAATTTTTAATACAATTAGCCAACCGTTCAGATAATAGGTTGGAAGATGAAATTAAGAGTGGTATAATAAAAATTGAAAGGTGGTGGTGATCATGTTAAATTTATTTTGTGAATTAAATTCTAAAAATACAAAAAGAAAAATAAAAAAGCAAAATAGTTTTAATTTTTCTAAAATCATTTTAGTTTTTTTAATTTCTTTCAGTTTCCTGATTGTTACCGGTAATGCCTTTGGTGAAGTTATTTTGGACAAACAATTAATCAGACCGGATGATATACTGAAAGAGAAAGTAGAAGTCACGCCCTGCATTCCGACTTATTCCCTGCCTTTAAGAGTAGAAGATATCAGCAATTATCAAGATTTTTCCAATAAGCTTCAACTTTCTCCTGAAAGCTTCTCTTTATTACAAAAGAATGGTTTTGCGGTCATTCCTACTCCTCCGGACATTGCAGACACCAAACTTCATCTTAGATTCTCATCTCAGGAAAGTTCACCTCGAGATGATTTTGTCGCTTACTATGAAGTTTTAAAAGATAAAGATTTACCTATCTTTATCACTACTGACTCTATGCTCCATTATTACCACATCTTTTTTGAAACCATTTTAATGAAATTAGAAAAAGACCAGTTTTTTGGCGATATTTGGAATATAAGTTTGGAAATGTTAGATGCATCCCTGGAAGAATATGACCGGAGTCAGGGTGATATTAAAGAAGCAGCCAAAAGAAATATAGCCTATCTCTCTATTGCCTTAGAGCTATTGAGACCGAAAGATGAACAGATTGTGAATGATGACATTTTACGGGAAGAATATTGCCAGCCCGGGATGGATGCTGAAACTTGCGGCATGATGATCAGTAGAATGAAAGAACTTTTTGGTGAGCTCGATAGCTATAATTATTTTAGCGTAGAAGAAGGTGATGAATATCGTTTTTATATTCCCAATGAAGTCAGTGAAATCGTCAAAAAAGAAATTGAATTAATTGAAAAACACAAGGGTTGGGAAAATTCCCCTTTATTTGTTTATCGTGAGGATTATTCACAGTATGTGCCTCGCGGACATTATACCAAATCAGAAAAACTAAAGAATTATTTTCAAGCTTTCATGTGGTATGGCAGAATAACTGCATTAATTCAAGGAAGCCCTGCACTGTCTCCGGGAGAATCTATTTGTTCCGGAAACATTCAAGGGATTGTTTCTGATTATGATGCCAAAATTCAGACCTTGCAGGCTCTTTTATTATCTCACTATTTCTCTCAAAGTGAAGGCATTCAAAATAGATGGAATAGAATCTATGCCATTACCTCCTTCCTGGTCGGCTTTTCTGATGATTTAGGACCTTGCGAGTATAGTGAAATCTTAAAGGAATTTGCACTGGAAGATTTTAACTCTCAAGAATTGGAAAAAAACTATCCGGATCTCAAGGAAACTCTAATAAATTTTCCCAATAATCCCAAGATTTATGGCGGATTGGGAGAGTGTGAATTGCTTATGCCCTACCCTCCTCTTTCTGAAGAAGAAATTCAAGCCTTAAAATTGCAGGCAAAAGGGCTTTTGAATAAAACCAAAGGATTCCGATTGATGGGACAGAGATTTACTCTGGATTCCTGGCTTTTTTCTGAAATGGTTTCTCCTTACAGCGGTGAATACATGGGAGCAAGACCTCCCCTGCCTACCGATAAAAAACCCTTTACCTTCGCCTGGGATGATGAGTATGAAGAATTCAGAAATAATCGTCCTTTCAGCTGGGTGAAGACTGAAGTGAATTCCTGTCCTCCACCGGCAGAAAGAGAAGTCAAAGGATTTCCCAGAGGATTGGATTTAATGGCTTTATTGGGTTCACAAAGAGCAATGGAAATATTAGAAGAATTAGGTGATACACAATATTCCGATTATGAAAAGAAATTTTTGGAATTAAAAAAAGAAATAGATGCCCTTGCTCCCTATGACTGGCATAAAACTCTATATATAAACTGGCTTTATGTTTTAAAATCTTTATGGAATGAAAACTCATATGGAGACATAGGATACCCCTTATTTATGCAAACTAAATTCTGGCAGGATAAAGAATTAAATACGGCTTTAGCTTCCTGGACTCAGTTAAGACATGATACTATTTTATACGTTAAGCAAAGCTATACCATGGCAGAAAAAGGAGGAATGTTCCAACCTCCGGTAGTAGGTTACGTAGAACCAATACCAGAATTTTATAGCCGACTTTTAGCTTTAACCAAAATGACCAATCAGGGTATAGAAAACTTGCTTTCTCCGGAAACATCCGAAAAATTAGATGTTAGCATTGGATTGGATAGATTAGCGGAAATCTTGGAAAGATTGAAGGCAATTTCCATCAAAGAATTGGAAAATCAGCCTTTGGATGAGGGAGAATATAATTTTATCGAAAATTTTGGCAGTATTTCTGAAAACCTGATTGAAACTATTTCCGGAGGAAATGCAGACCCTTCCGTTTACAAAACGGTTTTAGTGGCTGATGTGCATACGGATGGGAATACTAAAAAAGTCCTGGAAGAAGGCGTAGGTTATATTAAAACCATGATTGTTGCTTACCAGCACCCTGAAGGACATATTTTATTGGGAGTCGGACCGATTTTCAGTTATTACGAATTCAAACAACCGATGGATGACCGGTTAACTGATGAGGCATGGAGAGAAATATTGGATTCCAATCCCCCACCCGAACCGGAATGGATTGAGAGCTTTTCAGAGTAATTTAAATCACTTTTATAAGTTTATTCATTAATTTTTATAGATAGGAATATTTTTCTTTTTTTTACCAAGACATTAATAGCTTTTAACATTACCTGCTATGCCCGATCATGGGAACAAATCTTACCCCGATAATCCCTTTAGACTTAATTTTTCCTTCTATTTTTTCTATTTTCATTAAAGTTTGAACCATCCATATTCCACCTACGGGTATTACT
>Ga0209121_10005599_pt1 | contig 11321 bp, 18 predicted proteins | sample Cruoilmetagenom3_FD_187292 | JGI IMG/M metagenome (GOLD analysis project Ga0209121, IMG submission 187292) | Oil polluted marine microbial communities from Coal Oil Point, Santa Barbara, California, USA - Sample 3 (SPAdes) (version 2) | ecosystem: Environmental > Aquatic > Marine > Oil seeps ...
GAGTGGCTGTAGAAGCACTAGCTAACACCAGCCAAATTTTCAGCGTTCAACCGCTTAGGGAATATTTAAGGAAATCAAAAAGCAAAAGTTAAAAATCAAAATTACAATTCAAAATGCGAAGATGTTTCATTTTTGATTTTTGCCCTGTCATTTTACTTTTTTATCTTAGAACCTTGATTTTGTTTAGGATTTTGCCATGAAACAATCTCTGTGCACTATAACTTTTAATGCGGAAATCTCGCCTGGTGTGAATCTTATGTGGATTGAGGCACCGGAGATAGCTTCCTTCGCTCAGCCAGGACAGTTCATTACGGTGCAGTGTGAAGGTTTAATATTGCGTCGCCCTTTCAGCATCCATCAGGTCTTAACCTTGTCCTCTCCCTTGATGGGAGAGGATTTAGGTGAGGGTGAAGTTGCTATTCTTTTTAAGGTAATAGGCAAAGGTACTTTTTGGCTCTCAAAGCTACAAAGAGGTGATAAGATACATGTCCTGGGACCTTTGGGTACGGGATTCAGCATTAAACCAAGTTCGAGAAATTTGCTGCTAGTGGCAGGAGGGATTGGCATTGCTCCACTCATCTTTTTCGCTCAGCAAGTTTCGTCACAGCACTCAATAACTTTGATTCACGGAGCAAGCACTGCCAGAGAGCTCTACAAGCAATCCTTACCGTCAGGAGTTCGATTCATCCCCGTTACTGAGGATGGTAGTGCAGGCAAAAGGGGCTTAGTAACCGATGTTTTACCTGATTTTCTAGGCTGGGCTGACCAGATATATGCTTGTGGCCCGATAGCCATGTATAAAGCGATGTTAGAATTAACTTGTCATTCTGGGCCCTTCGCTTCCTGTCATTCTGAGGAAACGGAGCGACCGAAGAACCTCGCTCAAGATAAACTCCGCGAAGAATCTAAGCTAAAGAAATCTCAGGTTTCCCTTGAAGTGCGAATGGGGTGTGGCATCGGGGCTTGCTATAGTTGCACTATAAATACTAAGAGAGGATTAAAACAGGTATGCCGTGATGGACCTGTATTTGAGTTAGGCGATATTCTATGGGAGGAGGTAAGAATATGATTGTAGTTACTAAAGACATTACGTTTCAAACAAAAGGAAATTGCGACATCATTGATATAACTTCTCAGGTAGCAAAAGAAGTACAGGAGTCAGAAGTGAACAATGGCATGGTCACTTTGTTTATATCTGGCTCAACAGCGGGGGTAACCACTATCGAGTATGAGCCCAGACTTCTTTCGGATTTCAAAAACATGTGGAACAGGGTGATACCTCAAAATATTCCCTATGAACACAACAAAACTTGGGGAGATGGGAATGGCCACTCTCATATGCGTGCCTCTATGCTTGGAGCTTCATTGACTATTCCCTTTGTAAACAAAAGATTGACTCTAGGCACCTGGCAGCAGATAGTTTTCGTTGATTTTGACAACCGCCCCAGGTCACGGAAAATAGTGCTCCAAGTTATGGGCGAATGAACTGCTTAGCCTCACACTCATCTACCTATTTCCACTGGCAAGCCAGTTACCTCAGGGGAAAGGTAACTCAGGTCTTCTTGTCCTCATGTTATGATTTAACCCAATGTTAACAGGAGAAGGACGTTAGAGATTTGGCATGCCATTTGAAGCAAGGTGCAGCACCACGGCTATGGGCATAATGCCCCATAAGGATATTGACCGGGCGCTGGAGCTTGCTTTGAGTTTAGATATCCCCTTCTGTCCACAGCTTCCCAATGTGAGCTTGTATGAAGATATGTATGTTCAAGCATCGCAGAATTTCCCCGGTATAGCTATCGACTTTGATAAAGAGAGGCTCGTCTTCAATACTGCAAGATTCGAGCAGGAACTTGATGACTACTTTATGAAGATGGATTGTCCAGAGACCTTCGCCCTCACCAAAAAGTATTCCATAGTATTCCACGAATTTCTCTCTAAGGAGCTTCAAGGTTATAAGGCTGTTAGGGGACAAGTCACCGGTCCAGTGAGCTTTGGCTTTAAGGTATTGGATGAAAGTCTCAAGCCAATCATCTACAACGATGAGGTAAGAGGTATCTTATTTGATTTTATCCAGAAGAAAGTCAACGTCCAGTATCAAGAACTCAAGAGAAGGAATCTTAACGCCTTCGTCTGGCTGGATGAGCCAGGGCTGGGTTATGCATTCAGTGGTCTTTCAGGGTATAACGAGCAGCAAGCTAAGGAAGATTACCATGATTTCCTTCAAGGCTTGGAAGGTCCTAAGGGACTGCACCTCTGTGCTGACGTGAACCTGCCTTACTTATTAGAGTTAGGAATAGAAATTCTATCCTTCGATGCCTATCAAATTGAGTTTATGCCCAAGGAATATGCTGGCAGTGTTGCCGAATTTCTCAAAAGCGGCGGGGTCATCTCCTGGGGCATTATCCCCACCGAATCCACAATTCTAACGATACGGACACCAGAAACACTGGCCGCGATTCTTTCAGATTACTGGGAGGTAATCTCGCAAAATACAGATTTATCCTTGAACCAGATTGCAGAGCAAGCATTGGTGGCACCGGCCAGATGCTGTCTTAAAGACACAAGTCAAGTTAGCACAGCTACTGAGGTGGCAGGAAAATGCCAGGTTTCTAGCATTGAAGAAAGGCTTGTTGAGAAAGCATTTGCCTTTTTGCCGGAGCTTTCGCAAATACTGAGAGATAAGTATGGCCTATAAGGTAGAGCGCTGATATAGAAGCTGCCTTCGGTAGGAGTCTGATTTCTCATTTTCACGATTTTTTGCAATTAGGTGTAAAATAAATAATGGCTGAGAAGCGGGAGATGCAAGAATAATTCAAAGCTGAAAGGAGGTTAAATATGGCGATGGAAAGATGGAGGCGAGAGCGGGAGCTCATTCCCTGGAGACCTATCAGGGAGATAGATGAAATATTCGACGAAATGGAACGCCACTTTGAGGATGTCTTTGGTCGACCTTTCTTTCCAGTAGCGTGGAAGCGAGCTCCTGCAGTGAGGGCATGGTCGCCACCCTTGGAAGTGTTTGAAAAAGAGGATGAATACATCGTGAAGGCCGAGCTTCCAGGGATGAAGAAGGAGGAGATCGGTATCTCAGTCATAGGAGATACCCTGAGTATCAAAGGCGAGCGAAAGGCTGAGAAAGAAGCTAAAGAAGAGAATTACTATCTATGTGAGAGATGCTACGGCAGCTTCGAGAGGTCTCTTTCCTTGCCAACCGCTATAGAAACTGGGAAGGTAGAAGCCAAATACGAGAATGGCGTCTTAGAGATTAAACTACCTAAGGTCCCAGAAGCCAAACCTAAGAAGGTTGAAATTTCTGTTAAGTAGCGATTTTCTAATCTTCCGCTTCCCAACCCTAATAAGCAGAGTAACATGAAAGTGCTAGGTATTATGGGCAGCCCCAGAAGGCAAAGCAATACTGAGATTCTCCTTGACAAGGCACTGGAAGGTGCCAAAGAGGTGGGAGCGGAGGTAGAAAAAGAAGTAGTTTCGGAACTCAATATCTCGCCATGCAAGGAAATATACGCCTGCCTTAAAGATGGCAATTGCGCCATCAAGGATGATATGCAATGGCTCTATGAGAAGCTTCTGGAAGCCGACCATATCATATTCGCCTCGCCTATATTCTTCTACGGTCTTACCAGCCAAGTAAAGGCAATGGTGGATAGATGTCAAGCACTTTGGGTGAGAAAATATGTGCTGGGTATGGGAAAGGAGGATAACCGAATACGAAGAGGAGTATTCATTTCAGTTGGCGCTACCCGAGGTGAAAGGCTCTTTGATGGTGCAGTGCTCACAGTGAAATATTTCTTCAATGCCATCGGCGTGAAATATATTGGTGATTTATTAATTAGAGGAATTGATAGCAAATCTCAAATTAGGGAGCACCCTAGAGCTTTGCAAGATGCCTTCCATCTTGGTCAGCAGCTTGTGTCTCCAGATACTGAGCAGTGACTCTGCGGCTACCTCTTGACAAACTAATAGAAGGATTTTATAATTATTAGTAATGATTATTGTTACTGCTTATGCTTAGAAGAACTAAACAAAGAGAAGCTATTCTTAAAGTCCTAAGAGGTACAACATCTCACCCTACAGCTGAGCGGATATATGACGAAGTGAGAAAGGAGATACCCAATATTAGTCTGGGGACGGTTTATCGTAACCTAAAACTATTACGGGAGAGTAGGGAGATTTTGGAGGTAGATTTGAGCGGCACTTTTAGTAGATTTGATGGCAATCCAGATAATCACTACCATTTCAGGTGTGAGAAGTGCGGCCATGTCTTTGATGTAGACGAGCCAGTAAACAAGGAACTTGATGAGAGAGTAGCTCGGAAAACGGGCTTTAAGATTTCATACCATCGGCTTGAGTTTCGTGGATTATGCAAAGAGTGCCAGAAAGCTGATGGATAAGCACGAAGTAGATGCTGTAGGAAGTAATTGATGGCAAAAGCCGTAATAACCTTGGGTGGTTTACTAGAAAAGAGCACTGGACTTTAAATGGAGGTTAAGTAAGTAACTAGGAGTATTTGAATATGGATGACATTATATTAAACATTAAACAGCTAACTGTAGAAGTAGAAGGCAAGGAGATTTTGCATAACATAGATTTGGAAATCAAATCTGGCGAGACTCATGTCCTCTTCGGTCCCAATGGCAGTGGGAAGACTACCCTGCTTATGACCATAATGGGTTTCCCTAAATACCAGGTGACTAAAGGCAATATCATTTTTAAAGGAGAGGACATAACTAAGTTGTCTCTGGATGAAAGAGCCCGCTTGGGGATTGGCATGTCTTTCCAACGGCCACCAGTGGTTCGAGGTGTAAAAACACACGATATGGTTGCCGCCTCTCTTAAGGAGCAAGGAAATGAGGAAAATATCAGTCAACTAGCCAAGGAAGCTGACCTGACTGACTTTCTAGATAGGGATATAAACTATGGGTTTTCTGGAGGGGAGATAAAGCGCTCGGAGATGATGCAACTACTAGCTCAAAAACCCGAATTGAGCTTACTAGACGAGCCTGAGTCCGGTGTTGACTTGATAAATATAGCCCTAATAGGTGAACTGATAAATGAACTATTGGAAAAAGATTGCCCAATACGTACCCGAAAATGCGCGGGGCTCATCATTACCCACACCGGCCATATCTTGAACTATGTTAATGCCCGCACCGGCTATGTTATACTGGATGGCAGGATAATCTGCGAGGGAGACCCTCATGAGATACTGGCAACTATCAAAGAAAAGGGCTATGAGGAGTGCGCCAAATGCGCCAAGTAGAGTTTCCTAAAACAGTCAAAGAAAAGGCTAAAGCAGCATTGGCTAAACCGGCTTCTCTTGGAGAGAACCTTGATTTAGATGAATATAGCTCCTCTGCAGGGGAGCTTCCGTACCAAGAGGATCCATCGCAGTTGTCAGAGGAATACCAGAAGCAGATGACACAAGCTGGTATCATCCTGGGTGAACAGAGCCAACGTTCGGGAACTATTATCCAAATAGATAATTCGGTAATTCACAGTCTGGCAAGGCAAGATGGTCTAGAGCTAATGGCTACTAGTCAAGCCTTAGGAAGATACGACTGGATACTCGATTATTGGTGGCGAGCTGTGGCTGTGGATACTGATAAGTACACCGCCCATGTGGAGCTTAACCAGAATGATGGTTATTTCATCAGGGCTTTACCTTATATGAAGGTCATGTACCCGGTTCAAGCTTGCCTCTATCTAGCCAAGAATGAGCTAGCCCAGAACGCTCACAATATTATCATTGCTGAGGAGGGTTCCGAGTTACATATTATCACGGGTTGCACTACTGCCCCCAGACAAGAATCGGGATTGCACCTGGGGATTTCGGAGTTTTATATCAAGCCTGGGGCTAAGCTTACCTTCACCATGATTCACAACTGGACGCCGGGAATCGCTGTGCGTCCCCGCACCGGAGTTATTGTTGAAGAAAACGGCGTCTTCATCAGTAACTACATAATTATGCGGCCAGTTCACTCACTACAGACTTATCCCGCAGCTAAGTGTGTGGGGGAAAATGCCACTGTCAGATTTAATAGCATCCTGGTTGCCACCCCTGGCTCAATGATGGATGTTGGTTCCAGTGTCTTTCTTGATGCCAGAGGGTCTAGGACTGAGATAATATCACGAGCTATAACAACCGGGGGTGACATTATCTCTCGAGGCTATATAGAGGGCAATGCCCTTGAGGTCAAAGGTCATATGGAATGTAATGGGCTAATCCTAATGGAAAAGGGCGCAATCCACGCCATACCTGAGCTTAAAGGTAATTTGGCTGGCATTGACCTATCCCATGAAGCAGCGGTAGGCAAGATATCTGAGGAAGAACTAGAGTATCTAATGGCACGGGGGCTAACTCACACTGAAGCTACAGCCACTATAGTCCGAGGTTTTCTCAGGGTGGATATTGAGGGGCTACCACCGGTGCTCAGTGCTGAGTTGCAGCGAGCTGTGGAAGCCAGCGAAAAAGAACTCATGTAAATAAGACTGATAGGAGGTGAATGGTGAATACTAAAGCGCTACATAAGTTAAGTTATGGTCTGTATGTAGTATGCTCCCGAAAGGGAGATAGGTTCAACGGGCAAATCGCTAATACAGTGTTTCAAGTCACTTCTGAGCCACCTACTATTGCCGTGAGTATCAATAAGCAGAACTTCACCCATGAGTTTATTATGGAAAGTAAAGTCTTCACGGCTTCAGTTATCTCCCAGGATGCACCTCTCTCCTTTATCGGTCACTTTGGTTTCAAGTCAGGCCGAGATATGGACAAGTTTGAAGGCATCAACTATAAGCTTGGTGAAACCAAAGCTCCCATAGTAATTGACCATATCTTGGCTTATGTTGAAGCCAGGGTAGTTAATCAAGTAGATGTCGGAACTCACTCTATCTTTATAGGAGAACTCGTTGGGGCGGATGTCCTTAGGGAAGGCGAGCCTATGACTTATGCCTATTACCATCAGGTCAAAAGAGGTACTACCCCCAAGACAGCTCCTAGCTATATTGAGGAGAAGAAGGAGGTAGTGCCAAAAATGGCTAAATATGAGTGCATTGTCTGTGGTTATATCTATGACCCCGAGTTGGGTGACCCCGATGGTGGCATAAAACCAGGAACGCCTTTTGAGGAAATACCAGATGACTGGGTCTGCCCTGTCTGCGGTGCTAGGAAAGACCAATTTGAAAAAGTAGAGGAGTGACGGGGTAACAATGATAGAAAACTTGAGCAAAGAACAAGATATTAAAGGAGGAGTAAATGAAAGCAAGGCAAATAAAACCAAATGTTTACTGGGTTGGAGCAATTGACTGGGATAGACGTCTTTTTGATGCTCTGGTGCCCCTTCCCGATGGAACAAGCTACAACGCCTACCTAGTGCAGGGCAGCCAGAAAGTAGCATTGATAGATACTGTGGACCCGTCTATGACAGATGTTCTCATGGCGTACCTAGAGGATGTTCCCACTGTTGACTATGTCATTGCTAACCATGCTGAGCAAGACCATTCCGGCTCTATTCCCCGGGTTCTGGAGAGGTATCCTAATGCCAAAGTGGTCACCACACCCAGATGTAAAGGGATGCTTATAGACTTGCTCATGATTCCAGAGGAGAAGTTTGTGACGGTCGACGATAAAGAGACCATCTCGTTGGGGAACAAAACCTTGGAGTTTATCCATGCTCCCTGGGTTCACTGGCCTGAGACCATGCTTATATACTTACGGGAAGACAAGATGCTCTTCCCCTGTGACCTTTTTGGCTCCCATCTGGCCACCACAGACTTATATGTAACAGATAAAGGACAAGTCTATGAAGCAGCCAAGAGATACTATGCCGAAATTATGATGCCCTTCCATACTAATATTGAGAAACACTTGGAGAAATTAAAAGGTTACCAAATTGAAATCATTGCCCCTAGCCATGGCCCTATGTATGATAAACCTAGCTTCATTCTGGAGGCATATCGAAGCTGGGTCTTCGATCCACTCAAAAACATTGTGGTCTTGCCTTACATATCCATGCATGGCAGTACCGAAAGGATGGTGGAATATTTGGTCGGAGCTTTAGTTGAAAGAGGCGTTACGGTTAAGCAATTCAATTTAGTCGCAGCCGATGTCGGGAAATTGGCCATAGCATTGGTAGATGCAGCTACTATGGTCATCGGGGCACCCACTGTTCTGGTTGGTCCACATCCCAATGTTGCTTATGCTGCATTCCTAGCCAATGCCCTAAGACCTAGACTCCAATTTATCTCTATTATTGGCTCCTATGGCTGGGGCAGCAAGGCTGTGGAACAGCTCAAAGGAATGATTCCTAACCTTAAGGTGGAAGTACTAGACCCCGTAATCAGCAAAGGATTCCCCAAAGAAGCAGATTTCAAGGCTCTGGATAACCTAGCCGAGACTATCGCCCAAAAGCATAAAGAGCATGGCTTTGCTTGACGAAGTTTTACCAGAAAGGAGGAGCAAAAATGCCTAAATCAGTAATAATTTACGACACCAGAAGTGGCAATACAGGAATGATGGCGAAAGCGGTTGAAGAGGGGATGAAAGAGGCTGGAGTTGATGTTCTATTGAAAAGGACCGTAAATACAAAAGCGGGTGATCTCACAAGTGTTGACGCTGTAATTCTTGGTGCCCCAACCTATCATCATGACCTTATGGCTTCGATGAAAACATTCCTTTTCGAAATGGAGAAGGCGGACTTAAAGGGGAAGGTTGGGACAGCTTTTGGCTCTTATGGATGGAGTGGCGAATCTGTCCAGATGATGACTGACACCATGAAGAATATCTTCGAAATGGATGTAATAGAGCCAGGATTGAAAGTACTGCGCAGACCAGGTGAAAGCAGCTTGAAACAGTGCCGGGAATTCGGAAAGGCAATTGCCGAAAAAATAAAATAATGCGAAAAGTAGGGAGGTGATAGGATATGAAGTAAGGGTTGGCGACATTCATAGGAGCGAGAAGCGTTGAGGAAAAATTCTTTAAGAAAGGAGGAAGCAATGAATCACTGGATGTGCGATGAATGTAACTATGTTTTTAAAGCTGAGGCACCACCAGATACATGCCCCAATTGCCATGCCAAATGTACCTTTGTAAATGTTAGTTGCTATATCCCTGAGTGTGGTGGACCTGACCATTATGACCCGAGATTGGTTGCTCAGCGGGCAAAGGAATCAAAAAAGTTGAGCTAGACAATCTCATAAGGAGGTGGAAATATGTTATCACAAATACCCATTAATCTTACGAGAGTAAAAAAAGAAGACTTAGACAAAGAGATACTAAGAGCGGGGGTAATCGCCGAATTAGATGCCATAAATCTTTATGAGCAAATGGCAGCTATGACTGGAAAGGAAAATATTAGGAAAGTTCTTTTGGACATTGCAAAAGAAGAAAAGACACATGTAGGAGAATTCCAGGCTTTATTGTTAAAACAAGACGGAGAGCAAAGAAGGGAATTAGAAGAGGGTAAAAAAGAAGTCGATGAGTTAATAGGGGAGTTAAGATAATTCTACGCACCCTTTCTCCATGAGCTCTGTTGACTTGCCAGTCATGCTCTTGGCTTCAACTCGGAGCTTAAGAAGAAACCCTCTGGTTACGCTAGTAGAAGGAGGTAATCAAATGGGAGTTAAGAAGGTAGGCGAAAAGTACCGGTGCAATATCTGCGGCAACGAAGTGACGGTGACAAAGGTTGGTGGCGGAACCTTAGTTTGCTGTGGGCAGGAGATGGAGCTAATCAGCTCGTAGTCTGTGCCAGAGCTTGCAAACAGGAGTTCAGCCAGCCATTTTGGGGATAGAAAGATGTCAAAAGGAGGTAAAGAAATGAAATTTGGAGACATTCTAAAAAGCAAAGAAGCTGAGGGGAAGGAAAAACACGTCCCGCTAATCGAAGTTGGCAAGGGAAAAGGAGAGAAGGGCATGGATATTGTCCATGTAGTAGTGGGTAAGGAAACTCCGCATCCCAATACTGTAGAACATCACATTGCCTGGGTAGAGCTATATGGAGTGAAGAAAGATGGACAAGTAGTAGACCTTGGTCGCTCTGCCTTTGCACCTTCTTATACCAATCCCAATATCAGGTTTCAAGTGCCAGTGGGAGAATTCAAGTCCTTCTGTGCTCTTGCCTATTGCAACATACATGGTGTATGGGAAAACTGCCTAGAACTCTAACGGGGATGTAATATGAACAAGAAGGTAGCTATTTTTGCCTTCAATGGGGAAACGATGTGTTTTGCTTAGTTTAATAATATGTAAACTGGGCAAGTAAGTCCATAGAAGAATAGAAGTTAAAACAGAGGAGATATAATATGGAAGAAGTAAGAGAACAAGTAAGTCGCATGCCCCGATTAGGTGAGCCAGCACCAGCCTTCGAAGCAGCAACTACTCATGGAATGCTCAAGCTGGAGGATTTTAAAGGAAGCTGGCTGATTCTCTTTTCCCACCCAGCAGATTTTACCCCGGTGTGCACCACTGAGTTTATCGCCTTCGCTGAAATCTTTCCTGAACTACAGAAACGAGGTGTGGAGCTTCTAGGGCTTAGTGTGGACAGCGTCTCCTCACATATCGCCTGGGTGCGGAACGTGGAGGAAAAAACTGGGGTGAAGATACCGTTCCCGATTATCGCTGACCTCAGTAAGGAAGTTTCTCTTGCCTATGGTATGATTCACCCGGGTCAGAGTAAGACCGAGACTGTCAGGTGCGTGTTCATAATAGACCCCAACCAGATTATCAGGACAATACTCTATTACCCGCTGACAACCGGCAGGAACATGGACGAAATACTGAGAATAGTGGATGCGCTGCAAACGACAGATAAGAATGCAGTAGCCACTCCGGCTAATTGGAGACCAGGTAACCCAGTCGTTGTACCCCCACCGAACACGCAAGAGATGGCAGAGGAGAGACTCAAGCAGGGGTACGAGTGCATTGATTGGTATCTCTGTAAGAAAAAGCTCTAGGCATACCTTTATAGGAGAAGAATATGGCGTGCATTAACCCTGATGGAAAACCTACTGAGTCAGGCACCAAGATGCTTCGTGCCCTTAAGTCAGGACTAGGGTCTCCTGAAGAAATTGCCAAAGAGGCTGGGCTGCCGTTATTCAGAGTAAGGAGTGGGCTCCGTGAACTCACTCAAGCCGGATTAGCCAACCAGAAGGATGAGAAATACGAGCTTACTGAAAAGGGAACCGAACTGATAGAGTAGCGTTTCAAGTGAGATCTCATATCAATAGGGAGGTATCTTGCTCTTACATAAGACTGATGACTTGTTGGCAAGGAGGGAGTAATTGCATTTCTCGACAGGCAAGTGCGACCA
>Ga0209121_10005600_pt1 | contig 11319 bp, 15 predicted proteins | sample Cruoilmetagenom3_FD_187292 | JGI IMG/M metagenome (GOLD analysis project Ga0209121, IMG submission 187292) | Oil polluted marine microbial communities from Coal Oil Point, Santa Barbara, California, USA - Sample 3 (SPAdes) (version 2) | ecosystem: Environmental > Aquatic > Marine > Oil seeps ...
AAATAATGGAGCGGGCGAGGCGATTCGAACGCCCGACCCCAACCTTGGCAAGGTTGTGCTCTACCCCTGAGCTACGCCCGCTCACTGGCGCTCAGCAGATTCGGCAAATAGCGCGGTCCTGCTGGGGAGGCGGGCAATTAGCAGCGGTCGACCAACCCCGCAAGCGGAAAATCACGCAATCGCCAATCCTGGCCGCTCAACCTATATTTGCCGCCTGCGCAGCCCTTCACATTGCCGCCACAAGCCCCACATGGCATGGAACAGTATCAATGCGCTTGCACGCCTGCCAAAGGCTTGCGCAAGACGCACAATTCAGGAGTAATTACAGTGGCCAGCATGGGTCTGAACATGGACGAACAAAAGGCAGTTGATCGGTTCCGCACAACTGTTGTCGAGCCATCGATGAAGAAATTGGTGATCTTGGACTTTTGGGCCGAATGGTGCGGCCCATGCAAGGCGCTGACCCCGGTGCTGGAAAAGGTTGCCGCAGACTATGCTGACAAGGGTGTGCTGCTGGCCAAGGTCAATGTCGATGAAGAGAAATTCATCGCATCCCAGTTTCAGGTCAAATCGATCCCCACCGTCTATGCCATCTTTCAGGGCCAGCCGGTTGCCGAATTGACCCAAGCGCGAACCGAATCGCAGCTGAAGCAGATGCTGGATCAGATCCTGACGCAAGTGCCGATTGAGGCAGGCGCCGCTGATGGTGAACCGCAGGGCCCTTCAGAAGAAGAAATCGCGCAATTTATTGCCATGGGCGAGCAATCGCTGAAAGATGGTGATGCAGAACGCGCCGCCGGTGTCTTCAGCCAAGTGCTCAGCTTCAACGATGCCAATGCCGCCGCGATTGCCGGGCTGGTCCGCGCGCAGGTGCAATTGGGCCAAACCGAAGACGCGCAACAATTGCTGGACACTGTGACGAACAGTCCCGAACTGGCTGCCGTGGCGCAAGATCCCGCCATTGTTGCCGCCAAATCCGCTTTGGAATTGGCCGGAACACAGGTTGACGATGATGAGCTGAGCGCCTTGCGCCAAGCTGCCCAAGGCAATCCCGATGATATGGACGCGGGATTGGCCTTTGCCGAAGCCGCGTTTGCCGCCGGTGCGCGCGATGAAGCTGCAGACACATTGCTTGGCATGGTTGCTGCTGATCGCGATTGGAATGAAGGCGCGGCCAGAGCAAAGCTGCTGCAAATTTTCGAGGCTGTTGGGCTGGAAGATGAATGGGTGGTCGCCACAAGGCGTCGCCTGTCCAAAATCCTGTTCAGCTGAGCCATGAACCGCCTATCCATCTTTCCCCTGCCCGGCGCAGTGCTGTTTCCCGGTCTGCAATTGCCGCTGCATATATTCGAGCCGCGATACCGCGCGCTGGTGGGCGATGCATTGGTGCGGGATCGCAAGATTGCCATGATCCAGCCGCAGCGTCCGGTTGATGATGCACCGCTGTTTCAAATTGGCTGTGTGGGCCGGATAGGCGATGTCGAGGCGATGGACGATGGCCGCTATAATGTGGTGCTGGAAGGCGAAAGCCGCTTCCGCATAATCCGCGAGCTGGATGTTACCACTGCCTTCCGTCAGGTAGAGGCTGAGATGCTGAAGGACGATGACAGTGCCGTGCTCAGCAGTGTGGAACGCGCAGGCTTTGAGTTTGAGGCTCGCCGCTTTTCCGATGGGCAAGGTTACAATGTGGATTGGGATTCGGTTGAGCGGTTGGATGACCAATCGCTGATCAATAGCGTTGCCCAGATCGCACCGTTTGATCCTGCCTCCAAGCAAGCCTTGCTGGAAGCCAATGGCCTTTCAGACCGATGCGAATTGCTGGTCCAATTGATGCAATTTTATGGTCGTCGCAATGGCGATGATGACCGCGTCACTCTGCAATAAAAATTGGCTAGCGCGACGTCGGCAAATGGCGTTCCGCTTTGGTCTCTCGATTGTCTGAAATTGGGATGGGAAGCTGATCTTCGGCATTTGAGTGCGAGCTGAGAGCAACTGTCATTCAAACAGGTTTCGGATGTCAGGCAATGATCTTGCTAATGAAATGTGTTATTCGTCAGTTTTTTCGCCAACGTCAATGCTGCATTGTAGCCATCTTCGAAGAACAAACTTCCAGCATTGTCCAACAGTCCAACACGCGTCAGCATTTCGCGAGGTTGCTGCTGAACTGCCGATAAGATGACTTTCGTGCCTGACATTCTTGCCTGCGTGATAAATTCCTCGAGCATCGTCACGCCACTGGCATCGAGTAAGGGAACGAGCCGCATGCGCAGGATAATAACCTTGGGCTTGCGACCTATTTTGCGCATGGCGTCCAACAACTCTCCAGCAACACCAAAAAACACCGGCCCATTGATCCGAAAGACCTCGACACCTTCGGGAAGGTCAACGCGCTGACTAATATCCTCCGCGTGCAGATCTCCATCCGGGCCGGTTTCCGTTCCATCTTGGAAACTGACAGTCTCACTCATCCGCGCCATGAACAGCAATGAAGCAAGGGTTACTCCGACACCAATAGCGACAGTTAGATCGACCAGTACCGTCAGTCCAAAGGTGAGCAATAAAACCGCGCGGTCACTATTGGACATGCGGAGCAAAGCGACGAACCGGTCAAATTCGCTCATACCCCATGCCACAACAAACAGCAGCGCGGCGAGCGCGGCCATGGGGACGTATGCCATTAGGTCTGTCCCAAACAATATGAACATCAATATGAAAACCGCATGCATCATACCTGCGACCGGAGTTTTTGCTCCGGCCTTGATATTTGTCGCTGTGCGGGCGATTGCTCCGGTAGCCGGAAGCCCGCCAAATATGACTGATCCCAGATTTGCGATGCCTTGGCCTATCAGCTCCTGATTGGACCGATGGCGCGTCCCCATCATGCCGTCTGCAACTACCGCCGAAAGCAAAGCTTCGATACCTGCGAGAAAAGCGATGGTGAAAGCGGATGGCAGCACCTCGGCGGCCTTTGTCCAAGATATTTCTGGCAAGGAGGGTGCGGGAAGGCCGGAAGGAATGTCAGGGAACCGTGTTCCAATCGTATCGACTGGTAATTTCATAACGGCAACCACAAACGACGCGATGATAATTGCAATTAGAAACCCCGGTAGTTTCGGAGCATATTTGCGCAAGATCAAGATCGTCGCCAAAGCACCTATGCCAACACACAATGCAGAAATGTCGGCTGTTGGGAATGCTCCAAAATAGGCATGCCATCTGGGTAGAAAATCTGCCGGAGCATTCTCCATCGAAAGGCCGAGAAAATCCTTCACCTGACTAGAGGCGATAATCACTGCGATCCCGGCGGTGAAGCCAGTTACAACTGGGTGAGGGATGAATTTTATCAGCCGTCCAAGCTCAAACAGACCTGCTAATATCAATATCGCTCCGGCCATGAGCGTAGCGAGCAACAAGCCATCATAGCCATGCTGTGCAATCACATTGAATACCACGACAACGAAAGCGCCGGTAGGGCCGCCCACCTGAACCCGTGATCCACCATTAAGCGAGATCAGGAAACCTGCTACCACTGCTGTGATGAGGCCTTTGTCGGGGGATGCACCGCTGGCAATAGCCAATGCCATAGATAACGGCAAAGCAACAATTGCAACGGTGAGTCCAGCAAGCGCATCAGCCTTGAAGCTACTCAAATCATAGCCCTCACGCATTGTTGTGATTATTTTGGGCTCAAAGCGTTGCACTAACTTTTGCCTTAGATGCTGTCAGCGTCTGCTTGGTCGAATAGGGCAGATACGACGTCTCCTGCCGACTTCCCTGCCATATTTTCGCGCATTCTTACCCCGCGCCCGCTGCCTGTGCTTGGCGCATTTTCACCAATGAGTTCGATGCCCTCAATCTCCAAAGCGCGGATGACCTTGACCAAGGTATCAACCACGCCGCGCACTTGTCCATCGGATGCTTCCATACGCTGAATTGTCGGCAGTGATAGTCCGGCAAGTTCAGCCAAGCGCCGCTGATCAATACCGAGCAAGGCCCGAGAAGCGCGCATTTGTTGTGAGGTGATCATTTATCAATCCTGATATATTATACATCAAATATTAGCTTTAACATATGTATGTTTATCTGTATATGAATTTTTCAGATGCAATAGCAGTACAAGAGAATATCAGAGGACTATCCAGTGATTATCACCATCGTCATCGTTTCAATAGCGCTTATGGCTCTATTTATCGTAGCCGCGATAGCAGGGGGAAAGGCGCACGACCGAGCCAATGAGATAGCGGCGCAGCGGACAAGCAAACTGACCAATCACGTAGATACGGATCGAGAGCAAAAAGATGGCTGAAATGGAAACTCTCATTGACCGAGCTTACCGCGACAATTCCTCTCGGCAAGCAGAGCGTAAGACCGCATTGCGACAGAAATCCCTCGTCGATGTCCAATGGCATCAGCCTGAAGATGTCCAATGGCATCAGCCTGAAACCGCGTTCACGGCTATGATCCGAGGCATTCGGGGTTACTGCCCGCGCTGCAACCGGTCTAGCCTCTTTCCGAAGTATTTGAAGCCAATGGAGCACTGTCCTGCCTGTCAGCAGGATTGGACGCCGCAGCGGGCTGATGACTTTCCCGCTTATGTCGCGATCATCCTGACGGGCCATATCATGGCACCAGTCATCATCGGCTTGGTCAAGAATTTCAGTCCCCCACTGTGGGGCATGATGGCCATAATTATGTCATTGGCCGTAATGCTGATGGTAGCCCTTCTGCAACCTGCCAAAGGTGCGATCATAGCCTTTCAATGGTGGATGGAAATGCATGGTTTCCGACGGACGATCCCGATTGGTACGGAACAGGGTTCGGAAGATGATTGCTAACTTATCGGCTGCTTCAGCTCGACATTAAGTAAGTCTTTGCGTCCGCAAAGGGTCGTTAGCAGAACGTCGGCCATGAGCGCTTCAAATGCCGAAGCTGCCTTTCAATCCGTCGATCACATATTGCGCGGCCAGCGCCGCCAGCAACAGGCCTAGCAATCGGGTGACAACCGCTTCGACCCGGTCACCGAACAGCTTCATCAGCGGGCCTGCTGCAACCAAGGCGAGCGCGGTTAGGAGCAAAACCGAACCCAGCGCGCCAAGCACGACCAGCGTTTCGGCAGTTGTGTCGGCCTCGTTCATCAACAGCATCACCGCTGCAATCGCTCCGGGCCCAGCCAACATCGGCATGGCCATGGGGAAAACAGAGACGTCCTCGACCTCGGTCGCGGCCACCTTCTCTGCGCGTTCTTCGCGTCGCTGCGTGCGCTTTTCAAACACCATCTCAAACGCGATAAAGAACAGCATCAGCCCGCCTGCAATACGGAATGCATCAAGTTCAATATGCAGTGCACCCAGCAGGCGTTCACCCAACAAGGCAAAGAACAGCAGGATCAGCACGGCAATCACACTGGCCCGCAGGGCCATGGAGGTGCGTTGTGCTTGCGATGCGCCCTTGGTCAATCCGGCATAGATCGGCGCGCAGCCGGGCGGATCGATCACCACGAACAAAGTTATCAGGGCAGAGAAGAAAAGCTCGGTCATAATGCCGCGCCCTTAGGCCTATTTTTGCGGCGCGGGAAGGGTTTGATCGAGACCTGTTTGCCATTTTCCCGATGTCAGCCATTCGACAACGATCCGGCGCTCGGCCGGGCCGCCATGTTCCCACCGCCAACGCAGCGTGCCATCGCGCGACATTCGCCCGCCTTGCGACGCATCATCGGTAATCGCAACCGCTGGGGCGATTGGCATGGGAGTTCCGCCGCGCGGGCAATCAGCGACCAGACCAGCCACCGCATCAATCGCGGTGACGACAATATCGTTTGGCCCCGGCTCTGCACCAGCCGGTTTTGGCAAGGGTTGCGGATTGTCAGGCCCGCTAAGGCTGTACACAAATTTGTAGCTGAGATCGCTCTGCTGTTCCCAAACGGTGACATAATTGCCCACCAGCCCTTGGCCATCGGTATAACGCCCGTGGCTAACCGCCAGCGCACCGCTGCAGCTCATCCAGACAGAGCGCGGCTCCCATTGCTTGGGAGCGTGAGACGCGCCAGCAGATGCAAAGAACGATGCCGCATTCACCGGACCATCAGTCCCGTGAATAATCGCACCAGGTCCGCCAAACTCACCAGCAGCGGCCACCAAACTGCCTTCTCTGGCAGCGCGCGCATATTCCAGCTCGGCCTTTACCACGCTGCTGGGTTGGGCTGCGCCGGGCGCGTTGGACAAGGCTCGATTGATCGCTCTGTCAGAGAAGCTGCCACGTTGCTGCCCTCCGCCACAGGCAGACAAGACGAGGCAGGTCGCCCCCAGCATCAGCCATGATGCGCCTTTGGTCAAAGCGTCAGCTCTTGCATTTCCAAGCCTTCATTTTGATGTGCTGCAACCAATGTGTTGCGCAGCAAAACGGCGATGGTCATGGGACCAACCCCGCCCGGCACTGGTGTGATGGCGCCGGCCACTTCGCTCGCTTCATCATAGGCGACATCGCCCACCAATCGGCCTTTGTCCGCGCCCGGTTCGGGCGGCAGGCGGTTGATCCCCACATCGATAACGGTTGCGCCCGGCTTCAGCCATTCAGCCTTGACCATTTCGGCCCGGCCAACGGCTGCCACCACGATATCCGCGCGCCGGACAACTTCGGGCAAATCCTTGGTCCGGCTGTGAGCGATGGTGACAGTGGCATTGGCATCGAGCAACAGCTGCGCCATCGGCTTGCCCACCAAAATAGAGCGCCCGATCACAACCGCATTCAACCCGCTGAGATCGCCCAGCTGATCCTTGAGAAGCATCAAGCTGCCCAATGGCGTACACGGCACCAGCCCGTTTAAGCCCAGCGCCAAGCGTCCGGTGCTGACAGGGGTCAACCCATCAACATCCTTGGCAGGCGAAATCCGGTCAACCACGGCCTGTTCATCCAGATGGTCGGGCAGCGGCAATTGCACCAAGATGCCATCAACCGCAGGATCGCCATTCAGTTGATCGACCAGCGCGACCAGTTCTGCCTGCGTAGTGGAGTCCGGCAGCCGGTGTTCAAAGCTGGCCATATTGGCAGCAACAGTGGCTTTGCCCTTGCTGCGCACATAGACTTGGCTGGCTGGGTCTTCCCCCACCAACACCACGGCAAGGCCAGCTTTGCGGCCTGAACCCTTGGTAAATTCCAGCGCGCGCTCAGCCACTTGCTCTCGCAATCGGGCGGCAAAGGCTTTTCCGTCAATCCGTACGGCAGACACTAGTTGGCTATGTCCTGTAGAATGATCAGTATTGCGTTGATCACCAGGATAAGAACCAAGGGCGAGAAATCTATCGACCCTGTATTGGGCAAGATTTTCCGGATGGGATTGAGCAGCGGGCTAAGCAATCGATCGATGGAATTATACAGCTCGACCATGAACCGGTTGGAGTGATTGATGACGTTGAACGCGAACAGAAGGCCGATCACAAACCAAACAATGACGATCATGCTCAATGTCTGAGCGAGCATGTAAATTATTCCGATAAGTGCGTCCATTGAACCCGTTTCCGTGTGTTTGCGTCCCTGTGGGCATATTACCTCAGCAACACGCATGGCGCCAGCGATTTAAATCTAGGCTTGCTCTACTCTGCCTGCACCGCGCGAACCAGTGTACCAGCACCACGCGCGGTAAAGAATTCCAGCAGCATAGCATGGGCATTGCGCCCATCCAGCACAACCGCCGCCTCACATCCCGCTTCAACCGCTGCAACGCAGGTTTCCAGCTTGGGGATCATGCCGCCCGAAATGGTGCCGTCATCCTTCAATTGCGCAATGCGAGCAGGATCAAGATCGGTCATCAAAGCACCCTGCTTGTCCAGCACGCCAGCAACATCGGTTAGCAAGAACAATCGCGCCGCGCCCAAGGCTGCAGCGATGGCACCGGCCATGGTATCGGCATTGATATTATATGTGTGGCCATCCTCACCCGCCGCAATCGGCGCGATGATCGGGATCATACCCGACGCAACAGCGGTATCGATCACCGATGTATCGACCTTGGTCGGTTCCCCGACAAAGCCCAAATCCACCGCTTTTTCGATATTGCTTTCCGGATCGCGCGTGGTCCGCTCTGCCTTTTTTGCGGTGACCAATCCGCCGTCTTTGCCAGAGATACCCAGCGCCTTGCCACCGGCAGAGGTGATCCAGCCAACCAGTTCCTTGTTGATCGCGCCAGACAATACCATCTCGGCCACTTCGGCAGTTGCTTTGTCGGTTACCCGCAAGCCATCGACAAAGGTGCTCTCCACGCCCAGCTTTTTCAGCATAGCACCGATTTGCGGGCCACCGCCGTGCACCACAACAGGGTTGATGCCAACCGCTTGCAACAGCACAATATCTTCAGCAAATTCGCGCGCTGCTTGCGGGTTGCCCATCGCATGGCCGCCATATTTCACCACAAAGGTACGTCCAGCATAGCGCTGAAAATAAGGCAGAGCCTCAATCAGCACTTCTGCCTTGGCAAGCGTTGCAGCATCACTGCTGGCGGTCATCGCTGGTCTCCTAAGATTGATGTCCGTTTCAATGCTCGCGCGCTTAGCCCGATTGGCCCGCCTAGGAAAGAGGGACGCACATCGACCCTTAGTTTATCCATCCAACTCTGCTGCCAGAAGGACAAGATCGGCATAGCCCGTGACCGTTGCTGCGCGTTCGGCCCATGGGGTGATAAATACGTCTAGCGCTTCGGGAGCATAAGGCACCTAAATCCCGCGCATCCGCCTCTTCTAATTTAGCCATACTGGTAGCGAAGTTTTCGATCGTGCGGGTATACCTCGTCCAAAGACATGCTAGGCTGGCCTTGATCAGGAGCCAAAGGGCGCTGAGGCGCGCATGTCACTGGATCTTACAACGGAGAATATGGGATGACATCGATTACTTTGAAGGGCAGCTTTGCTGTTGCCATCGCCGCAGGTCTGGCAACAGCTGGCTGTTCGGGTGCTGAAGCTCCGGCTGAAGGCGAAGTAGCCGTTACCGAAACAGAAGCGCTGGCCGATGCAGGCGCTGGTGAAAAAGAAAAGTGCTATGGCGTGTCACTGGCAGGCAAGAATGCTTGCGCTGCAGGTCCCGGCACCAGCTGTGCTGGCACATCGGTGGTCGATTATCAGGGCAATGCGTGGACCTATGTCGATGCAGGTTCTTGCGAAGGCATAGAAACGCCAAATGGCACGGGTTCGCTTGAGCCAATCGAAGCCTAAGCCGATCAAGACATTCGGTTCAATCGAACCAAGCAAGCGGGCTGCTGGAGAAATCCGGCGGCCCTTTTGTTTGTGCCGATCTGGCTCCATGCCTTACCCAACTGCCATTGTTTGAGCGGCCAACAATCGGCTAGGCTCTAATTATGAGCAGATGGCGAGCCCGACACAATCGTAAGCGATCCGGCAAAAGCGCGAGCCTGCGCCACTGGTGGTCGTGGTGGCGCACACCGATCTTTGTGCTGTTGTTGGCAGGCGTTTGGTGGATGACCCAGAAGCAGGAGCCTCCGGGCGAATGGGTCAAAATTGGCCAGACATTCGGCGTCTGCGGAGAACGCGGGCGGCCTTATGCCTGCGTGAGCGATGGGGATACCGTCACGCTGGGTTATGGCAGGCAGGCCCGACGCATCCGTTTAACCGGCTTTGACACGCCCGAAATGGACGGCGCCTGCGCTGCTGAAAGCGCGACCGCGCGCGTTGCGCAATCTGCTTTGCGAGATTGGCTGAACTCTGGTCTGTTTGAATGGAACGGCGGCGCAGACCCCAATTATGACAAATATGGGCGCGAATTGCGCGCTGTTCGCCGGGTGCAGGCTGATGGCTCTACGCAAGAACTGGCAGATGTGATGATCGACGCGAAACTGGCCGAAGGTGATGGCCCCTGGGAATCGCGCGACTGGTGCAGATAGGCCGCCAATTTGACGAAGATTTGCGATCCCACCCGCACGCTGTATGATCCGCCCCAAGCGAGGGGATTTCTTATGAGCACCAACAACACACCAACACCAAACAACGCAGGCCCACCAGCCACCAATGGCGGATTTGACCTTAACCGGCCAACCATCATCAGCTTGTGTTATTTGGGTGCCTTTCTTACCGGAATTACCGGTCTGGTCGGCGTAGTGCTGGGATATATCTGGAAAGGCGAACAGCAAGACGCGTGGGTGGCATCGCACTACACCTATCTGATCCGAACATTCTGGATTGGACTGGTGGCCAGCTTGGTTGCTCTGGTACTCAGCTTTGTGGTGATTGGCATATTCATGTTTCCGCTGATCGCGATTTGGATGGGCGTGCGCAGCGTGCTGAGCTTGGTCAATGCGCAACGCCAAGAGCCGATGCCTGATCCCGAGACTCTGCTGTTCTGATAGAGCGCTTAAGCCCCACTTAAGTCAGGCCCAATCAGTAAGGGTTGATCGTGTATCCGCGGCGCTGCAATTCAGCGTGGGCGACCGTGCCGCTGGGGGCCATCTTTACACCTTCCAGCAGATCGGCATTGCCCACCCCGTGATAGGCAGCGGCCACACCGCATACCCAAATCTTAGCCCCGCGCGCGATCAATTCAGCCACATTGTTGTAGTTCTGATTGCGCAGCGGCGTGCCATCCTCGTCCTGATATTTCACGCCATAGCGCGCATCCTTGACCACATCGAACACAGCCGGGCCATGCACCACAATGGCGGTTTTTACCTGATCGGCGGCAATGCCCTCTTTCTCCATCGCGCGGTGGAAGGACAGCGCTCGCCGGAATGCGCCATTGGGCTTGCCACTCTCTGATTCATACGCATCAAAGCTGTGCTTCCACTCACCATAGGCTGGCAGCGTGATGTCAGACGTGACCGGAGCGGTTTCTTCCGCCTTTGCCACAGCCGTGATAACCCCGTGATTATCGGCCATTGCGGGTGCGCAAAGCAGCAGCACTGCGATGGATATGGTGACGAGCGCTTTCATAATGGTTCCTTTCCAAGAAGTGTTGCGCATCACCCATCCATGCAGGGTCGGAAAGGTCAATGGCTAGGCCATTGAACCTTGCAGGTTATGCCGCGCCGCGCGCTTTGGTAACAATGGCGGTGATCTCGTCGAGCAGGCCCAGCCGCTTGCGCTTGAGTTCTTCTGTGCGCTCGTCACCGGCAGCCTCGGTTTCGCTCTCGATGCGATGCACCTGACGGTTCACTTCGTGATATTCGTCCGCAAGCCGCGCATAATGCGCATCGTTCTGCTTTAACTGGCTAACAAGGTCGCGGTCGCGGGCGAAGATTGTGGTCAGTTCGTGCGGAGTATGTTGCGACATAAATGTGCCTCTTTGGTTGCATTGGTGTTGAGGGAACAATGCAGCACAGGC
>Ga0209121_10005601_pt1 | contig 11317 bp, 9 predicted proteins | sample Cruoilmetagenom3_FD_187292 | JGI IMG/M metagenome (GOLD analysis project Ga0209121, IMG submission 187292) | Oil polluted marine microbial communities from Coal Oil Point, Santa Barbara, California, USA - Sample 3 (SPAdes) (version 2) | ecosystem: Environmental > Aquatic > Marine > Oil seeps ...
TTAAAGATTTATCGGTAATTATACCCTCTTTTAATGAAGAGGAAAATATTAAATTGCTTTATCCCAAATTAGAATCAACTTTAGAGAGGTTGGAAAAGAATTATGAGATAATTTTTGTGGATGATGGCAGCACTGACAAAACATATGGTTTCCTTCGTAAAGTTTGTCAGGATGATGAGAACGTTAAAGCGATTGTCTTTCGTAGAAATTTTGGGCAGACAGCGGCTATCTCTGCTGGTTTTGATTATGCAGAGGGTGATATAATAATTACCCTGGATGCTGACCTGCAGAATGACCCTGAAGATATTCCTCTTCTCTTGAAAAAGATAGACGATGGTTTTGATGTGGTGAGTGGATGGAGAGCGAATAGAGAAGACCCCTTTCTTACAAAAAAGCTTCCTTCCCATATCTCCAACTGGCTTATTTCTTCATTTACGGGGGTAAAGCTGCACGATTACGGATGTACTTTAAAGGCTTACAAAAAAGAGGTGGCCAAAAATATTAAGCTCTATGGTGAAATGCACAGGTTTATTCCCGTTCTCGCTAAGTGGGTAGGAGCTTCTATATGTGAGGTCAAAGTTAAGCATTTCCCAAGAAAGTATGGGAAATCTAAATATGGATTTTCACGAATCAGTAGGGGTTTTTTAGATTTATTAACAGTTAAGTTCCTGCTCAGTTTTTCTACTCGACCTATTCAGATATTTGGTAGATTTGGTTTTGTTTCAATATTTTTAGGTTTCCTTTCAGGAGTAGTTTTAATAATTATGAAAATTGTTTACAGAGTAAATATGACCGGAAACCCTTTTCTTTATTTATCTATTCTTTTTTTTCTTGTAGGTGCTCAGTTTATTAGTATAGGTTTTTTGGGAGAAATTATCTCCAGAACTTATCATGAATCACAAAATAAACCTATTTATTTCGTAAAAGAGATTTTAGAGTAAACACAAATTGGACAAAATGGGTTAGGATAGGATGCTGAAAAAAAGAGAAAAGACCATTAACGAAGAAAAGAGGGAATGTAAGAAAAAGAGTCCATAGCATAGAAAATTATGAAAATTTCTATTATTATACCTGTTTTTAATGAAAAGAGCACCCTTCCTCAGGTTTTAGAAAAAATTAAAAATATTGAGATTGAAAAAGAGATAATAATTATTGATGATTATTCTGTAGATGGTACTAAAGAAATTCTGAAGAAAATAAACGACCCCGAAATAAGAGTAATTTATCATTCTAAAAATAAAGGTAAAGGTACGGCAATTAGAACAGCACAGAAGTACCCTCTTAAAGGAAAGATAATTATTATTCAAGATGCCGATTTGGAATATAATCCTAAAGATTATTTAAAATTAATAAAATTTATAGAAGATGGTTCTACCGAGGTTGTTTATGGTTCCAGGTTCCTTTACGGCAATAATATTTTTACATTTCAAAATTATTTAGGTAATAAATTCTTAACATGGTTAACTAATATTTTATATAGGGCTAATTTAACGGATATGGAAACTTGCTATAAGGCTTTTCATATTGAAGTTTTTAAGAAATTGAATATAAAAGCTAATCGATTTGAATTTGAGCCAGAGGTAACAGCAAAGATGCTGAAAATGAAAGTAAAAATCTTGGAGGTACCCATATCTTACTGGGGCCGGGGCTATAAACATGGGGAAAAAATTACCTGGAAAGACGGATTTGTAGCTATTTGGACGCTCATAAAATATAGATTTATAAATTAAGGTAAAATATTAAGGTTATTCTTATTCGAAGGAAATAATATAAGGATGAAGAGGATAAAATTCATAAATAAGAGGATCCTATTAATAATAGTTTTAGCATTACTTATTAGATTTATGATATTTCCCTTTATTATTCAGCGCCGGGAGAGAATGTTTACTATTGGTGATGCTTATCAATATGACGCTCTGGCAAGGAATATAATAGAGAATCATAAATTTTACAATTCTGAGCAAATTTCTTATAGTGAGCCAGTTTATAAAACTTTAATCAAGGGTAAAGGTATGCCCTTTGATGTTTTTAGAACCCCTGTTTATCCTTTGTTTTTAGCGGGAATTTATTCTATATTTGGCCATAAACCTCATTTAGCTATAATAATTCAGATTTTTTTGAGCTCATTAGCTTGTGTTTTAGTTTACAAAATGGGTGAGGTATTTATTAATAAGAATATTGGATTTATAGGAGGATTATTGTTAGCTTTAGATTTTCCTACCGCTGTTTATGCTAATCTTCTTCTTACAGAAACATTGTTTCTTTCCCTTTTTCTATTATCTATATATCTTGCTTTAAAATTTTTTAAAGAGAAAAAAAGAGTTTATTTGGGATATTCATCTATCCTTTTAGGGGTCTCAACTCTCTGTAGGCCAGTAGTTCAATACTTTGTCATTTTAATGATGCTGATGCTTCTTATAAGTTTTAGAAAAAATATTAAGAAAGGTATGCTTAATTGTTTTTTGTATCTTTTAATATTTTTAGTCACTTTATCCCCATGGGCTCTTCGTAACTATATTACTTATGGTAGTTTTAAACTTTCTACAATTCAGGGACATAATCTTCTATTTTTTAATGCAGCCTATCTAAATTCTTATCAAAGAGAGGGTGGATATAATTATGTAAAGAATATTCGAGAAGAACTGAAGATGAAGATGGATAAAATGTGTGTGAAAAAGGATATTAATTCTCCTTTTGAAAAATCTAAGTTGTATCAGAGAGAGGCTTTAAAGGAGATATTTGCTCATCCCGGAATATATACTAAATTACATTTTATAGGGATTATAAAGATGTTTGCTACTCCTACTTTTCCGCTTTCTGAAAGAATATTTGGACTTCCTTTAGATGATTCAGCGGCAATGGCTGTAGGGAAAGGCTTTTTGACCAAGAGTTTTGGAAAGGCTTTAAAAGATTTTATTAATTTTTTCATTCAGAATTGGAAGGCACTTTTATACCTACCTCCTCTTATATTATACTTATTTTTTTTATATTTAGTTACAGGATATGGATTATATCGAATTTTAAAAGAAAGAAAATCATTATTCACCTTTTCTTTATTTTTGTCAATAATAATATATAATGCTTTAGTTGTAGGAATTGTGGGAACAGCAAGGTTTAGAATTCCCGTGATGCCATATATAGACCTTATAGGTGCTTATGGTATTTATCGATTGATAAATCTTAGGAAAGAGTATGTATAAAATTATGATGATTGCTCCTACTCCTTTTTTTGCAGATAGAGGATGCCATGTGCGCATATATGGAGAGGCTCATGTATTGCAAAATATGGGGAATAGGGTAACTATATATACCTATCATAATGGTAGAAATATTTCTGGCCTTGATATTAAAAGAATAATTAATATTCCCTGGTATAAAAAATTAGAAGCAGGTCCTTCTTATCATATGTTTTATTTAGATACTTTACTTTTATTTAAGATTTTAAAAGATGGAATTTATGAAAAACCCGATATAATTCATACACATTTACATGAAGGAGCTTTCTTGGGTAATATTTTTACAAAGTTTAAAGATGTTCCTCTGATTTTTGACTTTCAAGGAAGTTTAACTGATGAACTTATGGCTCATAGTTTTTTAAAAGAGAAAAGTATTTTTTATAATCTCTTTAAGAGACTGGAGGGATTCATAAATAATTCTGTAGATCTTATTATAATTAGCTCTTTGGATTCAGCTTCTTTATTAAAAAATGAATTTGGAATTTCCCAGGATAAACTTCATATAGTAGAAGATGGAATAGACACTAAAGAATTTAAGCCCGATAGACATAAAAATTTGGGATTAAAGCAGAGACTTTGTATCCCAAATAATAGAAAAATTGTAATGTATCAGGGTTTGTTAAATAAATATCAAGGTATAGACTTTTTTTTGGAAATAATTCCTTTAGTAGTAAAAAAAAATAAAAAAGTTCATTTTCTGATAGTAGGATATCCTGATGTAGAGAGATATAAAAACATAGCCAGAAAAAAAGGTATAGAAAATTTTGTAACTTTCACCGGGCGAGTAAAATATGAAGAGACAGTTAAATACCTCTCCATAGCTGATATTGCTGTCTCTCCAAAATTTTCAAGAACAGAATGGAATGGAAAGCTTTTGTATTATATGGCTATGGAACTTCCTACAGTAGTATTTGATACTCCCATTAATAGAGAAATTTTAGGAGATTGTGGTATTTATGTTAAGTTAAATGATTTCGTCTCTTTTGCTAAGGAAATAGAGAACCTTTTATTGCAAGACGATTTAAGGAGAGGTTTAGGAGAAAAATTAAGAGAAAGGGTAGTGAATAGTTATTCCTGGGAAAAAGCAGGTAAGAGAATTATGAAGGTCTATGGAGAAGTTTTAAAGAGGAAAAGAAATTGAAGAAATTTGAGCAACTAACAAGAATGCTTTCCTTATACCGAAGCTATATACTAAGGAGAAGTAAAAATGTTCCTCTGCCTATTCGTTTATGGATTGAACCCACCAGTTTTTGTAATTTAAGATGCATTATGTGTCCTAATAAGGACATTCCTAAAAGTGAGAAAGGATTTATGGAATTTAGTTTATTTAAAAAAATCATAGATGAAGTGTCTACCTTTGTTCATGATATAAATCTCTTTCATCGAGGAGAGTCTCTCCTGCACCCAGGAATATTTAAAATGATAAAATATGCTAAAGATAAAGGTCTTTCTACAAGATTAAATACCAATGCCACTTTATTGAATGAAAAGAAGAGCTACGAAATTTTAGAGTCAGGTTTAGACTTTTTGTCCTTTTCTTTTGATGGATACGATAAGAAGACCTATGAGAAAATAAGAGTTGGTGCTAACTTTGATAGAACCTTAAATAATATTATTGATTTCTTACTTATAAAGAAAAAACTTTGTAAAAATTCTCCTTATACTACTTTTACAGTTATCGAGTTTCCTGAAGATTCGTTTACTTTAGTAAAAAAAGACGCTAAGGAGCAGTTTATCAAAAAGTTTAATTCCTTACCCCTTGACCATTTTGTCATAAGAGTTCCCCATAATTGGTCCGGGATCTACAACACAAAAGATGCTTCTGATAAAAACTTTGCTTGTTGCACTTTTCCCTGGTACTCTTTAACTATATTCTGGGATGGTAGCGTCTTACCTTGCCCTCAGGATTTTTTTGGAAAGTTAAATTTGGGGAATATGAAAGATTCTTCTTTGCAAGATATTTGGAATGGTTCTAAAGAAGTTCTTCTCCGGGAGAGATTAAGCAAGAAAGAGTATAAAGATGTTGTTCCCTGCAGTAGTTGTGATCGTCTCTGGAGGAAGAAATTATTTGGATTGCCAACGGCTGAATTAGCAAGATTCTTAAAAGACCATGTGATTGGATATAATAAAGTTATTAGAAAGATCTTAAAGTAAAATTTTGTAAAATATAAATAGGAGGATAATAGTGATTAAAGATGTAAAGAAAATAGACCTTGTCGCTCATGTTGATGATCGTGGTTATTTAATTGAAATTTTAAGGGCTACTGATGATTACTTTACCAAATTTGGCCAGGTGTATTTGGTAGGAAATTTTGCCAGAGGAGTTGTTAGAGCATTCCATAAGCATAATGTCTTGTGGGATTTTTTCTTCATTAGTCATGGAGCAGCTAAATTTATTTTTGTAGATGATAGGCCAGATAGTCCTACTTATAAAGAGGCGAATACCTTTGTGGTAAGCTCAAGAAACCCTGGCCTTTTAGTTGTCCCTCCAGGGGTTTATCATGGATGGATGTCCTTGGAGGATGACACTCAATTGATTAGCACTGCCAGCGAAGTATATAATCGAGAAAGTCCTGATGAGGTAAGGGTTCCACCGGATTCATTTGGGGTTAAATGGGAAGTTAAAGGGAGGTGAGAGATTTGATTTTAGTAGTTGGAGGAGCAGGATATGTAGGAAGTATATTGGTAAGAGAGCTGCTTAATAAAGGTTATGCAGTAAGAATTTTTGATAAGTTTTATTTTGGAGATAGAGGAATAAAAGATATAAAAGACCGTGTAGAGATAATACAGGGAGATATGAGAAATATAGATTTATCCATCTTTGAAGATATAGACGCTGTAGTAAATGTAGGGGGACTTTCAAATGATCCCACAGCAGAATATAATCCAAAAGCAAACTATCAAATGAATGTAGTAGCTACAGAGAATTTAGCAAAGCTTTCCCAAAAGAAAAATATAAGGAGGTTTATTTTTGCTTCTTCTTGCTCTATATATGATTTAGGATTGGGGGATGAGGATATAGTTCAGGATGAGGAAGCAAAAGTTAATCCTAAAGCTGCTTACTCTAAATCGAAATATGAAGCTGAGAGAATTCTTTTAGGTATGGCTGGCGATAATTTCTGTCCGGTTATTTTAAGAAAAGGGACAATTTTTGGCTTTTCTTATAGAATGCGGTATGATCTGGTGGTGAATACTTTTATAAAAGATGCTTTAACTAAAGGTAAAATATCTATATTTAGAGGAGGAGAAATGTGGAGACCGCTTATAGATATAAGGGATGTGGTTAGAGCTTATATTTGTTGCTTGGAATCTCCTGAAGATAGAGTAAAAGGACAAATTTTCAATGTATCCCGTAATAATTATAGAATCTCAGAACTTGCTTATCGAGTGCGAGAAGCTTTACGAGATATAGGAATTAAAGTGGAGATAGAAGCTGATTACATCCCTGTAAATGTAAGGAGCTATCGTGTCTCTACCAAGAAAACAGAATCCTTATTAGGTTTTCATACTAATTATAACGTGGAAGATTCCGTTAAAAATATGGTAAAAATGATAAATAAATATAATTATACAGATTTTTTAAATCCTCGATATTATAATATTCAGTGGATGACATTATTAGAGGAAGTTGAAAAGATTCTTAAAAGAACGGGTTCAATATTCTAATTTTTAAGGATTCAGTTCATTTAGAGAGAAAAATGAAAATCTTAGTAACTGGAGCTAATGGTCAGTTAGGTAGCGATATAGTTAAAGTTTTAAATTCCAAAGAAGTAATCTCTTTAACTCATAAAGATATTGAAGTAGCTGATGAGGCTTCTGTAAAGAATGTAATAACCTTTTATAAACCAGATATAGTAATTAATACTGCGGCTTACCATAATGTTGGAGATTGCGAAAAGAATGATATTAAATCCTTTAAGGTTAATGCTTTAGGAGCTAAGAATTTAGCTATTACTTGCAGGGAGAAAAATATTGTTCTCGTTCATATCAGCACAGATTATGTTTTTAACGGTGAAAAAGGAGAGCCATATATAGAATCAGACCCTCCATCCCCCTTAAATGTTTATGGAATATCAAAATTAGCTGGAGAATACTATATAAGATATATATGGCCTAAGCATTTTATCATTAGGACTTCAGGATTATATGGTTTAGCTAAATGTAGAGCTAAAGGTGGTAATTTTATAGACCTTATGTTAAAGTTAGCTAAGGAAAAAGATGAAATTCAAGTAGTAGACGATGAATTCCTTACACCAACTTATACTTTAGATCTTGCTGAGAAGGTAAAAGATATTATAAAAACAGGGTATTTTGGTCTCTACCATATTACTAATAACAGTTTCTGTTCCTGGTATGAATTTGCTCAAAAAATTTTTGAGTTTTCCGGTTTAAAAGTTAATCTTAAAAAAACCACAGCAAAGAAATTTGGGACAGAGGTAAAGCGTCCTCAATACTCTGTTTTAAGAAATTATGCTTTAGAGAAGTTAGGGATGGACGATATGAGAGACTGGGAGAGAGCACTAAAGGATTTTCTTTCTGCAAGGCTAAGGAGGGATAATCTGTGAAGATACTTGTAACTGGGGGAGTAAAATGAGCCGAAAAAATTAATATAAAGAGGTGGTATCAATGCAAATTTTAGTAACAGGGGGTACAGGATTTACCGGCAGTTGCTTAGTTAAAAGGTTGCTTAGTCAAGGATATGATGTTTTAGTAATTGATAAACAAAAAGGAATCTTCTTTGATGAGTTGAAGAGTAAGGGAGCTAAAATTTATATAGGGAGTATTAATGATGTTAATTTAGTTAATAGAGTTATGAAAAATTGTGAAGTAGTATATCATGTAGCTGCAGCCTTTAGAGAAATTAATCTTTCAAAGAAAGTATATTGGAATGTCAATGTGGAAGGGACTCGTGTAGTAGCAGAATCTGCCCTTCGAAACAAGATAAGAAAGTTTATTTATTGTAGTACAGAGGGTGTTCATGGTTGTATCCATAATCCTCCTGCAGATGAAAATGCTCCTATCGCTCCTAAGGATTATTATCAATATACTAAATATAAAGGGGAAGAAGTAATTCATGAATGTATAAAAAAGGGATTAAAAGCTATTATTCTGAGACCTACAGCAATATACGGTCCTGGAGACCCAGGAAGGTTCCTTATGCTATTTAAATGGGTTAAAAGAGGATTGTTTCCTATGTTTGGTTCTGGGGAAATAACTTTTCATCCTGTATACATTGAAAACTTAAATGATGCTTTTGAGCTGGTTATGGAAAAGGATAAGGCTAATGGCCAGACTTATTTAATAGCAGATGAGAAATACTATTCTCTAAATGAGCTTGTTTTAAAAGTAGCAGAAGCTTTAGGGGTAAAAGTAAAGATAATTCATCTTCCTTTTCTTCCTTTACTGGTAATTTCTTATTTGTGTGAAGGGATATGTAAACCTTTAAAGATTGCTCCACCTCTATTTAGAAGACGCGCAGATTGGTATAGAGAAAATAGGGGGTTTTCTATAGAGAAAGCAAAACAGGAGTTGAATTACGTTCCTAATGTTAACCTGAAAACAGGTCTTGAGATTACAGCTGATTGGTACAAGGCACATAATTATATTTAGAGGGGAAAGGTGAAAAAGTGTGTGGTATTTGCGGTTTTAATTGGGAGGATAGAGGTTTAATAAAAAAGATGACCGATGTAATTTCTCATAGAGGTCCCGATAAGGAGAGGTTTTTTATTGGCGGTGGTATTTCTCTGGGTAATCGGAGATTAAGTATCATAGACCTTAGCAAAAGAGAAACTCAACCAATTTATAATGAAGATAAGTCAATATGTATTACATATGATGGGAAAATTTACAATTTTCAACAAATAAAATTGGAATTAGAGAATAAAGGGCATCGATTTTTCAGCAATACTGATGCAGAGGTAGTAGTTCATGCATATGAAGAATACGGTTCTGAGTGCCTTCAGAAGTTCAATGGAATGTTTAGCTTTGCCTTATGGGATAGTAAAAAGAAGAGATTGTTTCTAGCTCGAGATAGAATAGGCATAAAGCCATTGTATTATTATAATGATAATGAAAAATTTATCTTTGCTTCAGAGATAAAAGCTATCTTGCAAGATAAGGATATAGAGAGAAAAGTTAATCATCAGGCTCTTTATTATTATTTAGGTTATGAGTTTGTTCCCGCTCCAATAACTATGTTTGAAGATATTTTTAAGTTACAACCTGGTCATTATCTTCTTTACGAGAAGGGGGAAATAAAGATTAATAAGTATTGGGATTTAAAATTTTCCCCTGACAAGAGGCAGACCACGGGGTTTTACAGAGAAGGGATTGTAGAATTACTAAATAGATCTGTTAAGCGCAGACTCATGAGTGATGTTCCTCCTGGTGTATTTTTATCTGGTGGCTTAGATTCTAGCACTGTATTGGCTTTTATGCGAAGGAATATTACAGGTCCTTTAAAGACTTTTTCTATAGGCTATAAGGATAAAACATATAGTGAATTGGACTATGCTAAGAAAGTAGCTAAATATTTTGATACCGAACATAAGATTTTGATGATAGACTCTATTACTCCAGAGGATATAGAGAAAACTCTCTGGCACCTTGATGAACCAATGACTGATTTATCTACCATCCCTTTTTATATGATATGCAGGAAGGCAAGAGATGATGTAGCAGTAGCTTTAAGTGGAGAGGGGGGAGATGAGGTATTTGTTGGCTATGATAGGTTTAAGGCCAGTAAGGTTTATAATCTATATAGATTGCTTCCCAGAGCTTTTAGAAATCACATTATTGCTGGGTTGATAAAGAAGCTACCTGACCAACCCCAGAAAAAGGGAATAGTGAATATAATGAAGAGATTTGTGGAAGGAGCTGCTTTACCTGAGGATGGAGGCCATATGCGGTGGCAATATTTTTCTAATCCAGAACAAGACGAAAAGTTATATTTAGATTCTTTTAAGAAAAAAGTTGTTTTTGATCCTTTCTCTCCTATTCGAGAATCTATTTCTCATTGTAACTCTGCTAACAGATTGAATCAGGAAATTTACATTGATATGAGATTTGCTATGCCTGAGAGTGCTCTAATGAAAGTTGATAAGATGAGCATGGCAACTTCATTAGAAGCAAGAGTTCCCTTTTTAGACTACGAATTAATAGAATTTAGTGCTCAAATTCCCTCTTCTTTAAAACTGAAGGGTTTTACTACTAAAGCTATATTCAGGGAAGCTATAAGAGATTTTTTACCTCCTGACATTGTTAACAGAGGAAAACAGGGATACAGTTTTCCCTCTAAAAATTGGCTGAGAGAACAACTTAAAGATTATATGATAGAGCTGTTAAATAACTCTTCGGTAATAAAAGAGAATCTCAATCCTGGATATGTGAGAACCTTGATTAAACAGCACCTGGCAGGAACTCATAATCATAATCATATATTGTGGGCATTGATAAATTTAGCTGTTTGGCATAACAAATTTTTCACTTAGAAGGGAGAAGAAGATGCAGAAAGGCAAGCAAGAGGAGGTTCAGTGCAGGACCGAGCTTCAAGCATTTCTGAGAGATACCCACAAGTCTGGGTTTAAAAAATATCAGGACCTCATTATAGGTTCCTCCAGTCTTTTATATTTAATTAAGTATGAGATACTAACGGGATTTTTGGCACCCTTGCCCGGTGCTTTAGGATTGATGTTAAGAGGAGTATTTTTTAAGAGCCTTTTAGGAAAAGTGGGCTCCAATGTTGTTTTTGGCAGAAACATCACCTTAAGACATCCTGAAAAGATTCATTTGGGAGATAACGTCATAATAGATGATTATGTTGTATTGGATGCCAAAGGAGAAGACAATAAAGGTATCTTTATCGGTAGCAATGTGACAATAGGGCGTAACTCTATCATCAGCTGCAAAAATGGTGACCTCAACATAGGTGATAATGTTATTATTGGTTCAAATAGCTATATTCAATCAGGGAGAAGGCTAAATATCGGTAAAAACGTTGGTATTGGCGCTTATTGTTTTATTATTGGGGGAGGAGAACACAAGATAAACCGCACCGATATTCCCATGCTGGCTCAAGGGCA
>Ga0209121_10005602_pt1 | contig 11317 bp, 11 predicted proteins | sample Cruoilmetagenom3_FD_187292 | JGI IMG/M metagenome (GOLD analysis project Ga0209121, IMG submission 187292) | Oil polluted marine microbial communities from Coal Oil Point, Santa Barbara, California, USA - Sample 3 (SPAdes) (version 2) | ecosystem: Environmental > Aquatic > Marine > Oil seeps ...
CTCGCTTGCCGCAATATCATAGTAGTCGCCCTTGTCTTCCACGTAGATATGCCGGCCAAGGTGCATCCCCGTGTCCCCATCGACGGCTCCGAGCGCGAAATCCATCTGGCCGCTGCCGCGCACCTGCCAGAACAGGCTCGATCCGCACCGTGGGCAGAACCCGCGCCGCGCCTCATCGCTGGACGCATACCAGCGCACCGGCCCCGAGATCTCGATCCCGTCTTCGGTCACGATCGCTGCGGCCCAGACATGGCCGGACATCTTGCGGCACTGGCTACAATGACAGGCGGCCGGGTCGTAGGGCTTGCCGGTGACCGTGAAGGTCACGTCGCCGCACAGGCAGGATCCCTTCAGCATCGGGCGAACACCTTTTCCAGAATTTTCGCCAGGGCGGTCGCGTCTTCCCGGGAGAACGCCGCTGGCCGGTTGCTGTCGATATCGAAGACGCCGATGAGATCGCCCGCCCCGTTCCGCACCGGCAGGACCAATTCCGACCGGGTGGACGACGCGCAGGCGATATGCCCCGGGAAGGCATCGACATCGTCCACGATCTGCGCCTCGCCAAGCCGCGCCGCCGCCCCGCAGACACCGCGATCGAACGGAATGCTGAGGCAGCCGTGGCCGCCCTGGTAGGGGCCGATCTTCAGCAGGCCGGGCGCGGTGACGCGGTAGAACCCCGTCCAATCGAAGCGGTCGTGCGAATGGTGGACTTCGCAAGCCAGCGTGGCCATCAGCGCCACGATGTCGGTTTCGCCGTCGGCAAGGGCGTGGATGCGGTGTGTCAGCTCATCGTAATCCATGCCCGCGAGCCTATCGTCCGGGGCTGCTGCCCTCAACCGGCCGTGGTTCAGGGAATAGTAAGGCTTGTCGCCTAACCTGGAGTTCGAACATTTTCCCGAGTGAGGAGAGGTCATGGACCCCAGTTTCGAGGATATCGGCGATCTTCGCATCATCAAGGTGCAGGAAGACCGTATCGACGCCGCCGTGGCGATCCAGTTCAAGGACAGGATGCGCGAGTTGACGGACACGGCTCCGCCCAACCTGCTGCTCGATCTCTCCCGGGTGGCGTTCCTCGATTCCTCCGGTCTCGGCGCCGTCGTCGCCGCGTTCAAGCAGGCGGCCCCGGATCGCAGGCTCGAGCTGGCCGGGCTCACGCCGACAGTTGAGAAAGTGTTCAAACTCACCCGGATGGATTCCGTGTTCACGATCCACGCCTGCGCGGGCGACGTGACCGGACTGCTCGCAAATGCAAGCTAGGGCGTATGCATTCATGGGAACCGCGGACCAACACCGGGGCTGGCGGGCCGCCTCGGGTGCGCCAGTTCTGCACCTTCTGTTTCCGGGCGAAGCGTCCTCGGTCCGGCGCGCGCTGAAGACGGCGATGGCCGTGTTTGGGGACATGCCGCGCGGCAGCGCGCCGATCAGCGTGGTCGAGATCGTGCTCGCCGAGGTGCTCAACAACGTCGTCGAACACGCCTATGCCGAGCATGGCCGGGGGCTTGTCGAACTCGAGGTCGAACACGGAACTGCTTCGCTGGCATTCAGAATCCGCGACGAAGGGCTGCCGATGCCGGGCGGCGATGCGCCGGCGGGCCTCGCGCATGATCTCGACGTTTCCGCGCAGGATCTGCCGGAAGGGGGCTTTGGCTGGTTCCTGATCCGTGAGCTGACCGAAGACCTTCGGTACCGGCGGGTCGGCACCCGCAACGAACTGACCTTTCGGATCGCGCATGACGCACAGGTGCCGGACAGGTAGCGGGCAATCCACAGGCGGGTGGCGGCGGACTGCCTCTGTCGCGCCGCCGGGCTACCCATACCGCGGTGAAATGCCCCAAAAAAGCCCGTTTGGCTCCCAATGGCGGACAGGAATCAGCGCGATAAACAAAGGGTAGCTGCACAGGCTTCCCTCGGTGCCGCGTTTAACAGCCCCCACCCAGTGCGTGGCACCGAGGAACAAACCGTCCCCTGATCCCCGCCGCTCCCCCGCCGCGGGTATGTTCGTTGGACGATTGCCGGCATCGCGCGAATCCCGCCGGGCGCCTCAAGAACGGCGTGGCCGCCCGACGTTTCCCGGCATGGGATCGCGGTCCGACCCGACAGGAAAAGGTTAAGCGACAGGAAAAGCGAAAGCGACCACGGCGCGGCGCAACCGCATGGGTGGTCGTGTCCGGGTTGGCCCCGGTGTTAGTCCCGGTGCAGATCGGACGCGCAGAAACCCACGCGCATGTCGCGCGCGGCACACCTGCAACCTTGCCGCAGGCTCAGTTCAACTGGAAATGCAGCGGATACTGCCCGTCCTCGAAATCGCCGAACAAATCTTCGAGGTCCGGATGGTTCACCGGTTCGCCGGAATAGTCCGCAACCAGGTTCTGTTCCGAGACATAAGCCACATAGTAGCTCTGGTCGTTCTCCGCGAGCAGATGGTAAAACGGCTGATCCTTCGAAGGACGGCTGTCCTCCGGAATAGCCTCGTACCATTCGTCCGTATTCGAGAACATTGCATCGACATCGAAGACGACCCCCCGAAAGGGGTGCTTACGATGCCGGACGATCTGCCCGAGATGATATTTCGCACGTGTTTTTAGCATGTTTTCCCGCCACCCGACTCCTTACTAAAGTGTGACCAACCACCTGTCCATGCGACGGGAATGAAATTGTGGGAAACAGACTGTGAACCTTATCCTGACAGTGCTCGAAATCGTCGCGCCGGTGTTCCTGCTGGCGTCGGTCGGTTTCGTCTGGGTGCGGGTCGGGGGCGAATACCGAATTGAGTTCGTCACCCGCCTGGCAATGACCGTCGGGGTGCCTGCCCTGATCTTCACCGCCTTGATGAAAACCGAGATCGACCCGGCGGCGCTCACCGCGTTGACGCTCGCTTCGATCGCAGGCTACGGCGCGCTCACCCTCGTGTTCTTCGTTGCGCTCCGCGTCCTGCGGCTTGAAATGCGGACCCATCTCGCACCCCTCATTTTCGGCAATACCGGCAACATCGGCCTGCCGCTCGCGCTTTTCGCCTTTGGCGAGGCCGGCCTCGGCTATGCGGTGATCGTGTTCGCCGTCATGGCGATCTGGTCGTTCACCTTCGGCGTCTGGGTCGTGGCCGGCGGCGGCTCGCCGATGAAAGCGCTCAAAGAACCGCTGGTCTGGGCCACGCTCCTTGGTGGGCTGTTTCTCTGGCAGGGGTGGGAGACACCCCGGTTCCTGACCAATACGCTCGACCTGATGGGCCAGCTCGCAATTCCGTTGATGCTCATCACGCTCGGCGTGGCGCTCGCCCGTCTCCACCCCGCCGGGCTCGGACGTGCCTTTGTCTTGTCTCTGGGCAAATTCGTCGTCACCGTCGCGGTGGGGTGGGTCGTGGGCACGGCTTTTGGTCTCGCCCCGGTGCCGCTCGCCGTTCTGGTCATCCAGCTCGCCACGCCGGTCGCCGTCACCTCCTACATGCTGGCGGAGAAATACGGTGCCGACAGCGCCTCTGTCGCCGGGTTGGTGGTGACATCGACGTTGTTCTCGGTGGTCACCATCCCGCTGCTGATCGGGTTCCTGATCTAGACCGTCGCGAGGCTACGCTCCGACGGAAGGGATCGCCACCATCCCGAGAGTGCCGCAGGCGCGACAGGGTCACGGCGGTTCAACATTTCTCGAACCGATCTAGACCATTTGCATGATCTGCATGATCGGCTAGAATGGCAAAAAAATACCAAACGTTGCGAGGGGCAAATGAGCAGACTTCTTCGCGCAATCGCACTACTTCTTTTTGTCGCCTCCTGTGGTGGTGGCAGCGATTTCCGGGCGCCTCGTAATCTCGAAGACGCCTGTTCCATCGTGCGAGAGCGACCGAACTACCTGAAGGCCATGGAGGCCACCGAGCGCGAATGGCAGATTCCCGTGCCCGTGCAGATGGCCATCATCTACCAGGAGTCGAAATTCATCGGAAACAACCGGACGCCGATGAAATACGTGCTCGGTGTCATCCCGATGGGGCGCCAAAGCTCCGCGTATGGCTATGCCCAGGCGCTCGACGGCACCTGGGCCGAGTACCAGCAGGAGCGGGGCGGGCGGATGGCGCAGCGCGACAAGATCCACCATGCGACCGATTTCATGGGCTGGTACATGGCGCAAACCGAACGCGAAACCGGCATTCCGCGCAATGACGCACGCAACCAGTACCTCGCCTATCACGAGGGCCGGGCCGGATATCTGCGCGGCAGCTACAACGCCAAGGCCTGGCTCCTCAGGGTGTCGGACGCGGTTGGCGCGCGCGCGGTGATGTACGACCAGCAGCTGAGGTCCTGCGGGATGCGCTGAGCGCCCGAAATCGGGATTGTTCCCCTGTCCGCGCGTCGCTAGCGTCGCCTGTAGATCGGAGGCGAAGATGGCGGAAGACTGGCTCTGGATGAGCGCCGGCGACCTCGGGCGCGGTATCGGCGAAGGCGAAATCGACCCTGTGGCGCTGACCGATACCTATCTCGACGCGATCGGGACGCATCCGCACGGTGGCCGGATCTATGCGCGGCTGACCGCCGAGACCGCGCACGCCCAGGCCGGGGCAGCGGCGCTGCGGGCCCGGAGCGGCACCCGGTTGGGGCCGCTCGACGGTGTGCCGGTCAGCTGGAAAGACCTGTTCGACACTGCGGGCACCGCCACCGAAGCCGGCTCGGCATTGCTCCGGGGCCGGGTGCCCGACCATGACGCCGAGGTTGTCCGCACCGCCCACGGTATGGGGCTCGTCGGCCTTGGCAAAACCCATATGTCGGAGCTCGCCTTTTCAGGCCTCGGCCTCAACCCGGTGACCGCGTCACCGCCCTGCGTGAACGACACGGACGCGGTGTCGGGCGGCTCGTCCTCGGGCGCGGCGGCCTCTGTCGCTTTCGGGTTGGCGCCGGGCGCGATCGGCTCCGACACCGGCGGATCGGTGCGGGTGCCCGCCGCCTGGAACGATCTCGTCGGGCTCAAGACCACATCTGGCAGGCTCCCGCTCGACGGTGTGGTGCCGCTTGTCGCGAGTTTCGACACGGTCGGGCCGATCTGCCGCAATGTGGAAGACGCGAGCCTGTTTCTGGCCGCGCTCGAAGGCCGGACCCGGGCGGCCGATCTCCGCGGGGCCAGCCTGCGCGGCCGTCGTTTCCTGATCCTGCGCAATGGTCTGAAAGACGTGCGCGAAGCGCCACGCGCCGGGTTCGACAGCGCCGTCGGCCGGTTGATGGATGCCGGCGCCGAGATGGACCGCGCCGAGATCGACGTGGTCGACGAGGCGCTCGCGCTGTCGGCGATCCTGTTCACCACCGAGGCCTATGCCACCTGGCGCGAGGTCATCGAGGCGCATCCGAACCGGATGTTTGCGGAAATCCTTGAGCGGTTCCGTGCGGGCGACCGGTTCAGCGCGGTGGACCATATCGCCGCCTGGAAACGCCTCACGGAGATCCGCCGGGAGTTTCACGCGCTGACCGCCGGCTACGACGCGGTCCTTCTCCCAAGCGCGGCCAACCGCCCCCCCAACGCCGCCCGTCTTCAACGCGACCACGATTTCTATGTCACCGAGAACCTGCTGACGCTCAGGAACACACGCATCGGCAACCTGATGGGCTCGGCTGCGCTGACCCTGCCAACGGGCCTGCCGTCGACCGGCATCATGTTCCTCGGCGCGCCGTTCTCGGAAGAAAACCTGCTCCGCATCGGGGCGGCGGCCGAGGCCGCGGTGGCCTGAGGCGACAACGACTTGAGCCCAAACAGCTACGTAATTCGCGTCCGAAATCGGCGCCCAGCTGGTTGAGAGGCGGAGAATTATGTTTCGGTTTTTGTCGGTTTCTGTCCCAAAAGCCACAAAACGACATTCCAACGTCCGGAAATCCCCGCGTTTTTCTGGACCGCCCCGCGCCCGACCGCTATGGTGGGATGAAACGGGGCACAAACGATCCCGGCGACAGAGGCAGTAGCAAGGCAATGGCGTTCCCCGAGCGATTCTCAGGGCTTTCCGAATACGCGTTCCCGCGCCTGCGGCGTTTGCTCGATGCGCATCCGCCGGGCGGAGCCGTGGTGCATATGTCGATCGGAGAGCCCCGCCACGAGATGCCGGGTTTCGTTGCCGAAGTTATCGCGGAGAACGTGGGAGATTTCGGGCGCTACCCGCCGAACGACGGCACCCCGGAGCTGCGCGAGGCGATTTCGGCCTGGCTCACCCGCCGCTACGGCGTGAAGACCGACCCGGGTACCCAGGTGATGCCGCTCAACGGCACCCGCGAAGGGCTGTTCAACGTCGCGCCCGCTCTGGTCCCCGAAGAGGTGCGCGGGCAGCGCCCGGTCGTGCTCATTCCCAACCCGTTCTACCAGGTCTACGCCGTCGCCGCGCAGGCAGTGGGGGCAGAGCCCGTGTTCGTGCCCGCCGAAGCCGCGACCGGCTTCCTGCCCGATTTCGGTGCGGTCCCGAAAGAGATCCTGAACCGGACCGCCGCGGCCTATCTGTGTTCGCCGTCGAACCCCCAGGGCGCGGTGGCGGGGCGCGAGGATTGGGCGCGGCTGATCGCGCTCGCCGAAAAATACGATTTTCGCATTTTCGCCGACGAGTGCTACTCGGAAATCTACCGCGACACCCCGCCGCCGGGCGCGCTGGAGGTTGCCGCGGAAGGCGGGGCCGATCCCGAACGGGTGCTGGTGTTCCATTCGCTGTCGAAACGCTCGAACCTGCCCGGCCTGCGCTCGGGGTTTGTCGCCGGCGGTCCCGAGAGCCTGGCCCGGGTCAAGCAGTTGCGCGCCTACGCGGGCGCACCGCTGCCGCTGCCGCTGCAGCGGGTGGCGGAGCGGGCCTGGGCCGACGAGGCGCATGTCGCCGTGAGCCGGGCGCTCTACCAGGACAAGTACAGCATCGCCGACGAGGTATTCGCCGGTGTCGACGGCTACACCGGGCCGCAGGCCGGGTTCTTCCTCTGGTTGCCGGTCGCCGACGGCGAGGAAACGGCCGTGAGGCTCTGGACCCAAACCGGGGTGCGGGTGCTTCCCGGCGCCTATCTGGCCCGCGATGCGGCCGGCGGAAATCCGGGCACAGGATACATCCGGGTCGCCCTTGTGGCCCCGAAAGACGAAACACATGCCGCGCTGACGACGATCCGGCGCGCGCTCTACGACTGATCGCGAGGGAAACATGGCATACCAGGCGAAGGGGCGAGACCCGATTTTTGACAGCACCACACAGGCGCTGATCGAACGCCGCGGCAAGGAACTCATCGGCCTTGCCCTGCTCGCGCTCGCGGTCGGATTCGCGATGCTGATCGGCTCCTATTCGCCGGACGATCCGGGCCTTCTCGCAGCCACCGAAGGCCCGACCCGCAACATGCTCGGCCCGCTTGGCGCCGCCATCGCCTCGCCGCTCGCCGTGGTCATCGGCAAGGGCGCCTGGGGCATCGTCATCGGGTTGGCTGGCTGGGGGTTGAGGTTCTTGACCCATATCGGCGAAGAGCGGGCGCTGGGCCGCGCGCTGTTCATCCCGATCGCCATCGCGCTGGGGTCGGTCTATGCCTCGACCCTCCTGCCCGGCGCGGGCTGGAGCCATGCTTTCGGGCTCGGTGGCCTGTTCGGCGATACCGTGCTCGGGGCGCTGCTCGCCATCCTCCCGGGGAGCGCGGCGATCGGGCTCAAGCTGCTCACGCTGATCTTTTTCGTCGCCACGCTGGTCGTCGGCGGGTTCGCGCTTGGCGTGAACCTGCGCGAGCTCGGCAATAGCGCGCGCTACATGCTCGGGGGCACGGTGCTGTTCTATGCAGGCGCGCTGAAGCTGGCCGGGTCGGGCATGCGCGGCGCCGCGCGCGGCGCGATGACGGGGGCCACGACGGGCGTGCGTGCGCTCAAGTCGCAGGCCGCGGAGCGCCGGGCAGACCGGGTTGCGCGCGCCGAGGCGCAGGTGGGGGATGAGCCGGACGGCGAGAGCTATCCCGCGCCGCCGCCCCTCAAGGTGCGCCGCGTCCATCCCGACGAGCCGCCGGTGACCCGTGCCGTCGAGGCGCAGGTACCGGTCCAGGCACCAGTCCAGGCTCCAGACCAGGCGCCGATCCAGGATCAGGAGCCGGTCCAGCGCCCGGGGCTTCTTGCCCGCGTCTCGGGTCTCGCCAAACGCAACGCCGAGACGACCGATCCGACGCGCGCCGGCGGTCTCGCTGGTGGTCTCGCTGGTGGTGTGGACAATCCCGACCGGATCAGTGCCAAGGTCGCCAGCGCGCTGCGCGCCCGCACCGGCCCGCTTGCCGAGGCCGAGCCGAACCCCGTTGCACCTGCCTCGGAACCGGTCTCGCCGGTCTCTGCCGCCATTGCCCGTGCGGCCGCCCGCACCCACGGTGCCGCCGCAGACGGGATCCGGCCCGAACCGCCGGTTCTGCGCCCCGATCCGCTCGGTGCACCGCCCGTCGAGAGCGACCCGATCTGGGAGCCGGACCCGGAAGCCGATTTCGCGTTGGACGATCCGGCGCTTGGCGGTCTGCCCGACCCCGCCGCGCAGAAAAGCCCGCCAGCGGTGCCGGAGCCGAAGAAGGTCGTCCAGCACAGCACCCGCAAGGTCGCCAAGTCGACCCGGGCGATCCAGGAAGCCCAGCCGGCGCTCAATTTCGGCGACCAGGCGCACACCTACGAGCTGCCGCCGCTCAACCTGCTCACCGACCCGGGCACGATCGAACGCCACCACCTGCCCGACGAGGCGTTGGAAGAAAACGCGCGCATGCTCGAGAACGTGCTCGACGATTACGGCGTGAAGGGCGAGATCGTCTCGGTCCGCCCGGGCCCGGTCGTCACCATGTACGAGCTCGAGCCCGCCCCCGGCCTCAAGGCCAGCCGGGTGATCGGCCTGGCCGACGACATCGCGCGGTCGATGTCGGCTCTGTCCGCGCGGGTCTCCACCGTGCCCGGCCGCAGCGTGATCGGCATCGAACTGCCCAATGCGCACCGGGAAAAAGTGGTGCTTCGCGAGATCCTGTCGGCGCGCGATTTCGGCGACACGGGGCAGCGGCTGCCGCTGGCGCTGGGCAAGGACATCTCCGGTGCGCCGATCATCGCCAACCTGGCCAAGATGCCGCACCTGTTGATCGCGGGCACCACCGGGTCCGGTAAATCGGTGGCGATCAACACGATGATCCTGAGCCTGCTCTACAAGCTTTCGCCTGAAGAATGCCGGCTCATCATGATCGACCCGAAGATGCTGGAACTCAGCGTCTACGACGGCATCCCGCACCTGCTTTCGCCGGTGGTGACCGACCCGAAGAAGGCGGTCGTCGCGCTGAAATGGGTCGTCGGCGAGATGGAAGAGCGCTACCGCAAGATGTCCAAGATGGGCGTGCGCAACATCGAGGGATACAACGGCCGGGTGAAGGAAGCGATGGACAGGGGTGAGACGTTCTCGCGCACCGTCCAGACCGGTTTCGACGAGGAAACCGGCGAGCCGATCTTCGAGACGGAAGAATTCGCGCCCGAGAAGATCCCCTACATCGTCGTCGTGGTCGACGAGATGGCCGACCTCATGATGGTCGCCGGCAAGGAGATCGAAGCCGCCATCCAGCGCCTCGCGCAGATGGCGCGGGCCTCCGGCATCCACCTCATCATGGCCACGCAGCGGCCCTCGGTCGATGTCATCACCGGGACCATCAAGGCCAACTTCCCGACCCGGATCTCCTTCCAGGTCACGTCCAAGATCGACTCGCGGACCATTCTGGGCGAGCAGGGCGCCGAACAGCTTCTCGGCATGGGCGACATGCTGCACATGGCCGGCGGCGGTCGGATCATGCGTGTGCACGGGCCGTTCGTGTCCGACGAGGAGGTCGAGGAGATCGTCTCCTATCTCAAGAGCTACGGCGCGCCCGAGTACGTGTCCGGCGTGGTCGAGGGGCCGGACGATGGCAGGGCCGCCGACATCGACGCCGTGCTCGGCCTTGATACAGGGGGCAATACCAACGGCGAAGACGCGCTCTATGACCAGGCCGTGGCGATCGTCATCAAGGACCGCAAGTGTTCGACCTCGTATATCCAGCGCAAGCTCGGGATCGGCTACAACAAGGCCGCGCGCCTGGTCGAACGGATGGAAGACGAGAACCTGGTGAGCGCCTCCAACCACGTCGGCAAGCGCGAGATCCTGGTGCCGGAGCAGGCGTAACACGGAGGTCTGAGCGGGGCTCGGTGCGGGCCTGAAACAGACCCGAACCCGGCGTGATATCGCCTAACGCGGGTCACATGCGCGACAACAGGTCTGGGCAGGCTGGACTTGTCCGCTGAACAACCCAAGTTAGGGGCCATGACCATGACCCGCATTCTTCTCGCGCCGCTGCTCCTGGCGCTCACAGTCCTCCCGGCGATCGCGCAGCAGCTGTCGCTCAACGAAATCTCGCGCTATCTCAACGGCCTGACCACGCTCGAGGCGGATTTCACCCAGATCAATTCCGACCAGACGATCTCGACGGGGGTGATCAAGATCCATCGCCCCGGCCGCGCGCGGTTCGAGTACAACCCGCCGGACGAGACCCTGGTGATCGCCGGCGGCCAGCAGCTCGCGGTGTTCGATGCCAAATCCAACACCGGCCCCGAGCAATACCCGCTGAAGGAAACCCCGCTCAACCTGATCCTCGCCCAGAACGTCGATCTCAACCGGTCGGGGATGGTCGTCGGGCACAGCTACGACGGCACCGCCACCACGGTCACGGCGCAGGATCCCGACTACCCCGAATACGGCACTATCCGGCTGATGTTCACCGCCAACCCGGTGGAGCTTCGGCAGTGGATCATCACCGACGGGTCGGGGGCCGAAACGGCGGTGATCCTCGGCGACGTCAGGACCGGGCTGAAATACCCGACTGCGACCTTCTCGATCAACGCCGAGGTCAGCAAACGCGAGCGATAGGCCGGGCTTCGGTCACAGCAGGCGGGGCGTGCCAGACGCGCCGCCCCGGTGGCCGCACGCAAGCACGGCGGGGCCCAACCAACGGTTGACCGGGACCTCCCGTCTTGGGCGCCGACCCTGTGCCGGTTCGCAAAGACGCTCCGGCCTCAGTCTTCCAGCTTGCGGGCTTCGTCCACCAGCATGATCGGGATGCCATCGCGGATCGGGAAAGCAAGCCTGGCGGGTTCGGAAACGAGCTCTTGGCGGCTTGCATCGTAGACCAGCCGGGACTGTGTCAGCGGACACACCAGCGCTTCGAGCATGCGCCTGTCAAAAACCGGCGCGGTCCCGGGGGTCGCGGTTTCGGGGGTTACGGTCGTATGGTCGGTCATTGCATCTTGTCCTCGTGTCCGGACTGGCCCTGTCCGGCCAGCGCGAATTCCATGAGCGCCACTAGCGTTTCGCGCCGGG
>Ga0209121_10005603_pt1 | contig 11316 bp, 13 predicted proteins | sample Cruoilmetagenom3_FD_187292 | JGI IMG/M metagenome (GOLD analysis project Ga0209121, IMG submission 187292) | Oil polluted marine microbial communities from Coal Oil Point, Santa Barbara, California, USA - Sample 3 (SPAdes) (version 2) | ecosystem: Environmental > Aquatic > Marine > Oil seeps ...
TATTGCACTTATTGCTTATGCATTTATTACCTTTCTTTTTTTGCATAAAAATGACTTCGTTGCAGGAATCATTATTGGAATTGTAGGATTTATTATTCATTTTTATGAACTGATATTTCAAGGTATAAAAGAATTAAGGGGATTTGAGATTGCTTTCTTTTTCATAAATCTTGTTTTTCCAATCCTACTAATATATTTCAGTTTTAAGGCTTATAAAGAATTCAAGCAAAATAAACAAAACACATAACAAATCACTGCACTGGACGGCAATTCTGCTGCGCTCCGTAAAAAGCAATGAGCTCAAATGTTAAGGACTTAATAAATACTTGATTAATATAAAGGAAGTTATTTATGAACACGAAAATATTTTGGATTTTTGTTCTATTATTAACCACCGCTTATCATGTGAATTGCATCAACCTTATCTCCATTTTTTATTAAAGAGGTTTTATAATCCTGTTTTTTTACTAATTCTCCATTTATCTTTACAACTATATTTGGGAATGTAAATCTCATTATTTCAAATAATTCTATAACATTCAGTTCATTTTTTTCTGTGATTTCTTTTTCTCTATTGTTCAATACAATCTTCATTTAATTAACCTCTATGTTTAATTATTTTTTTAATATATCAAGTACTATTTCAATAACCTGATTAGCCTGCATATTTGCAACTATCCCAACTTTTGGAGCAAGAGGCGGATTAATTTCAGAGATCTCTGTTTTTTCATCACCGCAAATATATAATTTGTCTATCTTTCTTGTTTTTATCTCTATATTTTTACCATACCCGGCTATGCCTAAACCTGAAACTATATATTTGTCAGGCATTTGTGAGAGAACTGTTTCAATTATCATTTGTTTTGTCTCAGCAAGGTCAACTGCTTCAACAATAACATCACAATCTTTAAAAATCTTAATGATTTCATCTGAATTTAATTTCAGGTCATATGCATATATTTCTACATCTGGATTAATTTTTGATATATTTTCTTTTAAAGCTAATACTTTTTTTTCTTTTATTTGATCTAAAAAGTAATATTGCCTGTTTAAATCACTCTTTGAAACAATATCATAATCAGCAATTACGATTTTACCAATCCCAATCCTGGCCAGACTAACTGCACAATTGGATCCAAGCCCACCTACACCAGCAATGCCTATGCAGTATTTTTTTAATTTTTCTGAAAGAAAGTTCAATTTATAATGATTCTATTTTTATTTTTATTTTCTGTAATTTGGCCTATTAAGTAGAATTTTTCATCCAGGGAATTCAGAATGTTCTCAACTTTTGTTAGATTATTTTTATCTATAACCAAAACCATTCCTATGCCCATGTTAAACACTCTATATCTTTCAGCTTCATCTATTTTTCCTGCATCAATTAGAAATTGAAAAATTTGGGGAATTTTCCATACTTTTTCAATCTGAGCACTCTTATCTTCAGGTAAAATTCTTGGGATATTGTCAATAAACCCTCCACCTGTAATATGTGCAATCCCTTTAACTAAATTACCATTAATTAATTCTATAACAGGTTTAAGATATGATCTGTGAGTTTCAAGTAGTTCTTCACCTATTGTTCTTGAAAATCCTTGAGCAATTGTATCGACTTTTAATTTTAATTTTTCAAACACAATATATCTTGCAAGAGAATAACCATTGGTATGAAGGCCTGTTGAGGGTAATCCAATTAGCAGGTCACCTTTTTTTATTTTTTTACCATCAATTATTTTGTTTCCTTCAACTATACCAACAATAAAACCAGCAAGGTCATATTCTTTGTTGTTGTAAAAACCAGGCATTTCAGCAGTTTCGCCTCCAAGAAGTATAAAATCGTTTTCTACACATGCATTCAAAATCCCTTTAACTATATCAGAGACTACATCAGGATCTACTTTACACATGCCAATATAATCAAGAAAAAATAGAGGTTTTGCTCCGTATACCAGAATATCATTTACACAGTGATTTACAATGTCTTTGCCAATAGTGTCATGTTTTTCCATCATAAACGCTATTTTTAATTTTGTTCCTACTCCATCTGCAGAAGAGACTAAAACAGGATTTTTTATTTTTTGTTTAAGAGGGAAAAACCCACTAAATTTTCCAATTTCACGAATTCCTAATTTTTTAACCATCTCTTTTATCTTATTTACAGCCTGATTTCCCTTATCAATGTCAACACCGGCTTTAGAATACATACTTTTGGACATTATTTTACCTCCAGGTTAAATCTTTTTTTCATGCTCAAACTTCTTAAAAATTTTATTTATGCCAGCCAAAAGATCTTTTTTAGAAAAAGCTTTGTTAAGTTCTAATTCTGTACATAAAGAATTTATTTCCTTGTCTTTAAAGATCAATTTTCTAAAACTTTTCTTTTTTGTCCAGGATTCAAGAGCACTCTTTTGTACTAATTCATAAGCTTTTTGCCTTGGTATGCCTTTATTTACAAGTAAAGTCAATACTTTTTGAGAATAATACACTTCGTTTGTCATATCAAGGTTTTTCTTTATATTTTCAGGATAAATATTAAGGTTTTCAATAACATATGATATTTCATCCAATATAAATGCAGCTATGTGGAATGAATCAGGAAAAATTATACGTTCTGAAGAAGAGTGGGAAATGTCCCTCTCATGCCATAAAAGGTTATTTTCAAAAGCTACTGACAGATTTCCTCTCAAGAGTCTGGCCAATCCGCAGATTCTCTCACATTTTACTGGATTTCTCTTATGAGGCATTGATGAAGATCCCTTCTGTCCTTTTGTAAATGGCTCTTCAACCTCAAGAACTTCTGTTCTTTGAAGATGTCTTATTTCAATAGCTATTTTTTCTATTCCAGATACTATACTTGCAAGTACATATATAACTTGCATATGCCTGTCTCTTTGAATTATTTGTGATGAAACTTTACAGGGTTTTAAATTCAACTTCTTTAAAGCTATTTCTTCTCCTTCAGGGGGAAAATGAATGTATGTTCCAACAGAACCGGAAATTTTCCCTACAGATATTATCTCCTTTGCATTGATCAATCTGTTTATATTTCTCTTTATTTCTTCATACCATATAAGATATTTAATGCCAAATGTAACAGGTTCAGCATGAATTCCATGAGTTCTTCCGATAGATTGCAAATCTTTGTTTTTAAATGCCTCTTGAATTAAGATATTTTTTAATTTATTTGCTTTGTTTATGATTATTTTAAGGGACTCATTAATTAACAGAGAGAGAGCAGTATCAACAATATCATATGATGTAATCCCCATATGAATATAAGCAGAATCCTTACCAATATGCTCTTCGATTGAGGTTAAAAATGCAATAACATCGTGTTTTACTTTTTTTTCTATCTCATTGATCCTTTTTATATCAAAATTAGCTTTTTTTTTGATGTTTTCTAAACTTGTTCTTGGGACTTTGCCAAGTTCGTACCAGGTCTCTGCTATTGCAAGTTCTACTTCAAGCCATTTTCTATATTTATTTTCTCTATTCCATATCTTTAAAATCTTTTCATTTTCATACCTTTCTATCATATAAGCTCCTTAATTTTGAAAACACAATTTTTATCCTGTTGCTTTGTTTACTGCAATCTTTACAAGTTCAAGATACTTTTCATAAGTGTAATTCTGTTTATAAAATTCTATTGCATTATTTGATACTATCTTGCCTCTTTCTGATACAGCCTCTTTTATTCCTGTTGCAAATTTTTCAGGTTCAGGCTCTGTTAGTATAGCTATATTTTCATTTAATGATTGAGTGTGAGTATATAGTTTTGTAGCAACAATAGGGACTCCTGCTTTTAAATATGAGTAAATTTTTAAGGGGATGTTTGTTCCTAGGATTCTTGGTGACACAAGTACATCTGATATTTTTAAAAAGTAAGGGATTTCATAAGGTTGTTTTCTTCCAAGAACAATTACTCTTTGCTCTAATGCTTTTTCTTTTAATATATTTTTTATCTTTTTTATCTGTTCTTTTTTCCCACCAACCAGTACAAGGCAGAAGTTCTCATCAAGATATTTCATGCTTTCAATTACTAATGGGATGCCCTGGTATTTTTCAAAAGTTCCGGTATACATAATTACTTTTTTATTTTGAACTCCCAATTTATTTCTCATATCATTTATCTTATCTTTATCTAATAATTTGGGAGTATCGTCAATAAAATTTTCAATAAGAGTTAATTTTTTTTTATTAGTTATTGTTGATGAGTATTGGAACAGTGATTTACAAATTACAATTGTAGACTTAGCATTTTTTAAAGAGATTTTTTCAATCATCTTAAAAAAAGAGATGATTGTTTTTGATTTTGTAAATTTAAAATTGTCCATCTGCTGAACAAGAGAAGAGTGCATGTCGTAAAGATGAGGAATTCGGGTTATTTTGTTGAAAACAGTCCCAATAATATTTGCCTCTTCATGAGTATGAATCAAATCATATTTTTTTTTTATAACTCTTCCATAAACTTTGATTACAAGAAAGATATCAAGAATAATTTTTGAAAATGATGGTCCTGTTTTAACTTTGTTTATAAATGGAGGTTTAGCACATCTGAAAATTTGTAAACCTTTAATTTTTTTATCCTCACCAAATGGGTAGGTTACAAGATCTATTGAATGCCCAAGATCAATTAAACCCTTAATTCTATAATACTCGGAAAATGGGGTGCCTCTTGGTTCAAAAAAGGGCTCAGGTGCTATCATCAATATTTTCATTTTCGAATCCGATTTTATCTCTTACTGAATATGTGTTGTGATGAAGCCCCTCATTATATATTTTTGTAAGCATTTCTGCTATTAGTCCAAGAGTAATGACCTGGAATCCTAGAAAAATCAAAAGAATTGTAAGAAATAAGAGGGGTCTATCAGCTATTGGCTGTTTTAAAAAAAATTTATCGTAAGTCAGGGAAATGCCAGTTAAAAATCCAGCTCCTATCATTAACATGCCCAAACCACCAAAAATTTGTAGGGGTCTATGGGAAAAGGAGAGTAAATATTTAATGGATACGAGGTCGAGTATTACCCTGAATGTCCTTCCTATACCATATTTTGATTTTCCGAATTTTCTCTTTCTGTGGTTTACAGGAATTTCAATCGATCTGGTTCCGAATTTAGAAGCAATTGCAGGTATATATCTGTGCATTTCACCATATAAAGTGAGATTTTTTACAACCTCTCTTTTAAATCCTCTTAAAGTACATCCATAATCATGAAGTTTAACTTTAGTTATAAAAGAGATTAATCTGTTTCCAAAAAAAGATGGTATTTTTCTCGTGATAAATTTATCTTTCCTGTTTTTTCTCCACCCATTAACAATATCATAACCATCTAATAATTTATCAATAATAACAGGAATATCAGCTGGGTCATTCTGTAGATCAGCATCTAATGTGACAATCATATCTCCCTTGCAAAAATCAAAACCTGCAGCAATTGCAGAGGTTTGGCCAAAGTTTTTTCTAAAATTAATAATTTTTACCCTTTTATCTTTTTTATTTAATTCTAATAATTTTTGAAATGAATTATCAGTACTCCCATCATTTGCAAAAATAATCTCAAAATCCTTATATTTGTTGTCAACAGAGGAAATAATTTCATTATATAGAGGAATAATGTTCTCCTCTTCGTTGAATACCGGGATAATAATAGATATAAAAATTTCTTTCATAGAGTTTTTTAACATATTTTCAAATTCTTTACAATAGTTTAAACTTTGTAATACGCTTTTTAATGGCATTAATTTGTGTAAAAAGGCTTGTCTTTTTTTTATCAATTTATTATTATTACACTAGGAGTTAAAATGAAAGATATAAATTTGTTGATAGAAAAGTTAAAAATAGAAGTTGAGAGGAAAAATTCAAAGGAGGCTTTTAATAATATTATTTATGAGATCTCAAAATTTTATATGGAAAATTTAAATGTAAGGGAAGAAGAGGTTTCAATATTGATAGTAAATAATGAAAAGGAAATATTATTGTTTGTATGTCCAGCGTTTCTTGTGGATTCAGGGATGATTCCAATAAGTTCTGATGATGCTATTGCTTCGAGAATTTTTAAAACAGGTAGACCCTTACTTGAAAACAATCTTCAAGCGCAAAAGCATCTGAGTGTATTCGAAATGATCCCAACTCCTGATAATAAGATAAAACCAATATGGAAAATGATCGGAGCTTTAATTTATTTAAATGATGAAAAACTTGGAGTTATTGAAATATCTAAAAGGGGTGTGACTTTTCCAGAAGCAAGAGAGGATTTTACTTCAAAAGATTTAGATTTTCTTGAGAAATCAATGTATAAATTAGCCCCTTTTATAAAAAAGACTATTCCAGAGGATATAGATGTAAAGATTTTATGAAAAATAGATTAAGAGAGATATTACTGGAGAAATCCGTTATAACAGGAAAAGAATTCAAACTTTCGTCTGGAAAGGTCAGCAATTTTTATGTTGATGCAAGAGTTTCTACATTAGACCCTGAAGGGGCTTTCTTGTGTGGAAAATTATTCTTAAAGATATTACAAGGTTTTAATGTAGATGCTGTTGGTGGTTACTCAATAGGTGCAGATCCAATCGTTTCTTCTATTTCTATTCTTAGCTTTTTGGAAAACAAACCTATTCCTGCTTTTATTATAAGAAAGGAGGAAAAATCATACGGCACAAGAAAGGCTATAGAAGGCAATTTCCCAAAAAATGGAAGAGTAGCAATTTTTGATGATGTTGTGACTTCAGGAGCATCAATTCTAAAAGGAGCAAAACAAGTGGAGTCTCAAGGTTGCAAAATTGAAGTTATAATGGGACTTATTGATAGAGAGGAAGGAGCAAAAGAAAAAATCGAAGCTGCTGGATATAGATTTATTTCAATTTTCAAGAAAAGAGATCTGATTTAAGTTTTAAATTAAATTAAAAAAAAAGAAATAAGCTTAGAGCCTCATTATTTGTTAATTTCAAAGAATTTTGATAATATAGATATATGTATATAATGGGTATTGAGTCATCCTGTGATGAAACAGCAGTTTCAATTATTGAAAGAGGAGAAAAAAACGGGGTGATAAATGAGCAGATAAAATCACAAATCCCTTTGCATTCAAAATATGGTGGAATTGTACCTGAAATTGCATCTAGAAATCATTATGAGGTTATTGATCGTCTTACATTTAATGTTTTAGAAAAGTCTAATTTAAATATAAATGATATTGATTTGCTTTCGTTAACTCAGGGTCCTGGTTTGATTGGTTCTCTACTTGTAGGGCTTTGTTTTGCAAAAGGCTTGTCTTTTTCAAGGAAAATACCAATTGTACCTGTTGATCATATAAACGCTCATATTGAATCTGTATTTATTGATAATCAAGATATTCAATATCCTTTAATTGCTCTTGTTGTATCAGGTGGGCATACATCTATTTTTTATCAAACATCAAAGTTTGAAACAGAAGTTTTGTCCAAAACAAGGGATGATGCTGTGGGTGAAGTTCTGGATAAGATTGCTAAATATTATAATTTTGGTTATCCGGGCGGACCAATATTTGATGGAATTTATAAACAGGGAAATAAAGAGAGATTTTCTTTTACTTTCCCGAGAATGAGTGATGGTTCAAATGATTTTTCATTTTCCGGATATAAGACAGCTGCATTAAAATATTCAAGGGAATTTAAAATTAGAGTTAAGACTCAGATTTTTTATGATTTAATATCCTCTTTTTTAAATTCTGTTATTGATTATCTATTGAAAAAAACAAGATCAGCAGTTAAAAATTTTGATATAAAATCAGTTGTTGTTGCAGGAGGAGTAAGTAGAAATTCTTTATTAAGAGAAAAATTTACTAAAGAATTTAAAAACAGCAATATTACGTTATATTTACCTTCTTCACAATATTGTACTGATAATGCTTCTATGATAGCATGGTTGGGATATGAGAAATATATGAAATTTCCAAAACTTGATCTATTTGATTTCTCTTTAAATTCTTATTCACGTGCTCTTTTTAAGCATAAAAAAAAGATTAAATGAGGTTATTATGATAAGAGTTAGATTTGCTCCTTCACCAACAGGTTTTGTTCATGTCGGGAATGTTAGAACTGCTTTATTTAATTTTCTTTATTCAAGAAAAGAGAATGGGGCATTTGTTTTAAGAATTGAAGATACGGATATAGAGCGTTCTAAAAAAGATTATGAGATAAATTTGATAAATGATCTGAAATGGATTGGAATTGATTGGGATGAAGGTCCTGACATAGGTGGGGATTTTGGTCCATATCGGCAATCTGAAAGAGTTGGAATTTATAGAAAGTATGCTGAGAGATTAATTGCTGAGGATAAAGCATACTACTGTTTTTGCTCTAAAGAGGAGCTGGAAAAACAGAAAGAAAAGGCAATGAAACAGGGAAACTCTCCTGTATATATTGACAAATGTAGGAACCTTGATATTGAAAAGTCGAAAATAAGGATAAAAAAGGGTGAAAAAGCAGCAGTGAGATTTAAAATCCCAAGAAATATTTATATCGAATTTAAAGATATGATCAGGGGTAGTGTTAAGTTTGATTCAAATCTTTTAATAGACCCAGTAATTATAAGGTCAACAGGTATACCAGCCTATAATTTTTCAGTTGTTATTGATGATTTTTTGATGAAAATAAACCTCGTGATAAGAGGTGAAGATCATCTGTCAAATACTTCGCGGCAGATTTTAATATATAAAGCACTTGGCATTGAACCTCCTGAATTTGCTCACCTTTCAATGGTTATGGGACCTGATAACACAAAACTTTCAAAACGTCATGGTTCAACTTCTATTTTTCAATTTAGAGAAAATGGCTATCTCCAGCAAGCATTATTCAATTATCTTGCATTACTTGGATGGTCACCTGATAATGGAAAAGAAATTTTATTAAAACCTGAGTTAATTTCTGCTTTTGATTTGGATAAAGTATCAAAATCTTCTGCAATTTTTGACTACAAAAAATTACAATGGATGAATAGAGAGCACATAAGACTTATGAATGATGAGGAGCTTGGCAATGTTATGACTTCGTTTTTGGAAAAAAAGGGAATCAAATTTAACCATGAAATAGAAATTTTTAAATGGATAGGTCATGCTTCAAAAGCATTGTGTAATTATAAGCACCTTTTAACAGAAATATCAGAAGATTTTAAAGAGTTCATTTCAATAAATTATAGCAAAGAACTAATAAAGAAAATTAAAGATTCTGAAACCTCTATTAAAGTGATATCTATGTTTTTTGAAGAGATAAAAGTGCTGGACTCACCAATTGAATTTCCAAAAGTTGCTGACATTCTAAAAAAGATTCAAGTGCAAACAAAAATTAAGGGGAAAGAGCTTTATCATCCATTGAGAATTGCTTTAACTGGAAAAGAGTCTGGAATTGAGTTTAAAGAATATATTCCAATAATAGAGAGAGGTTCTGTTTTGAACATAGAGCCCTGTGTAAAAAACATGAAGTATAGGTTAATGGCTTTTTTAAAATGAAAGTTTATTCATTAAATGCATTAATAGAAGCTTTGGGTTCAGATGCTTCTCTTAATAATGTTTTTATAAGTGATTTAAAGAGAGGCAGAAAGGTCGCTATTATAAAACAATTGTGTAAAGAGAAAGGAGTAACTTTTCAAATTGTTCCACAGAATGCGATTGATAGGAAAGCTGGTTCTAGCAATCAGGGTGTATTTGCAGAGATATCTCCTGTTCGTTTTTATAAACTGGAAGAGATTTTAATAGAGCAGAATAATGGTTTGATTTTGATTTTGGATAGCATTAATGATACTGGGAATTTAGGTGCAATTGTTAGAACTGCAGTAGCAGCTTCTGTTGATGGGATATTAATCCCGCGCAGGAAATCAGCTCCTATTAATGAAACTGTTTTAAAAACATCAGCAGGCAGTCTGACAAAAGCAAAAATTGTTCTATCTAAAAATTTAATAAATGATATTAATACTTTGAAAAAAAACGACTTCTGGGTTATTGGCACACATATAAAAGAGGGTATAGAATACTATAAATATGATTTTAAATATAAAACAGCAATTATTGTTGGTAATGAAAATAAAGGCATATCCCCATTACTAAAGAAAAACTCAGACCAGTTAATTTCAATACCTCATTCGTCGCAAGTTGAATCATTGAATGTTTCAAGCTCTGTAGCTATTTTGCTTTTTGAGGCATTAAGGCAGAGAATTACTTAACTGTTGCGAGAAGATCAGACCTTGAGATAAGAAGTTGTTTTTTGTCTCCATTTTTAATTTCTTCGCCAGCATATTTTCCAAAAATTACCTTATCTCCAACCTTAATCAATTTTTTAATTTCATCATCAGTTCCAACAGCTACTACTTCTCCAATGATTGGTTTTTCTTTGGCAGAATCAGGAAGAATTAGAGAGCTTTTTTTCTCCTCCTCTTCAACTGGTTCAACTAATACTCTGTCATCTAATGGTTGTATTTTCATTACACCCTCCTTTTATATTTTTAATCTTTTTATTTTAATCTCTTGTGTCAATTTTTTATCCTAATCAATTAGGTTTTTTTAACATATTTTAACTTAGTTGTCAACTTCTGATGCTATAAAAACACAAATATGTAAAGCTGTTTGACAATATTAATCAGTGATTTTTTTCTATAAAAATAAATATATCTTTATATTGCTTTGGCCTCTATTATTGCTTGTTTAATCTCTCCACTTGAAAAATAGTAAAGTTTCTTTTAAAATTAAAATTTATTATATGAATAAAAGTTTTAATGTTTTTATAGGAGGTTAGAATGAAGTTCGTTAATATAGATGTTGAGAAACTATTCGAGCTAATGCAGGAACATAATATAGATGAAGTTAAACTCAGAAATAGAAAAACTTTAATTGAGGTAAAACGAAATAGAGAAGATGGATTAGTTGTTCCTAATATAAATAAAAATATAGGCAGTACAAATCTGAAAATGGGTGAAAACAGGAAAGAAAAAGAGGATATTGAACCCATTAATGAAGAGTCGTTTATTCAGGAACAGGAGATTGAGAACACCTTTTTTGTTAAAGCACCATTGGTTGGTACTTTTTACAGAGCAGCTGCTCCTGATTCGGATCCTTTTGTAGAAGTAGGTGACAAAGTTAAAAAGGGTGATGTTTTATGTATTGTAGAAGCTATGAAAAGTATGAATGAAATTCAGTCAGATGAAAGTGGTGAGATTAGAGAGATCTGTATTAAAAATGCTGAACTTGTTGAGTTTGGGCAAGTTTTATTTAAGATAGATACTTCTGCATAATTCTATGATATCTAAAATTCTTATAGCCAATAGAGGGGAAATTGCTGTAAGAATTA
>Ga0209121_10005604_pt1 | contig 11315 bp, 11 predicted proteins | sample Cruoilmetagenom3_FD_187292 | JGI IMG/M metagenome (GOLD analysis project Ga0209121, IMG submission 187292) | Oil polluted marine microbial communities from Coal Oil Point, Santa Barbara, California, USA - Sample 3 (SPAdes) (version 2) | ecosystem: Environmental > Aquatic > Marine > Oil seeps ...
AAAAAGCCGCTGGAATTGTCGGGTGGTCAGCAACAACGCTGCGCCTTGGCGCGTGCGCTTGTCAAAGAGGCAGGCTTGGTCTTGCTGGATGAGCCATTGGCCAACCTCGATTACAAGCTGCGCGAGGAACTGCGCGCCGAAATTCCGAAAATCTTCGAAGAGGCAGGGTCGATCTTCGTCTACGCCACGACGGAACCCGAAGAGGCGCTTTTGCTGGGCGGCAATACGGCCACGATGTGGGAAGGTCGCATCACCCAGTTCGGACCGACCCCGATCGTTTACCGCCAGCCCGTTGATGCAACCACGGCGCGGGTGTTTTCCGACCCGCCGATGAATTTCCTGAACATCCGCATATCCGATAACCGCCTGCACTTTGGCGATGGTCAAAGCGCGCCTGCAACGGATGCGTTCGCAGGGCTCGTCGACGGGAACTACCTTGCAGGGTTCCGCCCCAACCATCTGGAACTGACGAAAGACGGGCCGAGTGTTCTGGAATTCAGCACCACATTGCACGTCACAGAAATCACGGGGTCAGAAACTTTCGTTCATCTGGACCACCACGGCGACAACTGGGTCGGCTTAATTCACGGGGTCAAGAACCTGCAAATCGGGTCGATAGTTCCCGTCTTCCTTGATCCAAAACATGTCTACATCTTTGCAGAAGACGGCGCTTCGGTGGCCCCTGCATCATATGCAACAGCAGCCTGAGGGACCGTATAATGGCAAAAATCACCCTCCAAAATCTGGCGCATTCGTATCTGCCAAACCCGACGCGTGAAGAAGATTACGCGCTAAAGTCCATGAACCACGATTGGGTCGACGGTGAGGCATACGCGCTTCTTGGATCTTCGGGCTGTGGCAAGTCCACCCTCTTGAATATCATTTCCGGTTTGCTGCACCCCAGTGAGGGGCGCATCTTGTTTGACGACAAAGACGTGACGATGGCCCCGACGACACAGCGCAACATCGCGCAGGTGTTTCAGTTTCCCGTGGTCTACGACACGATGACCGTGCGCGACAATCTGGCCTTTCCCTTGCGCAACCGCGGGTCTGATCCGGCCTATATCAAAGAGCGCGTACAGCAGATCGCGGCGATGATCGGGATGGAAGACACATTAGACCGCAAGGCGCGCGGGCTGACAGCGGACGCCAAGCAAAAGATTTCGCTTGGTCGTGGCATGGTGCGCGAGGATGTGAACGCGCTGTTGTTTGATGAGCCTTTGACGGTGATTGACCCGCATATGAAGTGGGAACTGCGCACGCAGTTGAAATCCTTGCACCACGAATTCGGCCACACGATGATCTATGTGACCCACGACCAGACCGAGGCGCTCACCTTTGCCGATAAAGTCGTCGTTATGTATGATGGCCGCGTCGTCCAGATGGGCACGCCGCAGCAGCTGTTCGAAACACCCGAGCATACATTCGTTGGCTACTTCATCGGCTCGCCGGGGATGAATGTACTCGACGCTGAGGTGTCAGGCGACACCGCTGTGATTGCAGGTACACAGATCGCACTGGGCAAAGGGTTCGGGACGCTGACCGGCAAAGTTGAATTGGGTGTCCGCCCTGAATTTACGTCCCTGAAATCGGGCGACGTGGGCCTCCCCGTCACCATCAAACGGGTCGAGGATGTCGGGCGGCACAAGATCGTGCGCACCGATTTCGAAGGCCATGAGATCAATGTCATCGCGGGCGAAGGCGAAAGCATCTCGCCCGATATGAACCGCGTCGTTTTTGATCCGGCGGGCGTCAACATCTACAGCGACAGCTGGCGCGTTTCGCCGCAGGCGACGTGATATGACCCAGCTTTCCACACAGCCAAAACCTAAAAGGGCCGCGCTATGAACAAGACCGTCAACCAAAAGGCCTGGTTCCTTATTCTTCCTGTGCTGGTTCTGGTGGCCTTTTCCGCCGTCATCCCGCTGATGACAGTCGTCAACTATTCGGTGCAGGACACTTTCGGCAACAACCAGTTTTTCTGGGCGGGCTTAGAGTGGTTCGAGACCATGTTGGCCTCGGATCGGATGTGGGCCGCCTTGGGCCGCCAGATCGCGTTTTCGACAATCATCCTGATGATCGAAATTCCACTTGGCATATTCGTGGCGTTGAACATGCCCAAGAAAGGCTTCTGGGCGTCGTTCTGTCTGGTGCTGATGTCGCTCCCGCTTCTGATCCCGTGGAACGTTGTCGGCACGATCTGGCAGATTTTCGGGCGGGTGGATATTGGTCTGCTTGGCTATACCATGAACGCGATCGGGATTGATTATAACTACACGCAAGACTTTTACGCCGCGTGGATCACCGTAATCGTGATGGATGTGTGGCATTGGACGTCGCTGGTGGCGCTGCTGGCCTATGCCGGCCTGCAATCCATTCCCGACGCGTACTACCAAGCCGCCAAGATCGACCAAGCCGGCCGCTGGAAGGTGTTCCGTTTCATCGAACTGCCCAAAATCATGGGTGTTCTGATGATCGCGATCCTGTTGCGGTTCATGGACAGCTTCATGATCTACACGGAACCCTTCGTGGTGACAGGTGGCGGACCCGGTAATTCGACGACGTTCTTGTCGATTGATCTGGTCAAGATGGCGCTTGGACAATTCGACCTTGGTCCCGCGGCCGCGTTCTCGATCATGTATTACCTCGTGATCCTGCTTGTGTCCTATGTGTTCTACACGGTGATGACGAACCTCGATAAAAGGGATGGCCACTGATGGCTGATGCGACACACACCCCCCGCAAGCGCGTTATGCCACGTGTCAATGGCAGCGCCGTCGTCATGGGCCTTTACCTGTTGTTCCTGCTGCTGCCGATCTACTGGCTGCTGACCATGAGCCTGAAGACCAACACAGAGATTTTGGGCGCCTTCACCTTATGGCCGCACAACATCACGTTCGACAACTACACGACGATCCTGACGGACCCGTCTTGGTATACCGGCTACCTTAACTCGATGACCTACGTCGTCTTGAACATGCTGATCTCGCTCGCTGTGGCGCTGCCTGCGGCCTATGCGTTCAGCCGCTATTCCTTCATGGGCGACAAGCATCTGTTTTTCTGGCTGCTGACCAACCGGATGGCCCCACCAGCGGTCTTCGCGCTACCGTTTTTCCAACTTTATAGTTCGATCGGATTGTTTGATACGCATATCGCGGTCGCCCTTGCCCACGCGTTGTTCAACGTGCCGTTGGCGGTCTGGATCCTCGAAGGCTTCATGCGCGGCGTACCAAAGGAAATTGACGAAACAGCCTATATCGACGGCTATTCGTTTCCACGCTTCTTCGTGAAAATTTTCACGCCGCTCGTGGCGTCTGGCATCGGTGTGACCGCGTTCTTCTTGTTCATGTTTTCTTGGGTTGAACTGCTTCTCAGCCGCACATTGACCAGCGTGGACGCCAAACCGATTGCCGCGACCATGACACGAACCGTCGGGGCCTCTGGCATCGACTGGGGCGTACTGGCGGCGGCAGGTGTTCTGACAATCCTGCCCGGCGCTTTGGTTATCTACTTTGTCCGCAACTACATCGCCAAGGGCTTCGCCCTGGGCCGCGTGTAACGAAAGGAAGACATCATGGAATGGATGGCTTGGACTTGGCCCACTGCGATCTTCTTCGCGATTATTGCGGTGACACTCATCACCTTCACGGTGTTGGCAATCAAATTTCCCGAAGTACCCCGTACGGGGATCCTTCGAATGGAAACAACCCGTGGTGACAGATTGTTCATCACGCTACTGGGCTCGGCCTTTATCAATTTGGCTTGGCTCGGACTACTCAGCGCTCCCCAGTGGGGGGCTCTGATCGTCTGCCTTTTCTATGCCATAGCGGTGTTCCGCTGGGTTTAAGAAAGGTGAATGGGTCGTGCGACACGCAAGAGTCGCGCAACCTGCAATGTTCTATCTAGGGAGGAACAATTATGACCTTGCGACTAAGAGGAACGACGGCGATAGGCCTTGCCGTGTGCATGATGTCTGCACCCGCGTTCGCGGACATGGACGCTGCCAAAGGCTTCCTTGATGCCGAAATCGGAGAGCTATCAACGCTGTCTCGTGCGGATCAAGAAGCAGAAATGCAGTGGTTCATTGATGCGGCTCAACCTTATGCGGGTATGTCGATCAACGTGGTGTCAGAAACAATCGGCACACACGAATATGAAGCCACGGTTCTGGCTCCAGCCTTTGAAGCGATCACAGGGATCAGCGTAACGCATGATCTGATCGGTGAAGGGGATGTTGTTGAAAAGCTGCAAACACAAATGCAGTCGGGCGAAAACATCTATGACGCCTACATCAATGACTCTGATCTGATCGGTACGCACTGGCGCTATCAGCAAGCCCGTAACCTGACGGACTGGATGGCTGGCGATGGTGCATCTGTCACCAACCCGAACCTGAACCTCGAGGACTTTATCGGTCTTTCGTTCACAACAGGTCCGGATGGCAAGGTTTACCAACTGCCAGATCAGCAGTTCGCAAACCTCTATTGGTTCCGCTACGATTGGTTCAACGACGAGATCAACAAAGCCGACTTCCTTGCAGAATATGGCTATGATCTGGGTGTTCCAGTGAACTGGTCTGCATACGAAGACATCGCTGCGTTCTTCACGGGTCGCGATCTTTCTCGCTTAGGCGTTGAAGGCGAAGTCTTTGGTAATATGGACTACGGTAAGCGTGATCCATCCTTGGGCTGGCGCTATACTGACGCGTGGATGTCCATGGCTGGCATGGGAGACGTCGGTGAGCCAAACGGCCTCCCAGTTGATGAATGGGGTATCCGTGTCAACGAGAACTCGCAGCCTGTAGGCTCTTGTGTGGCCCGTGGTGGCGCAACAAACGGCCCAGCGGCTGTTTATGCGGTGACCAAGGCGATTGAATGGCTTGAGCTTTACTCTCCTCCAGCCGCTGCCGGTATGACGTTCTCTGAAGCAGGCCCAATTCCTGCGCAGGGTAATATCGCCCAGCAGATGTTCTGGTACACTGCGTTTACGGCAGCAACAGTAGAGCCTGATCTGCCCGTGATGAACGAAGATGGCACGCCAAAGTGGCGTATGGCACCTTCCCCACACGGCGCTTATTGGACTGAAGGCACAAAGATCGGCTACCAAGATGCCGGTTCCTGGACGCTCATGGAATCCACGCCAGTGGATCGTGCTCAAGCGGCTTGGCTTTATGCTCAGTTCGTTACATCGCTGACTGTCGATGTGCGCAAAAGCCATGTTGGTCTGACATTCATTCGTGAATCCACGGTCCAGCACGAAAGCTTCACAGAACGCGCTCCGCGTCTTGGTGGTCTGGTAGAATTCTACCGTTCACCGGCACGTGTTCAGTGGTCACCAACAGGCACCAACGTTCCTGACTATCCAAAGCTGGCTCAGCTGTGGTGGCAGAACATTGGTGATGCGATGTCCGGTGCAAAGACACCACAAGAGGCACTTGATGGGCTTTGCGCCGACCAAGAAGCCGTCTTGGCACGTCTTGAGCGTGCAGGCGTCCAAGGTGAAATCGGTCCAGTTCTGAACGATGAGCAGGATCCGGAATACTGGTTGTCTCAGCCTGGCGCGCCAAAAGCGATGCTGGAAAATGAAGACGAAACACCAGTAACGATCCCATATGACGAGCTGATCCAATCTTGGCAGTAAGCTAACGTTTGGGGCCGCCCTTGTGGTGGCCCCAAATCCACGACCGCCCCCCTCAGATGACCGATATCCTCGCCATTGATCCGCGGACACAACATCCCTTTGATGGCGCGCTGGCTGTTATCGCCAGCCAACAGCAAAGTTCGCGCAACATTCCCCCCGTCCGTTTGTGTCGAACATGGTGTTCGCAAAGTGAACATCAACACCGACCTGCGCATGGCTCTGGCCGGCGCCATCCGATACTCTGACGCTCACCTCAATAGGGACGCGAAAATATGTTTTCTTTTGTCAGCCCAAAAGCAATTCACTTTGGTCGAGGCCAAAGTCAGAACGCATCAGCATCCGCGAAGATGTACGGAACCTCTGTTCTGATCGTTCATGGCGCCAACGCGTCACGGGCAGAGTGGCTGGTCACTTCCTGCAAGAATGCCGGTTTGACGACAACGACATTCAGTTGCCGAAATGAACCGAGTCTCCCGGATATTGAAATAGCATTGGAACAGATCAAAGCCGTTGCCCCTGACGTTGTCATCGGCTTGGGCGGTGGCTCTGTCATTGATTTCGCCAAGGCCATGGCGGCCCTGATCCCGTGCGAGGGGCCGCCGATTGATTACCTTGAGGTCGTGGGCTCGGGGCGGTCTCTGGAACATGATCCTATTCCCATGATTGCCGTGCCAACGACCGCTGGGACGGGTGCAGAGGTGACCAAGAATGCCGTAATCTCGGTGCCGGACCAAGGCCTCAAGGTCAGCCTTCGTGATCCGCGCATGATACCGAACATTGCCTTTGTGGATCCTGATCTCATGCAAGGTGCCCCGCGAAGGGTTGCCCTTGCGGCGGGCTTGGATGCCATCACGCAGGTTATCGAGCCCTATCTATCAACCAACGCGAACCCGATGACCGACGCCCTATGCCATTCCGCCATTCCGATCGGCCTGAGCGTGTTGCGCGACTTGGTCGAAAAGGACGCGCCTGACGCGTGGGACAAGATGGCTTGGGTCAGCACCTGTGGCGGATTGGCTTTGGCGAACGCCGGCCTCGGCGCGGTCCACGGGTTCGCGGGCGTAATCGGTGGGAAAACCAATGCACCTCACGGAGAAATCTGTGGTGCGCTCCTCCCCGCAGTGCTGAACGCGCACTTGGCAAATTCCCAGCCAGAAACCGAAATTCGCAGGCGGTTGGATTGGGTGATTGGCCAAGTCGACACCGCCTTTGCCGAAGGCAAGAACGGAACAGGTTTGTCCAAGTTGGCCGTTTGGTCCAGACATCAGGGATTGCGCACCTTGGAACAGATGGGCCTGAAACCCGAAGATCATTCCAAAGTCGCAGAGCAAACCCTGAACACGTCTTCGATGAAGGGCAATCCTTTCACGATGTCGCAAAATCAACTCTTAAAAGTCTTGCGCTGTTAAGGTTTCTTTTTGGGCCGACGCAATCGGATGTAAAACACGAACCACAACCTCAAGACGTCCGCTGCGGCCTCAAACCAGACCTTACCAACGTCCCCACTTACCCGACCAACCGCGCATGGGTTTCCAGTGCGAAACGGTCCGTCATGCCCGAAATGTAATCCGACACAATCCGCGCCAGTGCGGTTTCACCCTCCGCATCCGCCACATCCTTGCGCCACTGCTTTGGCAAATGGCTCGGGTCTGCCATGAACAGCGGGAACAAATCCTCAACCACTTGCGTCACTTCCTTACGCATCTTCACCACGCTTGGTGCACGATACATCTGGGTAAACAGGAAATTCCGCACGACCTTCAGGTCCGCCCAAAGCACGGGCGAGAACTGAACCATCATCCGCCCCGCTCCGCGAATATCAGCGCAGGTTTGCGGGTCTAGCGCCACAAGGTTGGCGCGGCTCACGGCGATCACATCTTCAACCAACACACCAAAAAACCGCCGCAGCGCTTCGTGGCGGCGGCGATCTGTATCCAAATTCGGGTACTTCGCATCGACCTCACGAAAGCAATCCCCGACGATGGGCAGTTGCAACAAATCATCCGTGCCAAACAGCTCGGCGCGTAGCCCGTCATGAATGTCGTGGTGATTATAGGCGATATCATCTGACAACGCCGCAACCTGCGCCTCTGCACTCGCATGAGTGCTCAGCTCAAGATCGTGCCGCGCGTTATATTCCTCCAACGCATAAGGCACCGGCGCATCAACAGGCCCGTTATGCTTGGCAATCCCCTCCAGCGTTTCCCACGTCAGGTTCAACCCGTCCCACTCCGCGTAGTGGCGCTCAAGCGAGGTCACAATTCGGATCGCTTGTGCGTTGTGATCAAACCCACCGTAGGGCTGCATCAGCGCTCCCAACGCGTCCTCGCCCGTGTGTCCAAACGGCGTATGCCCAAGGTCATGGGCCAGTGCGACAGCCTCTGTCAGCTCAGCGTTCAGGCCCAAAACACCGGAAATCGTGCGTGCCACCTGTGCCACCTCAATGGAATGGGTCAGGCGTGTGCGAAAATAGTCGCCCTCATGTTCCACGAACACTTGGGTTTTGTGTTTCAGGCGGCGAAATGCGCTGGCATGGATGATCCGGTCACGGTCCCGCTGAAAAGGCGAGCGAAATTCACTTTCTTCTTCCGGAAATAGCCGCCCACGGCTTTCCGCCGGACTGCACGCATACGCTGCTGTCATCTTTGTCCCTCACTCAATCGGGCGACACTGCCTTGCCGCTCGTCACTTTTTCCGCGCATGACTTGCTGCACGGGCCTCCCCTTCCTATATTGAAAGCAACGTCCAACCTAAAGGCCGCAATCATGTTGACCCTGCCCCCCAAAGTGACCCCCCGCGCATTTGAGCGCTTGGCTGAAATCGGCGCCAACGCCGACGGCAAAGCCCTGCGCATCGGCGTCAAGGGCGGCGGCTGTTCCGGCTTTGAATATGAAATTGATCTGGATGCTCCCAATGATGACGATCTCGTCCTCGAAGGGTCCGGCGAGAAAGTCATCATCGACACTGTGTCGCTCCCCTTCCTGACCGACGCCACAATCGACTTTACCGAAGAACTCATCGGTGCGCGTTTCGTGATTGAAAACCCGAATGCCAGCAGTTCATGTGGCTGTGGCGTCAGCTTTTCGATGTAGTCAGACCCATATCAAACCCATATGGAACCCATACCGGTCCCATATGTAGCCCACACGCTTGTTTTCGCCCGCAAACCCGTCCACAAACACGACGTAAATCGGGGGTGATCCATGAAAATCGCGACATTCAACATCAATGGCGTTAAGGCCCGCATCGGCGCTTTGACCGACTGGCTAGAAGCCTCCAAACCCGATGTTGCGCTGTTGCAGGAAATCAAATCCGTCGACGAAGGTTTTCCGCGCGAACACTTTGAAAACCTTGGATATACCGTCGAAACGCACGGGCAAAAGGGCTTTAACGGCGTCGCGATCCTGTCCAAACTCCCCCTCGAAGACATCACCCGCGGATTGCCCGGCGCCGCGGGCGCAGGTCGTGAAGGCGTCGATGACATCGAGGCCCGCTACATCGAAGCCACCGTTATCGGTGAAAAGGCCGTGCGCGTGTGCGGGCTATACCTGCCCAACGGCAACCCCGCACCGGGCCCGAAATACGATTATAAACTGCGCTGGATGGACCGCCTCAAGGCGCGTGCCGAGGCCCTGATGTTACTTGAAGAACCATTTCTAATGGCCGGAGATTACAACATAATCCCACAGCCCGAGGACGCAAAGCGCCCCGAAGCATGGGCCGATGACGCGCTGTTTCGCCCCGACAGCCGCGCCGCCTTTCGCCGCCTATTGAACCTTGGCCTGACCGAGGCTTTTCGCGCGTGTCATCAGGGCGCAGGTCACTACTCGTTCTGGGACTATCAAGCCGGCGCATGGAACCGCAATGATGGCATTCGCATCGACCACTTTTTGCTGTCAAATCAATGCGCTGATCTGCTGAAAGACTGTTGGATCGAAAGCGACGTTCGTGGCCGCGAAAAGCCGTCCGATCACGTGCCTGTCTGGGTCGACCTAGACGCCTGACCTATTTGGTGACGTCATAGCCATAAAGCCAATCCATCCGCCCCATGAACGCATTGGGCATAATTTTTCCCATAACTTTCAAACCGGTATGCGCCACAGTTCGCGCAATTCCGGAAAGGTGATAGTTGCGCGCGTTCGCATTCGCCGCGTCAATCGCGCGGTTTACGCGCGGTTTTCTAAGCTCTTCATAATTTCTTAAGGCTGCCGTGATATCAGATGATTGATCGCAGCATCGGGTCAACACAAACGCATCTTCAATCGCAAGGTTTGCACCCTGCGCTAAAAACGGCAACGTCGGGTGCGCCGCATCCCCGAGGATACAAACCCCGTTCCGACCCCAATTTTCAGCAACCGGATGGCGGAACAGGCCCCACAGATGAACCTCTTCCACCTGCCCGAGAATACCTTTCAAGCGGCCGGAAGCACCGCGAAATGCTTGACGTAAATTGCCCGCTTCGTCGCGGTGTGCCCAGCCTTCGGCGGCCCATTGCTGGCGCTCTTGTACAGCGACAACATTCAAGCGCCCCCCTGATACCGGATACGTCACAACATGCCGCCCCGGCGCCATCCAAATACGTGCCACAGGGTCCGCATCGGGCGCATCAACCACTGCGCGCCACGCGACCTGCCCCGTGAAAAACGGCTCTTGGGTGCCATTCAACGCAACACGTGTTTGGGAATGAATACCTTCGGCCCCAACGACCAAATCCGCGTCCATATCTGTCGCGTTAACCTTCGAACCAAGGCGCAGATTAACACCCGCCTGCCGACATCCCTCGGCAAGGACCTCAATCAAGTCCGCGCGGTGGAAGAACCGATACGGCGGCTGTTCCAACCCCGACAGATCAAACTGTGTCACAGGACGCCCCGTCACCGCATCCATCGGCTCAACCGCATGCGCGACAATACCAACCGCGTCGAGTGCGCTGCCCAAACCCAATGCCTCAAGCGCGCGTGCGCCGTTGGGTGTGATCTGCAAACCCGCCCCGACCTCTGTCAACGCAGGAGCTTGTTCGTGCAATTCGACCTCAGCGCCACTGCGCGCAAACGCCAATGCCGCCGTCAGCCCGCCAATACCGCCGCCTATAACGCAAATGCGGCGGCCCCTGTTGGAGCCGCCGCTGAAAATCTTTTCACTGTTTATCAAGGTTTAACCCCTATCAGTCGTTCCGGTGAATTTTCTCGCGGCGCTCGTGACGCTCTTGTGCTTCAAGGCTCATCGTCGCGATTGGACGCGCATCAAGGCGCTTAAGGCTGATCGGGTCACCCGTCACGCTGCAGTACCCGAATTCACCCTCTTCGATGCGGCGCAGGGCCCCATCAATCTTAGCAACGAGTTTTCTCTCACGGTCACGCGTGCGCAGCTCAAGCGAACGGTCCGTTTCCTCAGATGCGCGGTCCGCAACATCAGGGATATTACGTGTGCCATCTTTCATCGCCTCGATCGTGTCACGGCTATCTTCGAGAATTTCGATACGCCAGCTCATCAACTTCCGGCGGAAATACTCCACCTGCTTATCATTCATGAATGGTTCGGATTCGGCCGGAACATAATCGTCCGGCAAAAATGTCTCTGCCTTCATTTTCGCTCCCTTAGAGGTGGGTGATGTTGATGATTTTTTCTCGTTTGACACTAATATACCCCCTCTTTGCGCTTCCTTTACTCTCTCG
>Ga0209121_10005605_pt1 | contig 11313 bp, 14 predicted proteins | sample Cruoilmetagenom3_FD_187292 | JGI IMG/M metagenome (GOLD analysis project Ga0209121, IMG submission 187292) | Oil polluted marine microbial communities from Coal Oil Point, Santa Barbara, California, USA - Sample 3 (SPAdes) (version 2) | ecosystem: Environmental > Aquatic > Marine > Oil seeps ...
TAGATGGTGCTGTTCTCATCGAAGTAGGTGTCAAAGGCGACATGGAGCAGTGTGCCATGCGTGGTTGCCTTGTTCAGCTTGGTGAAGCTAGCAGCGCCATCGTCGGAGTAGCTGGCCTTGCCATTGCTGCCGCCGACGAGGACATTGCCCTCAGGCAGTACGGCGATGGTGTGACCGGGGACCTTGCTGCTCACACCGGAGGCCCAGTTCCAGCCGCTGTCGGTGGACTTGTGGACAGTGCCGTCAGACTCAAGCACATACACGGTCTCCTCGGTCTCCAGGGCGAAGTCCTGTATGTCAACAGGGGCAGTCTGACTACCCCACCACTGACCGCTGTTCAGCGAGTACCACAGGTTAGTGGTGCCCATGTCGCCCAGCCAGACGGTAACGCCCTCGTTATCGCCGGGGACAAGCCGGAGCAGACCGGAGTCAGTGACCAGGTCGCCGCACCATACTCTCTGCCACACGCCGGCGTAGGCGTCGGCTTCGGCCTGAATTCGCCACACGCTGTCGCAAGTGACGTCCTCATCGCAGAAGCAGGATGTGTTCATGCTGACCAGGTAGGTGGTGTTGCAGTCGGGTGATACAGCGACGTCAGTCAGCTTGTTGATGCAGGTGTCAATTAAGGCAAGCTGGTTCCAGCTCTTGCCGTCGTCCAGGCTCACCGAGAAGGCGGACTCATCGCCACAGGTGCAGTCGTCGTAAGGTCCGCTGGTGACAGCATAAGCCTTGCTGCCGTCGGGGGTGAAAGCTACCAGGGCTGCCATTTGCCCTGTGGGGGCTTTCTTGGCTGCGTGCCAGCTAGGGCAGCAGTCGGTGATATTAGAGGTGCGGTAGACCTGGATGCCCTTACAGCAGTCAGTAGGACCCATGGCACCCACCATAGCCTTGCCGTCCTCAGAGGTGCCGTTATAGGCGATGCTGGCCAATAAGGTGTCAGGCGAGCCGTCAGGGTTGTCGGCAGGCCCCAATGGCAGGCTTACTGAGGAGCCTGAGATGCTGAAGGTGCGACTCACAGAATCACACTCGTCGGTGAGCACCACATAAGAGTTACGCAGTGAGGAATCGCCGCCCATAAAGTCAGAGGGGAGGGCGATGTCAGAGAAGTCGACATAAAGGTCGCTGTCTATCTGCACCGGGTATCCCGAGAAGCCGGCATCGACGTTCCACTTCTTGTCCACGCCCCACTTGAGCATCTGGAGGTGGCCAAGACCAGAAAAGTCGGGGGTGACGCAGACCAGCGTCTTGTCGGTGGCAAAGGCAGGCGAGAAAGCCAGGGAAGTAACTACTATAGAAGCTTGCCAGCCAGTCTTGGTGGTGGCATCGGTCCAGCCGGGGAACATCCCGCCAAGCTCAAGAACCCATACCTCGCCGGTCTCGGTGCCCACGGCAATATAGTGCTTGTCGGAGGTCACAGGGGAGATGTCCATGCACCGCCACCAGACGGGAGCACTACCTGTAATATCATAGCTGGTGTCGTAGAACTTGGTGGCGCCGTTGCTGGAGACGACCACTGCCGGTGTAAAACCATCGGAGCCAGCCACGACCACAAGGTCGGCGTCATCGGGAGCCACGGCTACGGCACTGAATTCGGTGAAGGTAGCAAAGGGAAGCTCCTCAGCGGCGTTGACCTTGGCAGTCTTATTAGACCAGGTAGCTCCGCCGTCGGTGGACTTCCACAACTGGGGTCCGCAGTCCTTCGCGGGGTCATTACCATCCCAGCCTGTGCCCACAGCGTAGATGGTCTCGCCATCAGGCGCCACGGCGAAGTCATAGATATCTGAGCCGGGAGCGATGACCCAGTCCGTGTCGGTGGGAGTCCCCACCTTGGACCACTTTAGGGTGCCTGGGTCGGCAGACGTCGTAGGCGCTGCTATTCCGGCCAGGCCAATAGCCAATGCCAGAGCGATAAGTATGTATATCACCCTGGTGGGCCAAGTCATAGTTTTAGTCATTTAATTCTCCTTACGTTTATTTAGTGAGATTGTTTCGGCCGGTGAGGTCTTCACCCTCACCTTTACTCTCACCCTCACCTAACCTCTCCCGTCAAGGGAGAGGGAACATCGCTTCAAGGGAGAGGAAATTTGCCTGGCAATTTCACTCCTTTATTCACCCTCGGTTCGAGTTCGACCTACTCACCGAGGGCCTTTGGGTCCAATTTCCAGTAAACCTGAGTTTTGTTTTAAGCCTGCCTCATTTCAGGCTGTCCCGGATTCACCCTCACCTTTACCCTCACCCTCACCTAACCTCTCCCGTCAAGGGAGAGGGAACATCGTGTTGAGGGAGAGGGAAAATTTATTGGGCAGGTCTATTTGCCCCGGGACCAGGGCGGCTTTGGCTTCCCCTCCGGGATTGCTTCGTGGCTTGACCTGACCGCTTCACCCCCGGGCAGGATTTTTTCTCCGTGGCGGGGAGAAAGACCCCTGGCAAGGATGTAGAGGGCAGGTGGCAACGAGCCTCTCCTTCGGGAATGCTTCATAGGCATCACCCCCTTTTGTGCTTATCCCAGAAAGCTATTATTCAATTGTTAAGGTGCCAATCACATAAACGCATAACAACCCTTTCGGGTTTAGTATAAACATTACATTTATGCCCTCTATTTGTCAATACCTTGGAAGACAAAGTGGGCAGAAACTCAATTAGCTACAATTCTATTATAACAGCCAGTGTTGCATTGTCAATAGCTTTGTAGTACCAGGTAGTACCTTTTTCCCATATGTAGGCTGTTTAATTTTGATTTCTCGTTCAATTTCAGCCATCTCAGGGGTGGCTCACCCCCAAATTTTTGTAGTTGCCTGATTTATCAGGCACTATCGCCCAATGAATTGGGCAACTACATTTTTAAACGGCCTTATGTGGTGGTTAGCGGACGGTGTTAGTCTGGCAGCAATTGGAAGGCATCACTGATTGTATTACGCTCCGTTCTACCTCACCTGCGTTGTCGGTAATTCCTCTGCTTTAGTGGAAATGTCCTTGCGTCCACTGGAACCTACGCCAGCGAAAGACAGGGTTCTTATCCCTCGTTGATGTTTGTCTGGCGACAGAAATTCCTTGATTTCTTTAGAACAACCGTGCTAGGATTTAGCTTCGCCGAATGGGTAATAGGGAGCAAATATGGAAAGTAGGATTCGGCTTTGCCAAATGGGTAATAGGGAGCAAATATGGAAAGTAGGATTCGGCTTCGCCGAATGGGTAATAAGGGTTCAATATGGAAAGTAGTTTGATTTGGGATGTGTTGCCGGAGGAGTTCCCTTACCAGGATGAGGGCTGTGAGCTATTTCCCTCCTGCCTTAATTGTCCCTTTCCCACCTGCATCAGGGAGGAGCCCTGGGGGAAGGAGAAGTTCTTGAAGCTGAGCCGGGCCAGGAGGATGGCCGAGCTCAAGGATGAGGGGAAGAGTGTAGAGGAGGTTGCGCGCATATTCGGCGTTAGCAGCAGAACGGTGCAGAGGTGGTTGAAGGTGGTGAGGACAAAGAGATGAATGACTTCAACCCGTCGCAGCTAGCCAGGATGGACAGCGACAGGCTAAACGCCTACCGCACTAACCTTAATTTCTACCAGGGCAGCCAGTGGACGACCGCATCACGCAACCGCCAGCTCGTGTTTAACTACGCCAGGACGTCCATTGATAAGGTGGCCAGCTTCCTTATGCAGGGACTCAATGTCGCCTGCTATCCCACCGAGGAAGCCGAGGAGCTCAAGCCCAGGGTGAGGAGAGCCGAGCAGACCCTACGCCAGGTTTACGAGGAGAACAACCTCCAGCAGCTAGATTGGGAGACAGAGATAGACGCCGCCATCCTGGGCGACGGCTGCTATAAGGTATTCTGGGATGCCGACACGAAGCGTATCAGGATCACCGCACCCGATATATCGGGCATCTTCGCATGGTGGCTGGGAGACGATATGTCAACGCTGTGGCGAGTGGCCAGCCGATACGAGCTCAGCCAGGACGAAGTAAATATCCTCTATGGCAGAGCCATCACCAAGAAGAAGGCCACCCTCACCGAGCTATGGACGGCCAGAGACTTTGTCCTTTACCTGGATAACGACATCATGGAGACCAGGCCCAACCCCTACGGCTTCATCCCCTTTGTGATATTCCCCAACCTCCGCGAGCCCAAGAAGTTCTGGGGGACGTCAGACATACCGGGGCTAATCCAGCCGCAGAGGGAGCTCAACCGAGCATTGAGCCAGCTATCCCGCATATTGGAGCTATCGGGTAATCCTATCGCCGTGCTGGAAAACGTGGGCTCATCAGAGGATATCAAGGTGCAGCCAGGGGCGGTTTGGACGCTGCCCGAAGACGCCAAAGCCTATCTCTTAGACCTTCTCCAGGGAGGGGGCATCAGGCTTCACATAGACTACATTGACCTGATCTACCGTGCCATGCACGACCTGTCCGAGACGCCCAGGGCAGCATGGGGAGGCATTGAGAAGGAGCTATCAGGCGCAGCCCTGCAAATCGAGATGGGCAGCCTGATTCAGAAGGTGACCAGGAAACGTACCATCAGGACAAACGCCTATCATCAGAGGAACGACATGATATTAACGCTGGCCCAGAAATACCTGGGCGAGAATTTCGAGGGTATAAGCCACAGACTAGTATGGGGAGCGATATTGCCCACCGATACCCAGAGGCAGGCCCAGAACGAGCAGCTCTTAGTTCAAGCAGGAGTTCACAGCCGCAGGACGGCTATGGATGAGCTTGGTATTCAGGACCCAGATGAGGAGTTCAACAAGTGGCTTGAGGAGAGGGACAGGATCCTGGAGATGAACCAGGCGTACAGGGCACGTCCCTCGCCAGATAAGGGGTGGTGAGGGGAGGGACACCTCTTGATTGTCCCTCGACAGATAAAGGGTGGTGAAGGGAGGGCAATCTCCTTACTTGGTGGGGAGTAAATAGGGAATGCCCTCCCATCCTCTCCCCTTACTTGTCAGGGGACGGGCGGAGCGAGAGAGAGGAATGAGCTAAAGCTCATTGGGGAAAGGGGGGATTCAAAGATGAAAGTAGATTGAATGGAGATAGAAGTGCCTGAGTAAAACTCGTAGTTGCCTGATTTATCAGGCCTAAAGGAGAGGAAATTTATGGAAAACGGAAACGAGCAGGCCCAGGTGGGCGAGACCACCGAGAACAACGTGTCCACAGGCGAGGACTTGCAGGCCGTCAAGGCACAGCTCGACGAGGAGAAGACCGCTAAGGCGGAAGCCCTCCAGTCTGTTGCTGAGAAGAACGCCCGCATCGACGAGCTCGAGGCAGCGCTAAGCGAAGCGAAGCAAGGAAGTGAAGCGAAGGCCACAGAACTCGAAGCTTCAGCCGCCGAGATCGCATCGCTTAAGGAAGTCAGGGACCAGGCCTTAGGGAAATACCTGGGCATGGCTAAAGCCCTCAATCCCACCATCCCAGAGGGGATCATTGCTGGAGCCACCATTGCTGAGATTGACGCCTCTATCGAGAAGGGCAAGGCCATCGTAGAGGCAGTGAAGAAGGCTATGGAGGCAGAGGCTGCCGCAGGGAAAGTCCCCGCAGGGGCACCAACCAGGGAGGCAATATCAACTGAGGGACTATCCCCCAGGGAGAAGATTGCCGCAGGAATTCAGCCGAAAAATGTAGTTGCCTGATTTATCAGGCGAAGGAGATTAAATTATGGCTTTAACCTTAGCAGAAGCAGAAAAACTCTCGAATGACGTCCTGTTACAGGGAGTCATCGAGACCATCATCAAGGATAGCCCCATTCTTCAGGAGCTACCCTTCATTCAAATCGTGGGCAACGGCCTGTCCTATACCCAGGAGAAGACCCTGCCTACCGTGGACTTCTACGATGTAGGGGATACCTGGGTAGAATCCACCCCTGAGTTCAACAAGCCCACCGCTACGCTTAAGATCCTGGGCGGTGACGCCGATGTGGACAACTTCTTGAAGTCCACCCGCAGTAATGTCCAGGACCTCGAGGCAGCCGTCATTGAGCAGAAGGCCAAGGCTTTGAGGCACGAGTTCGAGAAGCAGTTCCTTTACGGGAACGAGACCACCAACCCCAAGCAGTTTGATGGCATCATCAAGCTGATTGATACCGGTGCAGCAGGCGACCAGCTCATCGCCATGGCAGCCGCAGGCGCCACGCTCACCTTGACCAAGCTCGATGAGCTCATAGACGCCATCAAGGGAGGCAAGCCCGATATGCTCTTAATGAGCCGCAGAAGCCGAAGGAAGATTCAGGCTCTGGCCAGGGCAGCCGGCAGCAACCTAGAGGTTGGCCAGGGCAAGCTGGGAGACTTCGTCCAGCTCTATAACGGCATCCCCATCGGTGTGAGCGATTGGGTACTGGATACCCACACCGTCGCTGGTAGCGTGGAGACGCTCTATACAGGCGACGTCAACTCAACCATATACGCCCTGAGCTTCGGAGAGGGCGCCCTGTGCGGTATATCCAGCCCCGAGATGCTCCAGGTGGAGCGTATCGGCTCGTTGGAGACCAAGGACGCATCACGCACCAGGGTAAAGTGGTACGTCGCCCTGTGCCTGTTTTCCAAGGTTAAGGCAGCCGCCTTAATCGGAGTGCAGGACTAATTTGCCTCATCTCCTCTCCCTTGAAGGGAGAGGGGGGTGAGGGCGAGAAATGTAGTTGCCCAATTTATTGGGCGAAGGAGTTGCTTGATTTATCAGGCGAAGGAGTGAATTATGGCTTTTGTAGACAAAGGAACAAGCCGCAAGATACTTGAGGGCGTGTGCCCCATGAAGATCACGCTTGCCGGTGCTGTGGTTGCTGGCGACCCCATCAAGTACAGCACGGGCTGGAAATTGGCCACCAACGAGTCAGGCAAGCCCGCAGTGCTTATTGCAGGCGAGGACGGAGCAGTAGCCGACGTCATCACTGCCTATGGCATGGCTATCGTGGAGTGCGCTCATACGTTGGCCAACGTGCCCACCATGGGAGAGCAGATTGCCGTTGCCGATACCGGCATCTACGCCCCCGACGGTGCGGGACTTCAGGATATAGGCTATGTGGTGGGCATAGACGCTGATAGCCTTCATAGCCAGATCCTTGTTTGTGGCATGATCGTAGAGCTCGACCTTGCGGGCACGTAGTATTTGCTTACCAGGGAGGCTGGTAAGGTCATTCGCACCTCCTTCTTTAATGTAGTAGTAGGGCGGGGATTTATTCCCCGCCAGGGGGAGGGAGGGGGACTGCACCGCTCCCTCCCTCCAGCCAAGAGGGAGAGAAAATAGAAAGGGAAGGTGAAATATGTGGAAACTTGTTAAAGGTTCAAAAACAGGCACAACCACGGCAGGCTATGTCACCGCCCTGGACTGGGACGTCTCAGAGCTCGGAGCCAAGACCATGCTGCTTGAGAACACCCACGCAGCCCTATCGCTCAAATACAAGCTATCGGGCTACGTCTCCCAGGGCGGAGTGGCTAAGGAGCTAGTCGCTGAGACTACCCTGGAACACGGCGAGATAGCCGAGTTCCACTACGACAGGCAGTGGCACAGGCTAGTTTTGCAGGTTATTGACGGTAGTGGACACGCCACCTACCAGGTGGACTACGAAGGACAGGGGGCGTAACCATGGCAGATAAACGTCATTCAGACAGTCAGTCAATCATAGAAGCCCTGGAATATAACCCAGACGTCCAGGATACAGAAGACCTGGAAGGAGCGACCAACACCATCGCCGCTACGTCGGAAGCCTCAGGCGTCGGCAGTGCCGACTATAGCAAGGCGAAGACCCTCCCTATCCCAGACGATGTCAGGATGAAGATTAAGAGGATAGGGACCAGGCTACAGGTTACCATTGACAGCGACGACGGAACACAGGACTTGCACTGCCGAGTCTATGTGGATGCCCAGGACGCAGACCACATGCTCTTTGATCAGACTTGGACGGATGTTCCCCCCGTAACGCAGATAGCCGTTCAGGATTGCTTTGTTGGCACTAAAGAGACCATCTTCGACTTGCTGAAGGACGGAAATGCTCACACGTTTTACTTCTTCTTCTGGAGTCCAGGCAACCACAGCCCCGTTATTAGCCTGGTTCAATTAGAGTTCGGAGTAGGCTCAACAGGCACTCACGAAGAGATATGTTTCACTGTAGAGCACGAAGGCTTCTTCCAGCTTGGACACTGGATGTGCCACCAAGGCTCAGGCACGTCTCGCACCGATATAAGTAATGCACTCAGTCATGGCTATACCCGTTCACTGGATTTCCAGAGCTCAGTCTCCTGGCACCACATGAACGCCAACTTTGGCATCACTAACGAGGGTATATGTATTGTCTACTGGGGCTCGGTGGCCACCGACCTGAAATGCCTTAGGGAGTTCAGAATTCATTTAAGGAGTGAGCTATGAACCTGATACAGCTTTACGAGCAAACACCTGTGGAGAAGCACGGCAGCATCAAGGTCGCAGGAGATAGAGTCCTGGTCAAGGACGCCGACGGCAACGTCGCCGAGTATCTTGTCCTTGAGGACGGCGAGCTGTGGCTTGTCCGCTCCGATAAGGAGCAGAGGCAGGACATCACTGCCATTCGTACCAAGCTCGGCATAACGAAACAATCGCCTCTCCCTTGAACGTAGTTGCCTGATTTATCAGGCGAAGGGAGAGGAACATAGTTGCCTGATTTATCAGGCTTTGGGGGTGAAATTATGGATCTAGCCGCAATGAGAGCCAGCGTCAGGGAGGACCTCCAGGACACCGACGCCGCTAACTACCGGTGGAGCAACGATGAGGTGGACGGAGCCATCGAGCGAGTCGTCAGGGAGTTCTCCCTGGCTTGCCCTATCGAAGTACTAACCGAGATCACTTCCACGGCAGACAGCAAGGAGCTTGACATCTCAACGCTTGCGGACTTGCTAAAGGTTTGCTCCGTGGAATATCCCATGGACTTAGAGCCCCGTTACCTTCAGCGCTTTGAGACGTGGGGAGGCAAGCTCTATATGACCGATAAGGGAGACGGAGTGAAGAAAGCCCGAATACGGTGGCTTGAGTGGCACACGCTTGATGGTGGATCAACCATACCAGAGCAGTACGAGGAGATTATCGTTTTAGGAGCCACGGGTTACCTGGCCACATCGGCATCCGTCTACACAGTGGACAGAGCCAGCATCGCAGGCAGACACGCCACCATCAACTTCTTGAAGTGGGGACAGACGAGGCTCGACCGCTACGAGAAGAAGCTCAGGCAGCTTGGCAGCCGAATCATCTCAAAGGAGCTCTATGTGGAAGATTAAAGATAAAAATGCAAAAGGCAAAAATACAGATTGATTCTTGATGTTTGAGGTTTGATTTATGTTAGAAGTGGGTGTCTTGAAGACCTGGGACAGCGTCAACTACAAGGCAGGCGTGCAGCTCGCAGGGAGCCTGACGACCTACTTCGACGACATCAACGTCGCCAGGAACATTGCCGATGCCGATATGGTAATCGGCAGGAGCGTTATCCTGGCCATCCCAGGGCTAAATCCCAGGGACGCTTGCGTTATCGCAGTATTCACAACCTAATGAATGTAGGGGCGGGTTTTATACCCGCCCAAAAGGAGACCAATAATGAGCAAAGTCAAACAAGCTAAGCAAAAGGAGCTTACCAGGGAGGGGCTTCCCAAAGAGGCCTTCGCCATCGTGGGTGACCCAGATGATCCTTCCACCTGGAAATTGCCCCATCACACCAGGGAAATCTTCCGAGCCATCCAGGGACGCCTCGACATCGAGAAGACGGTGGACTGGAATCGGATGCCCGCAGCCGTCGCAGCCCTGAGCCCTGGCGGTTACCGGGGGGAGAGGGTCAAGGCGTCAGAGGGCGAAATCATCAGCGCAGCCCGTCACCTGGCGGGACATTACCGAAAAGCGGGCAAATCAGTGCCAGATACCCTGGCAGCGTTGATATAACAGACTATGGAAAGATTCAAAGCAGTTTCAGAAATTGCTCTACAGTGAGTTCAGCATCTTCGAGTATTCCGTGGAGTGTGCCTTTGGGTAAATCTCGAGTATGTAGAGGTATGACTACAAGATTAGGGACACCTTGTTTATGCATAGAGATATGACTTCCCTTTTGACGGTGAATTCGCCAGCCGGCTTTCTCCAAAGCCCTAATGACCTCCCTGGGCTTAACGACTGGGAGCTTTGGGCTCATCACCGTTCTACACTAACAGTTTCTCTTTGTGGTATCTTGATGCCCAGTTCTTGGGCACTTTGCAGCCATAGTTCTATTGCCTCTTTGATGTTCTTTAGAGCTTCTTCTCTGGTCTCCCCGTATGAGTGGCAACCTTTCAAGGCAGGACAGGAGATATGATAACCTCCCTCATCTTCAGGCTCCAGGATAACCTCAAAATCTTGGACTACTCGGTGTTGAGTCATCTCCTATCCTTCTTTCCTAACCCAGAGCATTATATCATTATGAGCGGGCTAATCAAACGAACCAAGCTGGCTAAACATAATATAGCCTACCTGGTATCTCTGTTATCACGGAGGTGAAATGGGCATCATAGACACGTTCAGGACAACCACCAGGCGTCCCTCGCCAGATAAAGGGAAGTGCGGGGAGGGCAATTCCCGGTGTGTTTGTCCCTCGCCAGATAAAGGGAAGTGCGGGGAGGGCCTCCCTTAAATGGATGTCGGAGAAGTTTTTAGAAAAGCTACTAGACCCGTTGTCACGGTCATCTTTGCCGCCGTCATCGCCCAGGTCGTCGTCCAGGGGATCGCCGCTCCGGACTGGTTCTTGATCATGGCCAACATCGTCATCATCGAGTGGTGGGGAGAGCGAGCCGTCAGGCACATCAAGGAGAAGAAGGATGTTTAGGCTTATAGAACGAGGTTACGAGTGGCTGTGGCAGCACACCACGGGCAGGCCCTACACCCACATCATCAGGGAGAGTTATCACCGCTACCCCCTCGGCTGGGTATTCTTAATCCTTGGCCTGGGAACGTTCCTGGGACATCTATTTTGGTGAACTATGAGAACCCTTAGCGCAACGCTCACCGCAGCCCAGAAGAAGCCCGACAGGCTTCCCTACGTCGAGGCTAAGGTCTACGACTTCGAGCAGGGCATCAAGAGGCTTACATGGGAGCGAGTCTACGAATCGGGCCCTGAGGCCGACAAGCATCACGGAATGGCCTTCGACGGCCAGGGCTCAATGCACCGCATCAGGGCAGACGCCGGCAGCAAGCTTTACTACCAGAAGGTTGTCAGCCCAGACGAAGCCTCCGACTATTCCCTCTGGGCTCAGATAGCCACCGATTGCTATGGTCCCTGTGCCATTGCAGCTTATGGTGCTAAGGTCTATATCTTTTACCGCACCACGGGAAACGTCCTGTGGAAGTATTAT
>Ga0209121_10005606_pt1 | contig 11312 bp, 11 predicted proteins | sample Cruoilmetagenom3_FD_187292 | JGI IMG/M metagenome (GOLD analysis project Ga0209121, IMG submission 187292) | Oil polluted marine microbial communities from Coal Oil Point, Santa Barbara, California, USA - Sample 3 (SPAdes) (version 2) | ecosystem: Environmental > Aquatic > Marine > Oil seeps ...
CACCACCATCCCCCCCCAATCCTTTTGAGGTAATGCCAGCTCCCCCATTTCCGCCCATGCCGCCATCTCCGCCAGAACCACCAAGCCCGCCAATCCCACCTGATGAGGCAGTACTCCAGGAAGCTCTATTTTGAGTAAATTCAAGTAGACTGCCATCTTCGATCTGGAACATGTAAACTTTACCTGCATTTCCACCCACGCCAGCAGTACCGCCTTCGCCACCGCTCCCACCCAGCCCCCCATCGCCGCCTGTTGTGGTAATTCCATCCCCTCCTGTGCCGCCATTGCCACCCTGGCCGCCTCCGCCCCCGGAACCACCTGCTCCGGGCAAGCCGCTAGTGATGTAAGAGACAAAATTCATCGTAATCTCTACTGAATCCAAGGCATCAGCATCAAAGATTATCCCGTAGGCTTCTCGGCTGGGAAAACCTACACCCCCTGCGCCTCCTGCGCCACCGTTGCCCCCATCACCGCCATTAGTGCCCGCAGGCCCCCCTGATGCTCCACCGCCCCCATTGCCACCTGCGCCGCCAGCACCGCCAGCACCGCCGCTGCCGCCATTGCCCGAGTGGACAGCGTAAATTTCATTATCGTGCACATACGCGCTCTGGGCATGGTGAATGTGAATGCCCGCGCCTATCCCACCCAGACTTCCATTTTGACCAGGCTCGCCGGGTGATCCATTATCACCATATGAACCGGGGCCAATCGCGTTATCACCATTTTCCCCAGCCGGGCCATCACCGCCATCGCCGCCATCGCCGCCATTGATAAGATGAATTTCGTTGCCGTTGATTATTGGTGCACCACCATAAACAACGATCCCATAGGCTGAACCTCCTGCACTGCTTGGGGAATCAATATCCCCATCCACGCCCTGGCCTCCGTAAATATTCCGAATTTCATTGTCCATGATCTGAGGGGGGTTACCGCTGACGGCATCAATAACAATTCCGTAGGCGCTTTCAGCATCTGTGGGATTGTCTGGATCTTCTGAGGATCCATCCACACCATACATATTTCCGATCGTATTGCCGCTTATCTCCACTTCACTCCGAATATCAATGGCCTTAATGGCGTCTCGAATATAGCTGTCACGGATATACCCACTCGAACCAGGTTCAAATTTAATACCATACCAGCAGTTATCATTTGGGTATCCAGTACCAGCTAACATAGATCCGTCAATATTCAGGGTCCCCCCACTTTCAACAATGATTTCTATCCGGTTTTCATCCACGCCCCCGTAACTACTATCCGAGCATTCAAAATAGACGATCGTGCTTGATGCAATGGTCAGGGTAGCGCCGCTTTGGATCACCACGTCCTGATCCGGGAAATGGTACCCGATCCAGGTCTCATCTTCGTCAATGATCTCTGCTGCCTGCACAGAGATTGCGGGCTGAGCAGGAAACAACATGCCAAGAATGATTAAAACCCCTAAAAATTTACTTATTTTGCTATCCATCGGAACCCCTTTCTCTTGATTCTTATTTTTCTGAATACTAAAAACATTCCATTCTGGAAATTAATAAAATTCACTTCAACCAAAAATCCATTGAGACGTTTTATGGCGTGCGATGATGATATTTAGTTTATTTTTCTGGTTTGTGGTGAAATTTCTTTGAGAGAAATAATGAGCTTATAGTTATTATATAAAAGTATTGGGAATAATATCAATATATAGCAACTTAAAATTTTAATAGCAAGTGCTTGTTAAAAATTGGAATTTTCAACCAACCATCATTCAAAAAGGCCCCCTGTTTCCATTGATCCGTCTGATCAGATTAATCCACTCTACGGTTCTTTTCCAATTGACGGATGATAAATGCGCAGGCCGCCCCCCTGTCCCCCACTTCACCGCTTGCCTGGGCTTCCCGCAGCGAATCGATCAGCGAGCCGATCAATGCACCGGGAGCTAGGTTAAATTCTTTTTTGATGTCATTACCATTCAGCAGCAGTTTCGGCGCGACCACTTCATCCTGCTCCTGCCACCAGGTTTGCAGGACCATGCGGGCTGCCCGCAACGCGCGATCCCATTTCTCCTGCAACAACTCGGGACCGTAAGTTGCGCGCGTATCAGCCAGATAGAGGATAGCAATCGCCGCGCCCACCTCACCCGCATCTCGGAAGAATTTGTAAAGCGTCTTGCGGTCCGGTCCGTTTTCAGACCTGGCCATCGGCAGCAGGCGCATATGATAGCGCACCAGAGTGCTCAGCCATTTGGCTTCCGCATTGCTTAATTGCGATCTCCGTGCGATCTCCCAGGTCATCTCTGCCCCAATCCGGTCATGCCCATAATAATGAAAGCGACCCTGCTCATCCTCGGTAAGGGTCTTTGGCTTGGCAATATCATGCAGCAAAGCGCCTAACAAAGCCAGGCTCCGTACCGACCGGCCGGGCGTAACCTCGGCGGCATAATAGGATTGCTGTTGTGAAATGTAGGGCTCAAACGCAACTACCACTTCCGTCAGCCACAAAGGGGCATCCCCACCCAGTTCCATACCTTGAGCAAACCCATCCATAATCTGCTGACAGGTTTCGACCACCCGGAAGGTATGCTCCAAAAGGGGATAATGATGGGGCGGCGAGGCTGGTATCTCAGCCTGAGCTTCCAGCAGGGGAACAAGGGCTGCCAGCAGGCCAAATCCCTGACATTCCCGCAACCCCCTGGCTGCATCCGGGCCTTCCAGGATCCGGAAGAGTTCATCTCGCTGGCGTTCGATCGTGCTATTCGGGAGATGGACAGCGGCAGCCCGGATCAGTTCCGGCGTCCCCGGGGCGTAAGCCAGTCCAAACTGAATCATCAATCGAACCGCTCGCAGCGCGCGCACCGGATCATCCAGCAGAGCCTCGTCACTACAGGTTCTAAGCAGCCCAGCTTCAAGATCAACTCGCCCATTAAGAGGATCGATTAATCTATCTGGCTGTTGAATTTCAACTGCGATTGCGTTGAGGGTGAAATCACGATGGCGCAGATCATCCTCCAGGTCCACACCGGTAAATTGTACAAAATCAAGCGGGAATTCTCGACCATCCGGCCTGTGATGAACCACACGGGTGGTGTGGCGTTCATCGTCCAGGACAAAAAAACCGGCATTCAGCGCCCTCGCAACCTTGCGGCTCAGCCGGACCGGGTTCTCTCCCATGGCAAAATCCAGATCGTGCAGGTCTCGTCCGAGGAGCAAATCCCGCACAGCGCCCCCCACCAGAAAAACCTCCTGACCGAGATCAAGCGCTTCTAGTATTGCCGAAATTATAGAGGTGATAAATGGATCAGTCCAAAGCCTCATATTTTTCCAGATCAACCACGCCGATGAACGGCAGATTACGATAGAATTCGTCCATATCCAAACCATAGCCAAAAACAAACTTGTCCGGTATCTCAAAACCACAATACTTAATCGGCACATCCACTTCCCGCCGGGTGACCTTGTTAAGCAGGGTGCAGATCTCAAGGCTGGCTGGGTTGCGGGTCCGCAGCATCTCGATCACGGATGAGAGCGTATGACCGCTGTCGATAATATCCTCCACGATCAGGACGTGCTTGTCCTCAATGGATGTCCTCAGGTCCAGGTTAATGCGCACCTGCCCGGAGGATTCGCGCGCCCCCTCGCCATAGGAAGAGACACCCATGAAGTCAATGGCAACCGGCAGCTCAATACAACGAATCAGGTCGGTGAGGAACATCACCCCACCGCGCAGGATACAAATCGCCAGAAGCTCTTTGCCGGCGTAGTCCCGGCTGATCTCTGCGCCCAATTCCGCAATCCGCTGTTTCAGTTCTTCCTCGGGGATCAGGACTTCATCTAAAAATGAATGATATTCTTTCATCGCTCTCTTTTCCTTTATCCTCGGGGAACCTGATGATGCTTACGGCAACGGGCTTCATACATTTCCTGCGCACCTACTACTACAATCGGGTCATTATAACGAGCGGGTTCACCGTTGACCAACCGCTGAGTGCGGGTGGCATCCTCACCGCAGACCATACAGATCGCCCGCAGTTTGTCCACCTTTTCCGCCCGGGCCATCAATTCCGGCATACATCCAAAAGGTTCGCCCCGGAAATCCGTATCCAAACCCGTCACAAGGACACGCAATCCCCGGTTCGCCAGATCCTCAACTATATCAACGATGCCATCATCAAAGAACTGGGCCTCATCCACGCCGATCACCGTTGCTTTGGGGTCGAGTTTCTCAATAATTTCCGCAGAAGACCCCACCGGGACAGCATTCACATCCAGACCTGAATGGGATGTGACCTTCATCTGGTCATACCGGTTATCAATCACCGGTTTAAAGACCTGAACCTCTTGCTTGGCAATTCTGGCCCGACGCAGCCGCCGGATCAATTCTTCCGTTTTCCCGCAGAACATCGATCCACAAATGACTTCCAAAGACCCAACAGGTTGTGGCATAAATTCACTCCCTATGAATAAAAAATGACAGGCAAATGAAATTCATCTGCCTGTTAAGTTTACCATTCTTCGTTTTTGATTTTCGAACTAGACGGTGATTTCTTCCGCTGCATCCGGGATCTTATACCCAAGTTGGCGCAGAGCCTTCTTGGTGTCGATCAGGGATTTGCGACCAAAACCGCTGATATCCAGCATGGCCTGTTCGCCGCCTTCAAGGCGTTCCAGTACGTCACCAACATTCTTCATGCCGGCTTCGACAAGGGCTTTCTCAACCCGAGTGCCCAAACCAAGTTCTTCGATCGGGCGATCGGGAGATACTTTTTCTTCTTCCTTGGCCTGCTGCTCTTCGATGTAGTCCTTGCGAGCCTGCAGCCGTTTGTAGAAGCGATCCACCTGACCTTCGCGGTCCAGAATACGCTGCTGCTGACCGGTGTAGAAGGGATGGCAATTGGAGCAAACCTCAGTGCGGATCTCCTTCTGAGTCGACCCGGTTGTCCAGGTGTTCCCACAGGAACCGCAGATCACCACCGCATCAGGATAGTATTGGGGATGAATTTCTTTTTTCATAATTTCGTCTCGATCCTTTCAAAAGTGAATCCGCGTTATTCATCCTCAGGGAGTGTAACAACGTGTACCTTTTTGCGCCCACCCGGCATTGTCTCAAAATGGACCAGGCCTTCGGTCGTTGCAAAAAGAGTATGATCCTTGCCCATGCCAACATTCCAGCCGGGATGGATCTTTGTGCCGCGTTGGCGGACAATGATGTTGCCGCTGATCACGTATTCACCACCGAATTTTTTAATACCAAGTCGTTGTGACTGACTGTCACGACCGTTTCGTGAGGAACCGCCACCTTTTTTATGAGCCATTTTTCCTACTCCAATCCAATCGATTCAATCAGCAGCCGTGTGTATTGCTGACGGTGACCATTTTTTACCCGATAGCGTTGTTTCGGGCGATACTTGAAGACCAGGATCTTGCGACCCTTGAAATGGTTGAAGACTGTAGCCTGGACTTTAGCACCTTTTACCAGCGGGGTGCCAACGGTGACCTTATCGTCATTTACGGACAGAAGGACATCTTCCAGGGTGATTGCCTCGCCCACCTCATTGGGTAAACGATCAACATCGATCGTTTCACCTTCAGCAGCACGATATTGCTTGCCGCCTTGTTCGACAATAACAAATTTCATTTCAATTACTCCAATCTTCACTTAACCAACCACGCTCGCGTGTCACCGCCAGGGATCGGGAAAGTTGGGGTTACGTAATCATACCCCAGCAAAAACTTCTCGCCGGGGCAAGGAACATCATTATAATGGGTCTGGTAATGAATGTCAACCGGATTCCGCCCACCGATTCGGATCAAGGCGGATCGCCCTCAGGTGGATAATAACATCCGGTTAAGAAAGTGTTATAATGTAAGCCATCAATAGTGAGTGACCACTCAGATGACCTATTCTACCTTTAAATACCGGTTAAACAGTCCCATTCCACTATCCAGACAAATCATATCTGAATAATTATCATTCGCCCAATTTCCCTTGCTTTTAAATCCCAATTACGCTATACTATTTGCACTAGTGGTTAATTGTGGAGATAAGTGGGTCTAGGTGGAGCGCCGGAATATCCGGCGCACCATTGCTAATAGGAGCCGTAGAACAGATGTTCCTGGGACATTACGAACACAACATTGATGAGAAAGGTCGGGTCACGATCCCCGCGGAATATCGCGAGGAACTCGGCGATTCGGTCGTCATCACCCAGGGCTACGACGGAAACCTGCAGGCTCTCCCACTTGGGCTGTACGAGTTGTTGGCTGAACGCATCCGCGGTATCAGCATCCTCGACCCGAACAGCCGCAAACTCCGTAGGATCTTCTTTTCTTATGCCAAGAAGATCGAATTCGACAAAGCCGGTCGTGTTTTATTACCCGCGTTTCTCCGAGATACTGCAAATCTCAAAGAAACCGCAATTCTGGTGGGCAATGGGGAGTATTTCGAGCTCTGGTCACCAGAAAACTGGCAGGTTCAGCAGACGTCGCTGACGGATGTCGAAGCGAATGAGCAACGGTTTGGACCCCTGGATTTAACTACCCTACCGTGAACGCCTCAGATTATGGGGGGGGAGCAGTCGCCGGAAACCCTGGCGACCATTTCCCCCACCAGCCAGTTCTTTACCAAGAAGTCCTGGATGCATTAGCGCCAGAGACCGGAAAATCCTATCTGGATGGGACGGTCGGTGCAGGCGGACACGCTGAAGGCATACTCCTTGCTTCAGCGCCACAGGGCAGATTACTCGGTCTTGACTTGGATCCGGAAGCGCTGGCGATCACTCGTCGGCGTCTTTTCGCTTTTCAGGATAGGGTGATCCTTCGCCAGGCCTCCTACAAGGATGCTTCTGCTGTCCTCAGCGAAATTGGCTGGGGCCAGTTGGATGGGATCCTCCTCGACCTGGGCGTATCTTCAATGCAGTTAGATCGCCCAAACCGTGGTTTTTCCTTCCGAGAGTCCGGCCCATTGGACATGCGCTTCAACCCCACCGACGGCACCAGCGCCGCAGACCTGATCAATCTGCTGGACGAAAAGTCCCTCGCTGACCTGATCTACGAATTCGGTGAAGAGCGCTATTCCAGACGAATTGCCCGGGCGATCGTCTCTGCCAGACCCATTCAAACCACCGGAAAACTGGCTGAGCTGATCAAAAAAGCTGTTCCGGCCGGCTACGATCCCCACATCCACCCGGCCACTCGGACCTTCCAGGCGCTGCGGATCGCCACCAATCGGGAGCTGGAAACGATCTCACAGGCTTTACCTGCACTGACAGATTTATTGGTTTCAGGCGGGAAGATTGCCGTCATTAGCTTTCATTCAATGGAGGACCGGCTGACCAAACATTTTTTCAGGCAGGAAAGCAAAGATTGCATCTGTCCTCCCAACCAACCTATCTGCACCTGTGGACACAAGGCAACCCTCAAAGTGTTGACCCGCAAGCCAATCAGTGCCACTGAGCAGGAAAAGAGCAGGAATCCCCGGTCTCGAAGCGCAAAGCTGAGAGTGGCCGAAAAAATTTAATAATCTGGAAGAAGAAGATGAAGAAACGCCTCCTACAAGCCCATAAGCAATCTCCCTGGCGAGTCCAACTCCAATGGATTGGCCTGTTTTTGCTTGCTGTGCTGCTGGTTGCCACCATCACAGGCTTGTACCTCAGCGTCAACGGTCAGGCAGCGGCCGCTGGCAGGAGTGTGCAGTGGCTGGAGAGCGATATCGAGGACACAACCAACGAAATCTCCGACCTGATGACCAAACTCGCCAAGGCACAGTCTTCCGAAAAAATGGCGGCTCAAGCCGAAGAACTGGGCTTCCACTTGCTGGACCCCGAAAACGCCGTCTATATCGTTGTTCCCGGGTTTGATCCCGATTCACCCGTTGTGCTTGCCCCACCCCGGGCAAACACCGTCATCAATACCCCGCTCATTCAGGATTCTTACACATCATCCCTCTGGGATTGGTTTGTTACCAATATCTGGAGGGGGTCCGACACCGCATCCGGGGGAGGCAACTAGATGAAACCTCCCTTCTATATGCGCTATATTATTCTGATGGTCGTGTGTGCCATCCTTGGTGTCGGAATCGTCTTCCAGATGGTTCGGATCAATTACAGCAGCAGCGCTCAGGAGTTGATCGATAAATCAGCCAACTACCAAGGCTTTGAGGAAACAATCTACCCACCCCGCGGGACGATCTATGACCGCAATGGGCATGTCCTGGCAACCAATCAGATTGCATATGAAGTCGGGATCGACCTGAAATTCGTGTCCGATCCGGAATCAATCGCCTTCTCCGCCGCCAGTCTGCTTGAACTGGACTACGCGGATGTCTTCTCCCAGGCCAGCACTCTGCAGAATGGTGAAGATGAATATCGCTATTTCGTCCTCGCCAGCTACGTAGATGAAGAAACCGTGAATGAACTGCAGGCGCTAAAGGAAAGCTACTCAGAACGCCGCCAGGAACAGGGAACCTCTACACCCAGCCTTTCCGGTCTGGTCTGGACGGGGATGGAGCAGCGATCCTATCCTGAAGGTAAACTGGCCTCAAATGTCCTCGGTTTCTATAATTACTTCTCCCGCGAAACTGCCCAGGGCGTCTATGGTATTGAAGAAACCTATAATCGCTTGCTGACCGGCCAGCCGGAAAGCATTTTTATGCCCAACGATCCTTATCAGGTTGAGGCACTGCCTGATATTGACAACGGCGCCAGCCTGGTCCTGACCATTGACCGGGATATTCAGGCAATGATCGAAAAGGAATTGGCAGATGCCATAGAATGGTCTGGCGCGGAAGGCGGTACGATCATTGTGTACGACCCCGAAAATGGGGATATCTTGGGAATGGCTAGCACGCCAACCTTCGATCCAAATGAATACTGGACTTATAAAGAGACCTTCCCCAATCCCACGCCCTATAACCGGGCGATTGGCGATGCCTATGAGCCAGGCTCCGTGTTTAAGGTCATCACGATGGCCGCCGCACTGGATGCCGGGGTTGTAGAGCCTTCCACAACCTATGAAGACACCTATGGAGTCTACTGGGTTGAGAACACCTGGCCAATCTACAACTGGGATGGCGGCGCATGGGGCGAGCAGGACATGGTCGGCTGCATGCAGCATTCACTGAATGTCTGTCTGGCCCATATCGCCGTGGACCTTCTGGGTGAAGAAGAATTCTACAAGTACATTCAGGCCTTTGGCTTTGGTCGCAGCACCGGGATTGACCTGGCAGGCGAAGCAAATTATCCCCTGCGCCTCCCGGATAATAACCAATGGGTCGTTGTGGACCTGGCGACTAATTCCTTTGGTCAGGGTATTGCCGTGACCCCCATCCAAATGGTGATGGCGGTTGGCGCAATAGCCAATGACGGCCAGATGATGGTTCCCCATCTGGTGCGTAGTGTGGTCGACAATGGCCAGCAGTATGACGTGGCCTCGCAGGTCATGGGCAATCCGATTTCAGCCGAGACGGCCCAAACACTGACCAGTATGCTCACCACTACCATGGAGGAAGAAGCCTCCCAGGCTCTGGTTGCGGGATACAGCCTCGCTGGCAAAACCGGCACCGCTGAAATCCCCACCGAACTTGGATATACCAGCACCGAGACCAACACATCCTTCGTCGGCTGGGGCCCCTCAGATGACCCGCAGTTTGTGGTCTATGTCTGGTTGGAGAAACCCTCGATATCGAAATGGGGTTCGGAAGTAGCCGCCCCTATCTTTAGCGATGTTGTGGAAAAACTGGTCGTTCTGATGAAGATTCCCCCAGATAGTGTCCGGGTTAAATCGAGCGCAGAGTAGAAAGTTTTATTGTGATTCAACTTAATGACATCATTCTTGCCCTCACATATCAGCAGATCGCTGCGCTGGGTGTCCATCTCACCAGCGCGGTGATTGATTCGCGTGAAGCAAGTGCTGGCAGCCTCTTTATCGCTCTGCCTGGCGAGAATGTTGATGGTCACGACTTTGTGCAGACTGCCTTCGATAAAAGCGCTGTGGCAGCCCTAGTTGACAGGGACATGGGACCCGGCTTCAATGTTCTCGACCTCCGGCCAGAGCACCCCCTGCCCTCCTTGGCAGAGATCCTATTCCCTCTCTGCATACGTGTCGATGATACCCTCACAGCTCTGCACAGGATCGCAGCCTATTGGCGCAGCGTTCACGATGTCCGCGTGATTGGAATCACCGGCAGTGTGGGCAAAACCTCGACCAAAGAGTTGATCGCCAGCCTGCTTTCACAGAAATTCAATGTAATGAAGAATCCCGGCAACCGTAACAGCAAGATCGGCCTGCCGCTAACCCTGCTCGAACTCCAGCCAGAACATGAATATGCTGTTCTGGAAATGGGTTTCTATGTTCCGGGTGATATCAGCCTGCTCTGCTCAATCGCCAAACCCGAAATCGGCGTGATCACCACCATCGGTACGGTCCATGCGGAACGAGCCGGTTCAAAAGAGATTATCGCCAAGGGCAAAGCTGAGTTGGTGCAGTCCTTACCAGATTCACCAACGGGTGTCGCTATCCTTAATATGGACGACCCCTGGGTACTCTCCATGTTTGGGATGACCAACGCTAAGGTCATCTCTTACGGGGTAAAAGACAGCGCTGACCTCTCCGCCTATCAGGTCCAATCCCGTGGCCTTGAAGGGATTTCCTGTATGATGAGCTATCAAGGGTCAGATCATAAGATCCAATCCCCCTTAATTGGCGAGTTCTCAGTCTATACCATTCTCAGAGCCACGGCTGTCGCTTTGGCTGAGGGGATGGATTGGGCAACCATTGAGACCGGCCTGGCCAAAGCCCAGATTGCTATCCGCATGCGCCAGGTGAACTTGCCCGGCAATATCACCATTCTGGATGATACCTACAACGCAGCACCCGAGTCCACAATTGCGGCACTCGAACTGCTTCGGGATTTACCCGGCCGCCATATCGCTATCCTGGGTGATATGCTCGAATTGGGTCAATATGAAACCTCAGGACATCAATCGGTTGGAAAGGTCGCTGCCACCGCAGCGGACCAACTGATCCTGGTTGGCCCTCGCTCCAAAAAAACTGCAAAGGCAGCCGTGGAAAACGGTTTCAATGAAACCTGCCTCCAGTGGTATCCCGATTCTCAAACTGCCGCTGAGCCCACCGTAAAACTGGTTCAGAGCGGCGACACCGTATTAATCAAAGGCTCGAATAGTATGCGAATGACCACAATTCTGGCCGCACTGGAAGGGAGTAAATAATGGAGAACACCTCCGTTATCATCGCCGTCAGCGGCCTAAGCTTCCTGATGACCATCATTTGGGGCGATCCGCTCATCCGGCTGCTTAAAACCTGGCGGATTTGCAAAAT
>Ga0209121_10005608_pt1 | contig 11307 bp, 7 predicted proteins | sample Cruoilmetagenom3_FD_187292 | JGI IMG/M metagenome (GOLD analysis project Ga0209121, IMG submission 187292) | Oil polluted marine microbial communities from Coal Oil Point, Santa Barbara, California, USA - Sample 3 (SPAdes) (version 2) | ecosystem: Environmental > Aquatic > Marine > Oil seeps ...
GACAATAGGTTATGCTACAATACCTAATTATTTTCAGAAAATCGAGAAACTGATTTTCTGAAATAATATATGCCTAACTTCAATTTTGCAAAACTCTTGTTAGTAAGTCACATGTCAAGAACATCCCGAATAATACCGATAATCATTTCAATAAGGTAATTATATTCAGCGGCTTACAGAACTATTCTATCGGACGTAGAAAAAGTATTTTTTTTCTGCCGTAAGCTTATTTGATTAGCCTTGAATTATTCCTTATATTTTATTTAACGCATCTTTTGGAGGCTTTTATACGTTTGCTTTCAGAGATGATACACGTTTTCGGTTTGAAATACACTGTTATTAGTTCTCTGAAACAGGAGCTTTTGGCCGGATTCGGAGATATGAAACTTTTTGTACAGGGGGTATCGGAGATATCATGGCACGGATTTTTGGATTCAAAGTTAAAGAGCAGCGGACTAACAAGAATCAAATCAACGGCCATTTAGATAATGGCGATGATGAGGAAATCAGTGGTCTGTCGCAACTATATTGTCCAGAGAAGGAGAGTGCCGTTCAGATACGCGATGTGGCGGACGTTCTCTCCGAAATGGGAAAAATTAACAGTGACCAGCTCTCCGAACTGCGACGGGCGCAGAAAAAAAGAGCAAATTGTGATATCTGTCAGCTAATCAAAGAAAAGAAATTAGCTGACGAGCCTGATATATCAAAGGCCCGGGCGAGCTTGTATGGATGCGAATTTCGCAGGATTGAGCTGGAGCAGGTAGACAAGGAGGTATTTAACAGGCTTGACCTTGACTACATAAAGAGCAACCGCATTATGCCCATAGCGATCCAGGGCGAAAATCTCGTTGTGGCGACAAGCCGTCCCGCCGACCTCTTCATCATCGAAGATGTTAAGAGACAAACTCAGATGAGCACTGAGACGGTCGTATGTCTGGAAGAAGATATAGACAAAGTCTGCGAAGCCTTCAAAGATGAAAGAATCGACCACAATCTTGATGAAATCATAAACGATATGACCGAGGTTGAGGTTGTTCATGACCAGCAGGATGAATCGGATGACCTCGAAAAAATGGCGGGCCAATCGCCCGTTATTAAATTCGTTAACTATCTTATTAGTAACGCAGTGCGCGAAGGTGCCAGTGATATTCATATCGAGCCCAAGGAAAAGTACATGCGGACAAGGTACCGCATAGACGGCGTACTTTTCGAAATGAAACAATCGCCGTTAAAGATGCATCCTGCAATTGTCTCACGCATTAAGATTATGGCCGACCTCGATATTTCGGAAAGACGGTTGCCGCAGGACGGTAAAATTAAGGTTACCGTCAGCGGCAGGGCAATCGATTTGCGTGTCTCGACACTGCCGACGAATCATGGAGAAAAAGTGGTTATTCGTGTGCTGGACAGCCAATCAATTATGCGAGGCCTTGAGCAGTTGGGTATGGAACCTGATGTTACGGAAGGTTTTAGTGAGCAGATAGCACTGCCTCACGGGATTTTGCTCGTTACCGGCCCTACGGGTTCCGGTAAGAGCACCACTCTATACTCGGCTCTGGGCCAGATGGACGGCGATAAATTGAATGTTTCGACCGTTGAAGACCCGGTTGAATATGAACTTGGTTTCTGCAATCAGGTCCAGATTAATGAAAAGATCGGTTTGGATTTTGCCACTTCGCTCAGGAGTCTTCTGCGTCAGGATCCGGATGTCATAATGATAGGAGAGATCAGGGATAACGAGACGGCTCGCATAGCAGTGCAGGCGGCTTTGACGGGCCATTTGGTTTTGTCGACATTGCACACAAATGATGCAGCGTGCAGTATCACAAGATTGGTCAACATCGGCATCGAGCCGTATTTGATAGCGGCATCGTCCAACGCCGTGCTTGCACAGCGGTTGGTCAGAAAAATTTGTCCGAAGTGCAAGGAGATATATCATCTGTCGGAGAACGTGGCCAAATACATGGAAAAGGCGGGGATCGAGACGGGAGAAATTTATCACGGTGCCGGCTGTGACAATTGCCGGGGTTCGGGTTATTTAGGCCGGGTTGGCATTTATGAATTCCTGGTTATTGATGAGTCGTTCAGAGATATGATTAACAAGGACGCATCGGTGAACAACATGCGCAGGGCTTTTCATGAGAGTGGCCGACGGAGTTTGTTTGACGATGGGATTCTGAAAGTGAGACAGGGCATGACAACAATGGAAGAAGTGCTGCGTGTGACCAAAATGTATAGCGAAAACGAAACTTTTGTCGAGAATATCGACTCAACCTCATAGGAAAAATGTGACGTACATGTGTCCCGAAAGTATTATTCGGGATGTAAATGTGATGGTTAATGATTGAAACTTAAGATCATGCGTAAGAAATCTCTTATTCTTGGTTTAGTGTTCCTGATTGCCGGTGCGGGCATGTTTTGGTGGATGATCGCAGACAGGCAAAAGGAACAGCAGAATGTAGCTTCCTACAGCTTCACAGAGACTGATGATTATATCAGGCAATATACTGAGTGGTTGCGGTTGCCTCCGGATGAGAGAACGGAACTGCCGCTTGTACTGGACAAAGACGGCAAACCCAAGACAAAAGATCAACTATTGCAAGGGCAGAAGGCAAGGCTCAAAGCCGACCTGGACAAATTGGCTACGGGTGAAATCTCTGTCAATCCCTTTGCAGATATTCTGTACGGCGAGAGCTGGCAGGAAGAACTTCGCAAATACAAGGAAAGAAATGAAATGAACGAGTATGTACTGACCAGCTCTATCGTATGCACAACGATGGGGGGCAGTATATATGCGTGGTGGTTATTGTTCGGGACGACTCGCTTTTTTATGAGATGTGTGTCCCGTTTACGGGGATTCAAGGATGATAATCAGGCAGGTCCCAAAAAAGTACAGAGCAGCAAATCCGTATCTGTCGGTGCAAAAGATTTTGAGCGAGGACAGAAAACACACAAAGAGCACAGCCGGCTTGAGAAACATTTGGATATTATTGCCGGTTCTGGCCCGAAAAGTCCTGTTCCGGTCAAAAGTAGGCCTAAGGTTGTTGAACGATTGCCGCTGAAAGGGAAAGTTTCGAATGATACTGAGAAGATTACCAGGCTGCTTTCCGATGAAAAAACCTTAGGAGTCAAGACGGCTGCGAAGGCGGTTAAAAAGGATTCAGAGACCCGTGAACATGCGAAACCACTCAATAGTGCTATTAACGAGCTTACCGAACAGGTCTCGGCCATTCGTGAATACGCGGCCAATCAGCAGGACAGGCTGGAAAAGCTTCAAGATGGTTATGACTGGAACATCATCAGGACGTTTTGCCTACGAGTCATCCGCTGTATTGACAATCTTGAAAGCCGTATTAACCAGATGAATGAAAAGGACATCAAAGCAACGCATCTTGAGGAAGTAAGGGATGAGTTGATCTTTGCTCTGGAGTCGAGCGGCATCGAGCAATATGAGCCGGAAATACATAGTGAGTATCGAGGGCAGGAAAAGTACGCCGAAGCGGTTAAAGACAAGCAAGACAGTAATAACCCGAAACAGGCTGGTAAAATAGCGAATATTATTAGACCAGGCTATCAATATTTTATTAACGAAGGAAACGTCAAGGTGGTTCGCCCAGCTCAGGTCAAGCTGTTTGCTTGATGATTGAACCGTGAATAGGTTTATCGAACCACAATATAGGGGGTGTAAAATGACTAATATAGTGGGAATAGATCTCGGCACGACTTTCTCGGCATTAGCGATTCTTAACGTCATCGGCAAGCCGGAGATAATCCCAAATGCTGATGGTGAAAGACTCACACCATCTGCGATTTTCTTTGATGAAGAGAACTCTGATATGGTCCGGGTAGGCATTGAAGCGATTAATTCACGACATCTAAATGCTGAAAGATCGGTTCGCTGGATCAAGCGGCATATGGGAGATGCGAATTATCACAAGAATATTGACTCGAAGGACTGGACGCCTGTGGAATTGTCCGCTTTGATTCTGAAGAAGCTCAAGCAGGATTGCTCCGTCGAGCACGGCGAGATTCGTGATGCCGTTATTTCCGTACCCGCTCACTTTGACGAAATTCGCAGAAAAGCGACCATGGATGCAGGAACGAAAGCCGGTCTGAATGTGATTGGTATCGTCAATGAGCCCGTGGCTGCCGCTCTGTATTATGCCACCACACGTGAAGTTTCCGGAAAGATCCTGGTCTATGACCTTGGTGGAGGAACGTTTGATGTCGCTATTATGGATATTAACGGACAAGAGATGAACATTAATTGTTCACAGGGTGACCATGCGCTCGGCGGCATTGACTTTGACCGGAAAATACTGGAGATATTGGAGCAAAAGTACAAGGAAAAGTTCGGCGCCGAGCTGATTAGCTCTGATGAGGATAGAGCAAAGTATGAAGATGAAGCCGAGGATATTAAAAGGACTTTGTCGCGTCGCAAAGTCGCGAAAAAGATGCTCTACGGCCCGGCGGGCAATATGAGGGTGGAAGTAACCCGCGAGATGTTTGAAAAGGCTATTTCTCCGTTGATAGACCGTGCGGATATCCTGGTGGAAGTCGCTCTCGGGGAGGCAGGCATTGAACCTTCCGGAATTAACAAGGTGCTGTTGGTCGGCGGCAGTACTCGAATACCGCTGGTCCAGCAACGACTGGAGAAAATGTTCGGATTTCCGCCGGAAACAACCGTCAATGTAGATGAATGTGTTGGACTTGGTGCCGCTCTGCACGCGGGATTGACGATGCTCAGAGAGAAGCCGGATGCGGTGCCGGCGGGCATTTCGAGCGGCTTGAGCGACATCAACCTGACTGATGTCTGCAATCACAGCTACGGCACTATTTGTGCCCCGATTGATAAGGAAACAGGCCGGCGTGTAATTGAGAATCGGATCATTTTGAAGAAAAATACACCATTGCCGTGCGAAGCGTCACAGGTGTTCTATACCCTTACCGACGGTCAGACGGAAGTCGAGGTGACCATTACGCAGGGAGAGGGCAACGATGTCGAGTTCGTCAATACGATTTCGACGTATAAATTCGAGCTGCCGCCGGACAGGGATGCCGGTTGCCCGATCAAAGTCACTTACAGCTATGATATGAACCAGAGAATGCACTGCAAGTTCGAAGACCAGGAATCAGGCAGAGTGCTCGAAGTCGATCTTTCCCTGGACAAGGAAGGCAAAATGTCCGAGAGCGCCAAGAAAGGCAAGGGTAAGGAACTGTCTGCCGTTGGCAGGTCAAAAGTTGAGTAACAATATGTGCGAGTGTGTAGATGATCAGATTTCTGATTCCAGTTTCGATTATACTGGCGGCAACTGTGGTAGTATTTTTTCCCGGTTTTTTCAGTCGCTCCGGCCTGACAGAACTGGCAAAACGCCTCAGGTTTGGAATCCTGAGCTGCAGGTCTAAACTTATGGAGTTGGTTGATCCGGTCGTATTGAAAAATTTGGCTGACAAACTAAGCTTTTCCAGGCTGATTGACTATATTAAATTGCGCTTCTTTCCTGAAGCAGAGCGTGAACGGCTTCCGGAACCTTCCCCGCTGATCGATATGAATGCTTTGAATTGCCGGGTGCGGTGGACAAAGCTGATGGAAGATACCGCTGTTTTTGATACTCTTAGTGTGGACATTTGCGGGACAATTCATGTAGAGAATGATATGCGCGACACGATTTTGCAGATTTCAATCGTGGATGTCACGGATGGAGAGTCCGGCGCTAAAGTCGTGCAGGCCAATGTTCCGCAATGGTCGTCGCCGGGCGGGCCGGATCCTTCTGCGTTTCAATACAGAGCAGAGCTCGGCAAACTTCCACAGAAGGTCACCACGCTCTCGGACTGGACCACCATTGCACAGCTTCGTTTCGATTGGTTTCTATTCCCTCGCAAAGGAAATAGAAACCTTCAATTCATAACATCGGTATTATCAGCCGATAGCGGCGAAGAGCTTGCCAGCGCAAAATGTTCATTTACCTGCGAAAATCCTTCCTTCGGCTATTTGAACCTGCAGGAAAATATGGAGCGGACGAATATCCTGGCGGTTGCACTCGCGTTCGCTGTCAGTGCCGCCGACAACAAACTTTATGACTGTGAGGTTGAGCTGATAAAAAACTGGGCGAGAGACAATATTTTGGAAAATTCCGGGCAGGTGTCGGATAATGATGAACGCAAACTTGACAAGGCTCTTGAAAATACCATTGCCTTTTTCCGCGGTGGGAACAAACTGGACACTTCTGAGATTTGTGAGGAAATTGTTGTAATCGCGCCGGTTGCCCAGCGATACGACATCCTGGAGCTTTGCTTGTATGTAGCACAGGCGAAAGGCTCCGCTGCCGCCGAAGAATTAGCTATATTAAAAGACATGGCAGACTGGCTCGAAGTTGACCCTGAGAGATTTCGAATTATGATGGATAAAGTCCTCCCGGTCGATATGCATGAAGTCAGGGATGTAGAGTCCATTCTTGGGATTACTTCGGATATGAGCAAAGAGAGGGTTCGGACACACCTCAATAAAGAATACAGCAAATGGAACTCGAGAGTAACAAATTCTGATCCCAACATTCAGACCCAGGCCGACCAGATGCTCAAGCTCATTGCAGAAGCGAGAACCCAGTACACAGCCGATACCCTCGTTTCAGGATAAGAAATCGTCACGGCGATCCGGTAATATACCTCAAATTCAAGATTCCATACCCGGCCTTATTTGCCTGTTGAAAATCCACCTTTATCATCAAATTCTGCCACGTTTAGAAGTTCTGTTGCCTGCATTCGGTTAATACGTTATCATAATTGCCATGAAAGTTGTTAAAAGAACGATTTTGGCAATTGCTGTTACCGTTGCGGTGTGTGTGCTTTTAGTAGTGGTGGTTATCAACCGGCCCGAATCCGGCGACGAACCGGCAGTTCCGGAGCCCGTGCGGCCGAAAGTCACCATTGACGATGGAAGCAGTTGGCCGATGTTCCGTGGCGGACAGAGCCTTTCGGGCAGGGCGTCGGGAACGCTGCCTGACGAACTCACGGTCGTTTGGAAATTCAAAACGAACGACTCGATTAAATCGTCGCCGGCAATCGTTGACGGCCTCGTTTTTATAGGTTCATCCGACGAGAATATTTACGCTATTGACCTCGAAAGCGGGCAAAAGGTCTGGGCGTACAAAACAACCGACGCTGTTGAGGCTGCACCCTGTGTCGTCGGGGAAACAGTCTTCGTAGGCTCGCTGGACGGCTTCCTCTACGCGCTTGATGCGGGAAACGGCTCGCTCAAGTGGAAGTATGAAACGGATGGACAGATTCCCGGGGCTGCCAACTGGACCCTTTCGCCGGACGGGCAGCAGTTATGGATACTTGTCGGCAGCTACGATAACATGCTTCATTGTGTGGATTCGACAAACGGCAATATCCTGTGGACCTATGAAACGGATAACTACATAAACGGCTCCCCTGCGGTCGATGACCGCAAGGCCGCTTTCGGCGGCTGCGATGCGATGATTCACGTCGTGTCCCTGACTGACGGCTCTAAGGTGGCGGAAATTGACAGCGGCTCGTATATTGCGGCATCCGCGGCATTTCTCGACGGCCAGGTCTATATCGGCAATTATGACAACGTCTTTATGAAGGCCGATGTTGCCGCCGGGAAAGTTGTTTGGGAATATAAGGGCAGCGATGCGCCGTTTTTCTCTTCACCGGCCGTCGGCGAGAGTGTTGTTGTCTTCGGGGGGCGTGACGAACGCGTGCATTGTGTAGGCCGTGATGACGGGAAAGTTGTCTGGACATTCCAGGCGCTGGGTGAGGTGGACAGCTCGCCGGTTATCTGCGGCGACAAAGTAGTGGTGGGCTCGGAAGACGGGCGGCTTTATGTCTTACGAGTTTCGGACGGAAGCAAGGTCTGGTCGTATGAGATCGGCCAGCCGATAACGTCTTCTCCGGCCGTAGCCAGGGGAATGGTTGTTGTCGGCTGTGACGACGGTTACGTGTATGCATTCGGCTCGAAACGGTAATTAAAGCGGAAATGTATGAGAATTGTTCAGATTACACCGAGTGCCGGGGACAGCTTCTATTGCGAGAACTGTCTGCGTGACGCCGCTCTTGCCAAGGCTGTGCTGAAGCTGGGGCATGACGTCCTGATGATTCCACTATACCTGCCTTTGTCGGTTGAGCAAACCGGTTCGGCCGGCATCGCCCCTATTTTTTTCGGTGGTCTCAATGTATATCTCCAGCAGAAATCAGCCTTCTTCCGGAAAACCCCACGCTGGCTCGACCGCCTGCTTGATTCGCCGGGGCTTCTAAGGTGGATCGGCCGCAAGGCGGGTATGACAAGCGCGAGAGATTTAGGGGAGACAACGATCTCAATGTTGCGAGGCGAACAAGGCCGGCAGATAAAAGAGCTGGACAGGCTTGTCGATTGGCTGGATACGCGGGAGAATCGACCTGATATCATTTGTCTGTCCAATATCCTCCTGGCAGGTCTCGCCGGACCGATCAAGAAGAGACTTGGCGTGCCGGTTGTGTGTCTGCTCCAGGACGAAGACGGTTTTCTGGATGGATTGGCACAGCCATATTCGCAGCAGGCCTGGCAGGTACTCGCGGAACGAGCGGTCGATATAGATGCATTTGTCGCCGTGAGCAAATACTATGCAGATGCAATGCGGCAGCGGCTGCAGCTCGGCCCGGATCGAGTCCATGTTGTATATACCGGCATTTCCCTGGATGGATACGAATCTCAGGGTGCCCGGCCGGAAGTTCCAACTATTGGCTATCTTTCCCGTATGTGTCCTGAAAAGGGTTTGGATACATTGGTGGATGCTTTTATCGAATTGAAGAAAAATGAAAAATTGAGAGATGCGAAGCTGCGTATCTCCGGCGGCAAAAGATCCGACGACGAAGCATTTTTGAATAAGGTTCGACAAAAGTTACACTCCCACGGCGTGATTGACGACGTCGAGTTTCTGCCGGATTTCGACCGGGATGCCAGACTGGCGTTCCTGCGGAGCCTGTCGGTGCTGTCGGTGCCGGAAAAGCAGCCCGTAGCTTACGGCTTATATGTGCTGGAAGCCCTTGCTGCCGGCGTGCCGGTAGTAGAGCCGGCGAGCGGCGTGTTTCCGGAACTGATAGAGATAACCGGCGGGGGACTGCTGTGTGAGCCGAATAACGTTGAGGCTCTGGCCGACGCGATAGGCTCTTTATTGCTCGATAAGGATAAGACAAAACGGCTGGGAGAGCAGGGCAGGGCCGCAGTTTCTAAAAAATTTAATATTGAGCAAACCGCAGAGCAAATGGTTCGTATATACGGAGAAATTGCCCAGAAGTGTAAGGATCATGATGCTTGAACTCATCCACGTGGCAAAAAAATATGATTCTCCGGGGGATAAACAGGGTCTTTCTGTCCTGAAAGACATTACGCTAAAGGTCGAGCCGGGCCGGTCTCTGGTCATTGTCGGCCCATCCGGAAGCGGCAAGAGTACATTGCTTAATATCATAGGTGCATTGGATTGCCCGACCGGCGGGAAGGTGCTGTTTGATGGTCGGGACCTTGCCGGGCTGGCAGAGACGGAGCTGGCGAGAATTCGCAACAAACAAATCGGCTTCGTTTTTCAATTGCACCATCTGTTGCCGCAGTGCACGGTGCTCGAAAATGTTCTCGTGCCGACGCTTGCAGACAAGAAACGTTCCTCGATTAAAGAAGTCCGCGAAAGGGCGGTGCATCTGCTTGAACGTGTTGGGCTTGAGGGATTTCTACTGTATCGGCCGGGAGAGTTGTCCGGGGGACAGCGGCAGCGTGTCGCGGTCGTCAGGGCACTGATTAACAAACCCAAGCTGCTGCTCGCCGATGAGCCGACCGGGTCACTGGATAAAGATTCTTCGGAAAACATCGCCGATCTGCTGGTTGAATTAAATGGCAGCGAAAAGGTTACACTGGTTGTGGTGACACATTCGCTCAGGCTCGCCGAACGCATGGGGCGGGTCATGGAGTTGAGCGACGGCCTATTAAAAGACAGGAGTCGGCGATGAGTCTCTGGCGACTTGCCAAGCGAAGCCTCGGTTTCTACTGGAGGACGAACCTCGGCGTTTTGCTGGCCGTCGTGGCAAGCACCGCGATTTTGACCGGTGCGCTGGTCGTCGGGGATTCAGTACGGCACAGCCTGAGAATGATGGTGAAAGCCCGCCTTGGCGAGACTCAGCTTGCACTTGTCCCGCAGAACAGATTCTTCACGGCCGGATTGGCTGATGAGCTGGCTGATGAACTCAACACTTCAACGGCTCCAGTGCTGTACGTAAGGGGAATTATAGCCGACGGCGGCGATCAACGACGTGCCAATAGAATTGAGGTGCTCGGCGTGGACGAACGCTTCTTTACCGTCGGAGAAGGTAAAAATCCCTTTGGGGATCACGGTAAGCAGGGCGTTGTCCTGAACGAACAACTCGCGGCAAGATTAAAGGTCGCCGCGGGGGATGAAGTGCTGCTCAGGATTGAAAAACCGAGCGTAATGTCGCGCGACTTGCCGGTCTCGCCTGATTCGGATTTATCTGTTGCTTTTCGACTTACAGTTCAGGCGGTTGCTGCGGAGTTGGAATTTGGCCGTTTCAGCTTGCGCGCCAATCAGGTCGCGCCGCTGAATGCTTTTGTGCCGTTGGACTGGATGCAGGAAAAGCTCGGCCGGGATGGACAGGCCAACGTACTTTTAATTGCTGAGAATCCGGAAGGAAACCTTAATCTTGAAAACGCAAACAAGGCGATAAAGAAGCGCTGGCAGCTCGCCGATGCCGGTCTTAAGCTTCGCAGATTAGACGAGCAGGATGACCTTGAGATCCGGAGCAGGCGGATATTTATCGATGAGTCACTGTCCGAGGTTGCAGTTAGTGTAGGCGACAGTGCCGTTGGAATCATGACGTATTTCGTCAACGAGCTTCGCCTTGGCGATAAAGCGACGCCGTATTCGATGGTCACGGCGATGGGACGTTCACCGGATGCAGGCAGTGTAATCCCGTTGGAGATGCGGGATGATGAAATTATTATAACTCGGTGGGCTGCCGACGACCTTGGCGCTAAAGTCGGCGACATTATCGAGCTTCGCTATTTTACTCTGACGCAGATGAGGAAACTGCTGGAGCAGACAGATAATTTCCGGGTCAGGAAGATTCTTCCGATGGCCAGCCCGGCTGTCGATCCGGATTTCATGCCGGATTTCCCTGGACTGGCGGATGTCGATAACTGCAGGGACTGGGATTCGAGCATTCCTATCGATCTCGATAAGATACGGCAGAAAGACGAGGATTATTGGGATAAATATCGCGGTGCACCGAAGGCGTTTGTCA
>Ga0209121_10005609_pt1 | contig 11304 bp, 7 predicted proteins | sample Cruoilmetagenom3_FD_187292 | JGI IMG/M metagenome (GOLD analysis project Ga0209121, IMG submission 187292) | Oil polluted marine microbial communities from Coal Oil Point, Santa Barbara, California, USA - Sample 3 (SPAdes) (version 2) | ecosystem: Environmental > Aquatic > Marine > Oil seeps ...
TTGTCTTACCCGAGCCAATACGACCAATAATGGCAACTTTCTCACCCGGAGAAATGTTTAGGGTGAGATCTCTGATAGAAGCAACTGGAGAATCAGGATAATGAAACGTTACTTTATCTAGCGCAATATGGCCTTGGATAATAGGACGGTGGATGTAGCGTTTACCTTCTTCTTGCTCGTCTGGCATCGACATCACTTGTTCAATCAAAGTCATTGATGATTTCGCTTGGTTATAGCGGGTCGAAAGCAGCGACAACTGAACAAGAGGGCCAATGGCACGGCCGCTCAACATGGTTGCGGCAATTAAACCACCCATAGTGAGTTCACCTTCCGCGATGAGATACACCCCGAAAATGATCATCCCAACGTTGGTACTTTGTTGAACGAAGCCAGCAGTGTTTTGGATGCTGTCGGTGATACGTCGACTTTTAATGTTCCAGTTTGCCATATGAGCAACGGCTTCTTCCCAGCGGAACTGAAATTGGCTTTGCGCGCTGAACAGTTTAACCGTCTCTAACCCAGCCAAACTTTCAATTAAGTTCGCGTATTTTTGAGAAGCAAGACGTGACCCTTCTTCAATCGTACGACGCAGTGGTCCTTGGATTAACAGTGCGTAGATAATCAGGACTACTACACCAGCAACAGGAACAAACACGAGGTTCCCTGCCATTAACCAAATTAAAGCAAGGAACATCAACGCGAATGGTAAATCGATTAATGAACCAATAGTTGCAGAGGTAAAGAACTCACGAATAGACTCGAACTCTTGCAGGTTTTTTGCGAAAGCGCCAACTGAAGCGGGCTTGGCTTCCATGCGAATCCCTAACACTTTGCTGAAAAGCTTAGAGGAAATAAGGATATCGGATTTCTTACCCGCGACATCAATAAAGTAACTTCGCATTAATTTTAAAAGCAGGTCGAAAAGGAAGACGACAAAAATACCACTCGCCAATACCCATAGGGTTTCAAATGCGAGGTTAGGTACTACTTTGTCGTATACCAAACGAGTAAACATTGGCGCAGCAATCGCGAATATATTGATCAGAATAGAGGCAATCAACACATCTCGATAGATGTTTTTAGATTCCCAGATCGTACTCCAAAACCAGTGACCCTTACGTGTTTTTAGGACTTCTGGTGAGCGCTCATCATAACGGAACTGTTTTTTTACTAGGAAGTAACGACCGATGAATTGCTCTTTCAGCTCGTCTAGTGGAATGATGATCGGCACCATTCCACTCTCTGCTGTGATGATCTCTGCTTCTTGTTTTTCTGAATCAATACTATTCAGAACGCATGCCTCGCCCTGCTTGAGAAGTAAAATAGCAGGTAGAATGAGGTGAGGAATACTTTCTAAGTCGCAACGATTTTCTTTCGCCACTAATCCTGCTCGTTCAGCTGAACGAGGGAATAGGAAAGGGGTTAGCTTCCCATCAGATAGTGGTAGCCCATTGATCAACGCTTCGGGCGAGTTAGCTAACCCGTAATACCGGCTAACGTAGATCAATGAGTTCAATAGTGGATCTTGCATGTGATATAACCCTTACAACTATTTATCAACAATGAAGCCTTGGAACACTTCTACGTAGTTATCAGACAAAATGTCTAATTGAGTCTGAGTTTCGATTCGAGACGCAATAGTTGTCACGCCTAGGTTGTGAGCGGTTCTAGAGATTGATGTTAAGGTGAATTTCTGTTTTTCGTCATCAAGGTTATGTGTGAACAAGTAATCGAGCTTCACATAGCTTGGACGGTATTCGTTGATGTAATCGAGCGATTGGAAATTACGGCCGTAGTTATCGACACCAAACACCGCATCTGCGTTACGAATGGTGTTACACAATAGCGCCGTGTAGTGTGGAACATTGATGAAGCAACTTTCTGGAATCTCAAAGTGAAGCAAGTGTGCGATAGAAGCGTTTTGATCCAGAGTATTTCCAATCCAACGGATAAAGCTTGGTTGAGAAATACTGCTCGGTGAGATGTTGATAGCAATTGGGCTGGTCACCTCTTTTGCATTCAGTTTCTCAATCATCTTCTCGATAACGTATTGGTCGAGAATGTGGCTCATTTCAAGTTGTTCTAGTGCGTATAGATACTGGTTAGCCCCGTAACGAACACCCTCTTTCTCAATCGCAGAGAACACCTCTTGGTGATACGTTTTGCCAAAAGCGTTATTCGCCGCTTGCAGACGGAAAGTCATTAGGTCGTTGATGATCGCTTCTTCAACCAGCATGCGCCATTGTTGTTTGCCCATCACTGCACCGTGGTCATCAGCTGTTACGTAGCCGTAAGCTAGCTCGCGGTTTGCTTTCGCATTTGATAATGCGTTATCCACCAGCGACATAATTTCGGTACTGGTTTTTCTCTTGTTACTGTAGGTAACACCAAGTGCAATGTGTGGATTCGCCATACCGGTTGGATCTGAACCTAGGTTTTGAATGCAGTTTACGATACTGCTCGCGACGAGTTTAAGTTCGCTCTCGTCGATGTTTGGCATAATAAAGCCAAATTCGTCACTAGAAATTCGAGCTATAGTTATATCTGGCGATGAAATCGAAGCTTGCAGCAGATCGGCAAGTTGGTGTACCAATGCATCGCCTTCTTGATAACCTTTTTCATCGTACTCTTCACTAATAAACTCGGCTTTTAGTACCGCTAAACCACCTAAACTTGACTCTTCTAACCACTGAGTTAACTGAGACATGTAGTAAGCGCGGTTACCTAGTTGAGATACAGGGTCGATATAAGCGCGTTCACGTAGCTTCTGCGCTTCTTTCGCTTGGTTCTTAAAGGCCTGTTCAACTTGTGTCGACATGTGGTTAATTCCATCAACCACTAAGATCAAATCTTTTGTTTTCGGACGAACCAATGGTTCACCAAACTGATTCTTGGCGATTTGATCCATTTTGGTAATGATCAATGAAAGAGGACGCAGTGCTCGTTTAAGGATCCAAGAGATAGAGACCAAACCCAGCAAGAAGATGGCTCCAAATATGGTCACTAAGCGCGTAAATGCTTGCCAAAGTTGATCGTAGGCTGGGCCTGGATGGCTTACAATCTCGACTTCTGCCAGTTGCATCCAACCACTGGTAATTACGCGACGGTCATGAACCGGTTCAAACAGGTTAAGGTTGGTAAACCACTCTGGTACGCCTGTTGGTTTTACTGGGTATGAGCGAAGAATGTCGTCACCGCTGTCGAGAAAAATCAATCGTACGACAGAGTAAGAGCTGCCATCAAACAGGGCGTTGATAACAGACTCTACAGCCACCTTGTCCTTTTCTTCTAGGTAAGGGGCGAGAGCCAGTCCAACAGTATTAATGGTATTACTTACCTCAGAGCGTTGCTGCTCTTCTAAGTATCCACGGGTGGTGTTGAATTCGATCATAAAAACTGACGTCATCAGCAATATGAACACTGCAACCATCCCGAACACAAGCTGTTTATATAAAGTCATTGTACCTACTCATCGTAATTGATAATGGGTTTGTTTAATTTAAGAGAGCGCTCACGAGAACGTAAGTCGTTCCATAAGCTCAATCGTGAAGATTTCCCTGCTAGCTTTCCGCTGCCTGCTGCCGACTTGATCAACCAAAGGTTTTTACCGTTGAAACTGTATATCGGTCGCAGGTCTCTGCGTTTGGAGCCGCGTTTTATTTCAGGGTTTAAGTTGTCTAAAATTAGTGGTTCGGCACTGGGTGTTGAGTAGTATGCCAACACCATATGGAATTGGTTTAGCTCAAGTGCTTTTACATACACTAATCGTAATTTTTTATCTGAGACGCCCAGTTCAAGTAAAGAGAAGTACTTTGCGATAGTGAAATCTTCGCAGTCACCGGCGTTGCTTCCCAAAAATTCCAGTGGTGTCGCCCAATAGTCGTTCTTTCCCCAAAGTATGCTGTCGTCGACAAAGTACATTTGGTTAAAGAACTGGTTAACAGACTCGAGTTTCTCTTTTTCACTCAATCCATCGTATGACGTCATATTTGAACGCCATGTTGCGACTCGCTTTCCGGCTCTTTCCCCATAGGTTTCAGAGACGGCATCTATCCATCGTTGGTCGCTCTTGTTCAGCGCCCCAGAGGTAAAAGAGGTAAGGACTAACAACAAGAGCGAAAATTGAGACTTCATAGCCTCTGCTCTTGTCTGTTTTCCGAGTGTTTAAAGACGTTGTAAACCATCAAGCGTCCTTACTCTTTTAGTGCGTTATTTTGAGCGCTGAGGATCGGTTTCAACATGTACTCAAGCACAGTTCTCTTGCCGGTTATGATATCGACTGAAGCCGTCATACCCGGAATAATAGGTAGCTCTTCATTGTGGCCAAAGCTGTATTTCTCGGTACGTACACGCACGATGTAATAGCTATTGCCCTCTTCATCTTGGGTAGTATCGGCACTGATGTGTTCTAACACGCCCTCTAGACCACCATATTTAGTGAAGTCATAAGCGCTAAATTTAACAATGGCGGGCAGCTCAGGGCGTAGGAATGCGATGTCTTGTGGGGCGATTTTGGCCTCGACTAATAGAGAATCTTCAGTCGGTACAATCTCTACGATGTCCATACCCGGTTGGATAACACCGCCCACGGTATTAATACCAAGCGTTTTAACGGTGCCAGTTACAGGAGAAACCACCACTGTCCGATTTACTCTGTCTTCAAGCCCAACCGAAGATTCTGTCATTGCTGAGAGTTTGTCTTGCGCTTGGTTGAGCTTTTCCTGTTGTTCTGAGCGGAAGCTCAATGCGGCATCGATACGGCTTAGCATCGCTTCTTTAATCGCTGAGCGTAGGAGAGGGATTTTGAGCTCGCTAGAGGTCAATTCTCGACGAGTATCATTCACTTGTCTTTGAAGCTTGAGTAGCTCAATTCTTGGTACTACCCCTTCATCTGCAAGTGGTTTGGTGATGTCTAGTTCTTGGCGAGCAAACTTATAACTCTGTCTCAAGTTATCGACACGTGCTTTTATCTCAATTAAATCTTGTTGTTTCTGTTCAACTTGTTGATCAAAAACGGAAAGTTGGTTTTTTAGGTTGTTCAAATCTTGGCGGTATTCTGCTTTTTGGCGATTGACCAATTTAGGCTGAAGCTCGTAAAGTGCGGGTGGGAAGGCAAGTTTACCGTAGTCTAGAAGGACACTTTTTTTCCAGTTCTCGACCGAGAACTCTTCATTGATCACGACACTGTTAAAGGAAGCGGAAAGCATTAAAACGTTGGCGGTTAAGTTGGCGACTTGTTGTTCGCGTTCTCGGAAGTCAGAACGAAATCGAGTATCATCGATCAAGAGCAACTGTTGACCTTTTTGAACTTGTTGACCTTCTCGAACTAATATCTCTTTTACCAAGCCGCCCTCAAGGTTTTGCACCACTTGAATCTGGGAGGAGGGGATGACTTTGCCTTGGCCAACGGTGACTTTGTCGATTTCGGCCCATGCAGACCACCCAATAGCAGCAATAAAAAACAGAACGATCACCCATAGCATAATACGCGCACTGGTTGGCGTATTGAGGAGCAGCGCCGCTGTCTTATCATCGACGTACTCAAGTTCGGTTTCGTTCAATTTGCTGAAATTCTTCTGACTCATAACAGTCCTTGTTCGCTAAATAAAAGTGCAAGCCTATTGAGTGTATTCTTACTTTTGATAAATGTTAAGATTTTGCTCCTTTAAATCTTTGAATTTATATATTTTTTAATTCTTATCGATTTTTGAAATCCGTTTTATCAAGTTGGTGCTTTCTTAGCTTGTCATACAGTGTCTTTCTCGATACTTGCAGCTCTTGCTGTACCTCTTTTAATCGTCCTTGGTGGCGATGTAGTGCTTCGATCAAGATGATTTGTTCAAAGCTATCAGTCCGCTGACTTAGTGACTGCTGTTGTTCTTCTATGCTGACATCAAGCTTATTCTCACCAACTTGCTCATCATCTTCATTACTGTCGAGCGGTGGCTGCTTGATTTGCGTTAGTACTCTGAGCTCGGCATGTTGACGAAGTTGTCGAATGTTTTCACTCCAATGAGTGGCAATTAACCGTTGAATCTCTTTTTCAGTAATAACAGGCGGTGGTAACTGATATCGACTTGCCGCACCGCGAGCAAAATGTTTGAACAAAGAGCCAATGTCTTCTGTTCTTTGCGCCAAAGGTAGTAAATTAAATCGACGTAGTTCATTGGTAATTGTAGTAGGAACTATTGTGGTTGCGATAATGATACAAGTTGCATTGGTCTTGCATGAGTTTTCACGAAGTAGAATGGGTTTTAGACGTGCCAACCACAGCCACTGTTCTTGAGTTAGTGCTTGTGTTTCATGAATATAGATCGTTCCACCTTGATATTTGTGGAACAGTTGTAAAACAAACTGCTGAAATGTCGCTTCATCGCTGCGTGGTAAATTGAAGGCGGCGATTGGACAAAGCTCTGCTGTGTGATGACTGTGTAAATCATGGGTGTATTGCGCTGTAACTCTTTTTCCTGTTCCTATGTCTCCAACAAACAGCAGTAGTGGGGTTTCTTTACAGTTCAGAGTGATTAACTCACGGCGTAAGGCCTGCATCGCTGGTGATTGACCGATCAGTTTTGGCCCTACTTGATTTTGCATTGCCAATTCTTTTCTTAATAGGTTGTTCTCTTCAACTAATGCGAGTTTATCTGCTGCTTTTTTTACTGCTGTCAGCAGATCGTCGACCACAAAAGGTTTCTCTAAAAAGTCATAAGCGCCGGATTTCATCGCAGATACCGCTGTTTGAACGTCACCATGTCCTGTGAGCACGATGATTTGAAAGTTGGGGTTATGGCTCAAAAGCTTGTGGGTGAATTGAATGCCATCCATTACTGGCATGTGAATATCTGTTATCACGATTCCTGCTTGCGCGACGTCGATCTGCCTCAATGCCTCAATGGCATTGGGGAAACAGACGATAGTGATGCCTTCTATGAGCATGGCTTGTTCTACAGAGTCCCTAATCGCGGGTTCGTCATCGACAAAATAGAGTTTGGGCATAGAGTGCAAAAGCCGAGTCCTTAACAATGGTGTGAAATTGGCATAATCGTGAGTAAACAAAACAAGGGAACTAACCCTGATTCTTATAGAGTGGAATATTTAACGAGAATACCATGCCTGACGGCTCTAACTGTGCTGCGTTAATCGTGCCGTGATACGCTTCAATGATTCGCTTCGAGATCGATAGACCAAGCCCTAAGCCTTCTGGTTTGGTGGTGAAAAATGGGTCGAAGAGCTGTTCAAGCTTATCTTTAGAGATACCTATGCCGTTGTCCCATATGATCAGCTGGCAGGTGTCATTCTTGCGCTGCCATTCCACTCCAATTTGTGGGATCGTTTGTATGTCTAAAGCTTCTAGCTTGGAGCTTTGCTCTTCTAAGATGCTTTGCCCCGAGGTTTTTAGTCTTGGAGTTGACTGTTCCATAGCCTGCTGCTGAAGTGCTTGAGTCGCGTTGTGAATCAGGTTAACCAACACTTGTTCTAGCTCAGTTGGGTGAATGGCTAGATTTATGTCATCCGGCATTGTACTTAACCTCAGTGTAATGCCTTGCTTAATCATCAGCGCACTGAGAATACTGGTGGCGTTATTGACCGCTTGATGCAAGTTTGCAACGTGATGCTCTTGCTTGGTGACTTTGCGGGTGAAGACCTTGAGGCGCGCGATGATCTCAGTAATTGATGTATTTAAAGCAATCATTTTATCTAGGTTGCTTTTGACTAAATCTGTTCGTTTCATTTCAAGCAGCTTCAAGCTGTTCTCGCTGTAAGTTCTCAGCGCTGCAAGTGGTTGGTTGATTTCGTGATTAATGCTAGCCGACAATTCGCCCAATACCGCTAACTTAGCCGTCTGAGTTAACTCTTGTTCGGTCTGCTTTAATTTCAGTTGTGACTCTTGGTATTGAAAGATGGTTTGTTGGAGCTGTTGGTTAGATTGCTTTAAATAATGAGTTCGTTTATCAACGGTCTGTTCTAGGTTCTCATTGAGTCGAGTTAACGCGACCTTCGCAATGTAGGTTTGACGCCACGACCAAGCAATCAGCATCACCAAGCTATAGATGATAATAAAGATGACGTCGATCTGTAGCACTTTAAGCAGCTCGGCTTTTGTCTCTTTTAGCGCAACGACTTGATACTGATTATTGCTAATAGGGGCAGGATATAGGTTGAAAGCACCAAGTTGAAACAGCTGATTGGAGACGAGTTCTTTTTGAATCTGATTTGGTTGAAGATCGTTAGGTAGGATTGTGTCGTTAGCTTTTTGTTGAAGCTTTGCCGATCGAAAGTCTTCGATGATCGAAATTTCACTTTGGCCGTATTGCCGCTGAGTCGCTATCTCTGTTTGTTGTTGTTCACTTAATGGCAACAGTGAATGATACAACCACGAAGTTTGGTTCGACAGAAAGACCACTTGGTTGGAATCGAGTACTACGATCTCAAAATCATCGCTGGTTAGGATGTTTTCGAGATTCTCTAAGCTTACTTTTACTGTGATAACGCCGACTATTTCTTTATCGGTGTACAGTGGCGAGGATAAGAAATAGCCTCGTACATTCGAGCGAGCACCGAGCGCCACGTATTGTGTGTTGTTGCCCTTTATTGCAGAGGCAAAGTAAGGGCGAAACGAGAAGTTTTCTCCAACAAATGTGCGGGGTTGTTGATAATTACTGGAAGCGACCACTGTGCCGCTTCGGTCATGAATATAAATGGTGTCAGCCTGGCTTTGGTTCGACCATTCAAACAACAATTTATTAAGCTGTGTTACGGTTATCTTGTCGGTTTGTGGTGATGAGGTGAAATAAGAGATCAGGCGTGGGTCATGACTGAGTAAATTGGGGATCTGTTTGAACTTATCCAGCTCGGAGTCGATTTGCAGATTCGCTTTGTTGGCTGCTTCGTTGAGTTGCTGAGTAACGATTTTCTCTTGGAATTGTACGGCAAGAAAGTGAGTTGCAGTCAGCCCTGCAGCTCCCAATATTAGTGAGAATAAAACAAAAGGTGTGATTAGGTTGGGCGATTTTTTAGTCACTATAAACTCAGGTTACAATCAGTTTACATATAGACTATCAATATGACGGTTAGCGTACCGAGATCTCGTTAACACAGAGCACCTTCTGTAAGACAAAACCAAGGCTTAGACTTGTGTTTCAAAGGATTACGGCGCAAAATCACAAAAAAATCAAAAGGAGCAACCAAATGGAACTGACAGACATTCGTCGTGAATACGCTCAGGGTGGATTGAGACGCAAAGACTTGGCCGCAGACCCAATTGACCAATTCAATCAATGGCTAGAACAAGCCATTGAAGCTAAGTTGACGGATCCTACTGCAATGACAGTAGCGACAGTTGACGAAAATGGTCAGCCATTCCAACGAATTGTGTTGCTGAAAAATGTTGATAAAGATGGCTTCGTTTTCTATACCAATCTAGGTAGCCGTAAAGCACACCAACTTGAGCACAATAGCAAAATTAGTTTGCATTTCCCTTGGCATCCTCTAGAGCGACAGGTTCATGTCACAGGTACAGCTGAAAAGCTGACCGCGTTGGAGAACATGAAATATTTCACATCTCGCCCGAAAGAAAGCCAATTGGCTGCCATTGCAAGTAAGCAAAGTAGCCGAATCTCAGCTCGCGGAATACTGGAAGGTAAGTATTTAGAGCTTAAGCAGAAGTTCGAGAAAGGAGAGATTCCAGTGCCTTCATTTTGGGGTGGTTTCCGAGTACGCGTTGATAGTATTGAGTTTTGGCAAGGTGGCGAACACCGTTTACACGACCGTTTCTTGTTTTCACGTCAAGACAACAGCTGGGACATTGACCGCCTAGCGCCATAATCTGTTTTATAGATTTGCTAACGGATTAACTGCTTTAAAAATACCGTTGATTTGGTGACTAAACACATCAAACAACGGTATTTTTTTGTCTGACTCTCGCTCATTCGCTGTGCAGAACCACGGAAATCTGCTTTTTGAGCAGGGTTTCGGGGATCACTGAGCCCAACCCCGAGTCCAATGCATACTCAATCAATTGGCTTTTGCTGCTCGCATCAAATTTTTGCTTCAATCTGGCGACATGGCCTTCGACAGTCTTAATTGAAATATTTAACGTTAATGCAATGTATTGCGGTTTCTTGCCGAACAGCAGCAAAAATAGCACTTCTGATTCTCGCGAAGTCAGTCGTTTTTTGAGTTTAGATGTGCGTGGCGTTGAACCTGCAATGGATGTCTGACCATCTTTGGCACCTGTCGCCTGGCAAACCCAATGACCAACCTCTAAAATTGCGGTGTCAGTGAGTTCTTGACCGTAGAAGATCGTGCCTTGTACGTTGTTGTTTGCATCAAGCCAAGGGGTTTTGGTAAAAATATGCGCGTGCCAGCGTCCGTCTGGGTAGGGGTGAATATCAAGAATCTTCAGGGTAGTGCGTGTTTCCATCACATGCTTATCTTGAGCCCTGAAATCTTGCGCACACTCAGTGGTTTGACTCGGCATATCGAAATCGGTCAAGCCAGTGCAACTCTCGTTGGGTTTTAAGCCAATCAATTGGTTGTAGGCGAGGTTCGCGTAAACGAAAACCGACTCAGTATCTTTGCAGCCCCAGCAGCCTGGGAGTTGTTCAAATAAAGAACGATGTATGGCATTGAGTGACTCTGGCAAGGTTTTATCTCGTAAGCAGAAGTATGTTAATGATATCAGTTTCTTATAGCGCTGCAATGGCAATTAGAGGCTGAATCCTGAGAGATAAATAGAGCTTGAATCATAGTTAAACGAATTGTTGGTTTACTGTATATATCAAGAGTGATTGGTGATCGAAGTGACTGGTTAATAGCCGAAAAAAAGCCAGCCTGAAGAAGGGCTGGCTAAAGACAAGATATGTCTTGTCGACATGTAGAAGATTTCAGATTAATTCACGAGGGTCATGTAAATTAACCTAAGGTATCAGCTAGATACCTAGAGTGACTTACTACTCTATCGATAAATTTACTCCTAGGAATGCTTGTGCATAAGGGGGGAATTCCCCCATAAATACAACTCAATGCGATATTTGAGAGCCTAGCGTAAATATTAGAAACTATTGAGTTGGTTATTGAGTGCTACAGTTCGCGCAATACTCTGAAACCTAAGTAGTTTGCTGCCGTTGACGTTGGCACGTACAGTTCGTTAAACACTTTTGCTTCTTCTGGTGAAAAACTCCACGCACCACCTTTAGCCAAGCCTTTCTGAACGGTTGTCCATTCCCAAACGTTGCCAACCATATCGTAGAAGCCTGTAGGTGTTGGTAAGAATGACTTAACTGGAGAGGTGCTGATGTTTGA
>Ga0209121_10005610_pt1 | contig 11301 bp, 10 predicted proteins | sample Cruoilmetagenom3_FD_187292 | JGI IMG/M metagenome (GOLD analysis project Ga0209121, IMG submission 187292) | Oil polluted marine microbial communities from Coal Oil Point, Santa Barbara, California, USA - Sample 3 (SPAdes) (version 2) | ecosystem: Environmental > Aquatic > Marine > Oil seeps ...
AAAACCAGGTCGCTTGAGGAGGTTGAAGCTGTTATCGAAGCAGGGGTAACCCATATTGGCTATAATTACCTTCAGGAAGCACTGCCGATCATAGAGGCTGTCGGTGATCGAGTTCAATGGCATATGATTGGGCACCTTCAAACCAATAAGGCAAAATTAGTGGCTGCTTACTTCGATATGTGCCATACGATTGATTCCTGGCACCTGGCCAAGTATTTGGACCACCGCTGCGAGTTGGTAGGGCGGACGCTGCCCGTGTTGATTGAGATTAACAGCGGTGAGGAATCCAATAAAACGGGTGTGCTGCCCGAAGATGTGGATGCACTGGCTGAACAGGTGAGCAGTCTTAAGCACCTCAGGCTTCAGGGGATCATGACGATGGGTCCTCGTTTTGGAGAGCCAGAAGAAAGCCGACCTTATTTTAAGTTGACCCGAAAAGCCTTTGAACGAGTTAAAGCCTTGGCACTGCCGAATGTTGAAATGACATATTTATCGATGGGTATGAGCAACAGTTATCCAATTGCGATTGAAGAGGGTGCCAATATGATCCGGGTTGGTACCAAACTGTTTGGGGAACGAGCATAATAGAAAGGATGCATCGATGATCAAACGAGTTTTTGGACCAGTGCCCTCACGACGACTTGGGCAATCCCTGGGGATCGATCCAGTCCCGCTGAAAACCTGCAACTGGAACTGTGTTTACTGCCAGCTTGGACGCACCAGGCCGATCAGAATTGAACGCCGTTACAATTTTGGTGTTTTAGAAATCTTGTCCGAAGTCCGAAAGGCATTGGAAGCGCATGCTCCCGGCGAGATCGATTGGGTGACCTTTGTCGGATCAGGAGAAACAACGCTTCACGCTGGTTTGGGTGAGATGATCCAGGGCGTCAAAGCGATGACCGATTTGCCAGTGGCTGTCATCACCAATGGATCGCTCTTATATATGCCTGAAGTCCGCTATGAGCTGCAGGCAGCGGATGCTGTCATGCCATCATTGGATGCAGGTAACGCGGTTCTCTACCGCAGGATCAACCGACCGCATCCATCCTTGACCTTTGAACGGTTGACGAATGGGTTGATTGCTTTTCGCAAAGCCTATCAAAAGAAATTGTGGATCGAGGTCATGCTCATTGGAGGTGTGAATGATACGGAAAGTGCGCTGCGTGAAATCGCTGAGTGGATGGAAAAGATCCAGCCTGATGAGGTGCATGTGCTTCAACCCACACGCCCACCTGCAGAAGCCTGGGTGAGACCGCCGGATGAAGCGGGCCTTCAAAGGGCGCATAAGATTCTGGGTGAGACAGCCAGAATTATCCTGCCAGCACAGGGTGTCTTTGATCTCAGCTTTGATGAGGATTTGATCAAAGCGATTACAGGGATCATCACTCGTCACCCGATGAAGGAATCACAACTCGTGGAAGCTCTGAACCAGTGGTCACCAGATAATGTGCGGGAAACGCTTCAAAAGCTAGCTGAGAGCGGGAGGGCGCAGACTGTTATCCGGGCGGGAGAACGCTTTTGGAGCGCTTCCGGAGCCTATTATGCCCAGAGCAAACAACGTAAGGCTTAAGCGTGAACCAACCTGTTAGGAAAGGTTTAGATGTCTAAATTTTCACTGGATGTTCTCAATCAATGTGTGTACCCATATTTGAAATCGGATGACCCCAATGTGATCATGGGATCAACCTTTGGGGAAGATGTAGCGCTTACTCGTGTTGGATCAGGTTTACTGGCTTCTCATCTTGACCCAATCGTTGGCGCGGTTAAGAACATCGGCTGGCTGGCTGTGCATGTGGCTTGTAACGATATCGCTACCAGCGGTGCACCGCCACGTTGGATCCAGCTGTTAGTGCTCGTCCCACACAAGGAAGATAAAGCTTTATTGACGCATATCATGGGTGATGCGGCGAAGGCGGCGGGGGAGGTCGGTGTGTCGATCATTGGTGGTCATACGGGGTATTCTGCCAGTCTGTCCAGGTCTTTGGTGGCGGTCACAGCCCTGGGCACCTTAGGTGATCAGCCGCCGGTGCTCACTCGTGGCGCCAAGCTTGGTGATCATATCTTGATCACCAAGGGTATCGCCTTGGAAGGGACGGCGATCTTAGCCTGCGATTTTGCCAGTGTGGCGCGTGTGTTAGGCTTGAGTGATAAAGATCTGGACAAAGCGAAACAATTGATGAACCAGGTCAGCGTCATACAGGAATCACTTCTGCTGGCAAAACATGGCGCATCCGCCATGCACGATGTGACCCGCGGCGGCCTGCTGGAAACTTTACTGGAGTTAGCGATGTTATCCGGGGTGGGGATAACAGTAGCTTATGAGCGGATCCCAATTCCAACAGTCGCGGCGCGTTTTGCAACAGCATTCGGTTTTGATCCCTTAAAGATGATTTCTTCTGGCACATTGGTGGCAGCTGTTCCCGAGGAGAAGCTTGCGGATGCAAAGGGAGCTTTAGACCAGGCAGGCATTCGCTTCGCTGATATCGGTGATGTGCACCTGGGAGAGGGTGTGCGGGTGCTGCGTGAGGGCGAGTTGACTATTTATCAGGATGTGCAGCCTGAAGCTGATGAGCTGGCACGAATGTGGGTCGAATTTGAACCAGATAAAGCCCAATTGAATCAAGGATGAGACTTCACTAGGAGTATATCAATGGCAGGACCATACCAACCTCTGACGCAAATAAAGAAGGGCTGCAAGGCGATCGTGCATCATTTCACCGGGGGACAGGCACTCAGTAATCGTTTGCTTATTTTGGGATTCACTAAGGGTGCGGAGGTGGCAGTTCAACAGAATCCTGGTTTTGGCCCGGTGATTGTTTTAATCCGAAATTCACGGATTGCCCTTGGAAGAGGAGAAGCACGTAAAGTTTTGGTTGAAGAAGTAAATTCAGAATAAGATTATTTAATGATCAGATAAGGTTGATAATGTGTGCAAATCAGAAGATGACGATTGCCTTACTCGGTCAACCCAACGTGGGAAAATCAACGGTGTTTAATATGCTGACGGGGTTAAACCAGCATGTTGGCAACTGGCCGGGGAAAACCGTTGAACTCAAGTTTGGCAGGCTGCACTTGGAAGATGCAGATATCAACCTGGTGGATCTGCCAGGTATTTACAGCCTTACAGCAAACTCCGAAGAAGAGCGGGTTGCACGTGATTTTATCATCCATGAACAGCCCGATATGGTGGTGGTCATAGTGAATGCGTCGTCCTTGGAACGAAATCTTTACCTGGTAACAGAAGTTTTGGCGCTTGATGTGCCTTTTGTCATCGGTTTAAATATGATGGATGTGGCTGAGCAACAGGGTTTTGATATTGACGTCAATGTCTTGCAAGCCGCCTTAGGGGTACCAGTAGTACCACTGGTCGCGACGAAAAATAAGGGACTTAAGGCATTGATGAAAGCTGCTTTAGACCTGGCTGACAATCCACAACAATTTACGCCCAATCGACCCAAGTTAAGTCCTAAATATTGCTGTGTATTAAAGGAAATCCAGGCGCTGATTGAAGGCCATATTCATCTGAATTATTCACCCTATTGGGTGTCGTTAAAGATCCTAGAAGGTGATCGTGAAATGCTCGAAATGGTACAGCAGGAGCATCCCGGAATTTGGGATCAAATCCAACCAATATTGCTCCAGCATGAGGATGCGATATTGGATATTACCAGTGGTCGGTATGGGTGGATTGAGCGTATGGTACGGGTGGGGATGTTCCGCCCGCAACGCGGCTCAATTGCACTGACGGATCGCATTGATAAGTTTGCGACGCATCCTTTTTGGGGAATCCTGGTGCTCTTGACAGTATTTGGGCTGGTCTTTTTCCTAACGTATCGCATTGCTTCTCCGATCGTTGATTGGTTACAGGTGCGTGTTGTCTTATCCTCAGCCAACTGGGTCGCAGATTTATTATCGGATTCACCAGCATGGTTCTCGGGTTTGATCGTCGATGGACTCATTGGGGGTGCTGGTACGGTAATGACCTTTGTTCCAATATTAATTTTGTTTTTTACTATCCTTGGTTTTTTGGAAGATGTGGGTTACCTTGCCAGGGCGGCTTTTGTGATGGATCACTTGATGCACTTGATGGGCTTGCATGGCCGTTCATTTTTATCCATGTTTATTGGATTTGGATGTAATGTCCCAGCGGTGATGGGTACCCGCATTATCGAAGAAAAACATGCTAAATGGTTGACAATCTTGTTAATCCCCCTTGTACCCTGTACGGCAAGAATGGCTGTTATTGCTTTTCTTGCCCCTGCCTTCTTTGATTATCATGCAGCATTGGTCACATGGCTGTTGGTGATCCTTAACATCGCGATCTTGGTGTTGCTGGGGATTGCCACAAATCACTTCATTTTTAAAGGAGTACAAAGTCCTTTTATTATGGAAATCCCGCTGTATCATTTACCAAATACGCGCACGATTGGATTGTATGTTTGGCATAATACCTTGGCTTTTATTAAGAAAGCAGGCGGACTTATTGTTGTTTTTTCTACCATTATCTGGGCATTATCATGGCTGCCCAATGGAAATATCCATTCAAGTTTCATTGCAAGTTTCGGGCGCTGGCTGGAACCATTTGGACGCCTGATGGGGTTGACGGATTGGCGTATAATCGTCGCCTTGTTCTCGAGCTTCATTGCCAAAGAAAATACAATTGCGACATTGGGTGTCCTTTTCAGTATGAGAGAACAATCCGTAACTCTACCACTGCGTATCGCTTCGACGATCACACCTGCTGCAGCACTGTCTTTTCTGGTTATACAGATGTTGTTCATCCCTTGTGTGGCGACGATGGCGGTTATCAAGCAGGAAACAAACTCTTGGAAATTTACACTTTTCAGCGTAGCCCTTCTCCTATTTATTTCATTATTAGCTGGCGTATGTGTTTATCAGTTTGCTAGATTATTTGGATGGGGCGTGTGATATGAAAATTGTCACTATCCTCGACCCATCGGGAGAATTGGATTGAGTGGTTTGAACGAATCGTAGAAAGAAGACATGATGTAGTCAGACAATATGCCAAGTGTATTCTAATTATGGTAAAGGAAAGAAAGGTGGTGAAGGTTTCTCATACAAACCTTAAAAATTTCAGTAGATTGGTTTGATCGATTATTGCCTGAAGGTTTGCCTATTCCCAGCTCAACACTGCTGTCCGGCCCGGGGGGATCGGGTAAACCACTTATTGGGAATTTTATCGCTGCAGATTGGTTAAGGCAGGGTGGTAGTGTGGTTTTCATGTCCTTACAATATCCTGATCATAGTTTTATTAAAACGAGTTTAAAAACAATCACCCATTTGGACATCGATAATTATGTTAATAAAACAGTCTTTATTGAGCTTGATGCTAACCTAGAGAATTTTCAAAATCCCAAAGGTCGGCATTTTAAAGCCAATGTTGTAAAACCAGAGATATGGGATCAGGCGTTGGAACAAGCATATGAAATGGTACCAGATGAAGGCCCAGGTATTTTGGTGTATGGATCGGCGTTGAATTTGCTTTTGTTTTCACCCACTTATGGTGTAAAAATTCTTAAAAAAATGAAATCAACAATTCAAAAAGCATTCAAACATTCATATTTATTTTCTACCAGTACCACGGCTAAAGGGAAAGAAATCGCAGAACTTGAATCTATCGTTGATAACCTGATTATGATTCGCGGAGATCGCAAGACTAAAAAGCTGTATTTACAAGTAAAACATGTGAAAGCTGTGAAATTTCTTGCTGAGGAAGTTGAAGCGCCATTTTCCCAGAAGTTCTGCAGGAACTTAAGGGAATCGCTGATAAAACTCGAAAACGTGTCATACCACTTGTTTCAAAATTGTAGAGGAGAGCTAAATGGTATATATTTAGGGTGTAAAAGGAAAGACTATCAACCTATTTGCCATATTTTGGACAAAAGAATCAACATTTGGAGGTAAATTATGTCGACTGATCCTAAATTGTTACGAAGTTTTGCTTGTTTTCATACTTTGTCTGATGAACAGGTAAATGCGATTGCACAGATCAGTAATTCCGTGTGCTACTCAAAAGGTTATGTTCTCTTTAAACAAGATGACCCGGGAGATTTCTTGTATTTACTGATCGAAGGTGATGTGGAAGTCTTATATGAACACGCTGAAACAGGTGCACAGCGGGTGGATACCGTTTCCAGTGAAGAAGTTGTGGGTTGTGCTGCTATCGTACCACCCTATACTTACACTGCCACAGAGAAGTGCCTGTCGGATGTTGAGGTTTTGGAGATCAAAACAAATGAATTACGCGATCTAATCCAGAAAGATCCTCAACTTGGCCTTCTTCTTCAAGAATATATCATCAAAATATTGAATGAACGTATCCTTTCACTCAGACAAAGAACTTTTGACTGAATAAATCTTTAAGATTGATTACCTTGACATCCAATCTGCCGTTTGAAAATCCGAATATTGCCGCGAATTATGAAACCTGGTACTTTACGGAAGGTGAAAAAGCGGCAAGTCAAGAAAAATCGCTTATCAAGCATTTATTGAGCAGGTATGATCGCGCGCGAACCATCCTTGAAGTGGGTAGTGGTACAGGCTATTTCAGCCATTGGATGGAGGGGTTGGGTTATGAGATTTTTGCTTTAGACATTTCACGCATCATGATCTGGGAAGCAAATCGAAATCATCGTTTGACTTGCATTCAAGGGGATGCGATGGCTTTGCCATTTCCTTCCCAATCTTTTGATCTCATCGTCATGATCACCACACTGGAATTCATCTCAGATCCAATCCAGGCTTTATCCGAGGCCTTTCGCGTTGCCCGTCAGGGCTTGATCTTGGGTGTGATCAACAAGCACAGCCTTCTCGGGTGGCGTTATCGACAAAAAGATGGGCCGATTTGGAGTGTGGCAAAACTATACACGCCGAGGGAATTAATTCGATTAGTATCCGGTTTTACATCAGAACAAGATGACATCACATATAAAACAGCCCTTTGGCCCTTCTTTCCAGGAACCTCAAAATTTCCATGGGGTGGGTTTATTGGTTTAAGTGTCAAATTATCTTCGAAAAGGAGGTAGCAGATGCCGGATAATGATCGGGATTGGCCCAAAAGAAGTGCTTTAATCACTAAGTTAGCCCAAATAAAGCATCTCTGTACGGAAAAGGGTATTGGCTTCGAAATTATTGAACAACTGGATTCGTTGGAAAATATGCTAATGGATGAAGTAGTGGATGAACAAGCAGATCTATCAGCCCAGTTGAGTGTTTATCCATTGCGTCAACCCTCACTCTTACCTACGATTAATGAAACCCTGGAGATATTGGAAGGTTTTGATTTGACTGTGATCCCGGGATCAATGAGCACATTAATTTTAGGCAATGAAAATATGTTGTGGGCAGGTTTACACAAGGTGTTCTCTGCTGCTTCGACACACGGAGATGTAGTGATGATTGTCACAATTTCCAATGCCTGTCCACAGCCGGTATCCAGTGAAGCGTAGCAGTTGAAAATAAATAACCGTTCGAAAAAAGCTGCTTGTCTAGGAAGGAGAGGGAGGTAAATGCGCTGGCCAAAGAATTGGAAAATTTTATAATTAATCGTTGAATAACCCATGTTGTATGTGGGTTATAATTCAAGCGGAGAATCTATGCCCATTCGGATATTGCCCGACCATATTGCATCCCAAATTGCCGCTGGTGAGGTGATTGAGCGCCCAGCTTCTGTGGTTAAGGAGCTGATTGAAAACGCACTGGATGCAAAATGTGATGCGATCAGCATCGAGATCCTGGGAGCAGGAAAGCGCTTAATTTCTGTAGTGGATAATGGTTTGGGTATCCCCCGGGAAGAGTTAGGCCTGGCTGTTTCACGCCATGCCACCAGCAAGCTCGCCCGGGCAGAAGACCTCTTTCGCATTAAAACATTGGGTTTTCGCGGAGAGGCTTTAGCTTCGATTGGATCCGTATCGCGCATGATGATCGAATCGCGCCGGTCAGATGCCATGACCGGAGCGCGTTTGAACGTTGAAGGCGGTAAGATGGGGAAATTAACCGATGTAGGTATCCCACCAGGCACTCGTGTTTCTGTTCAGGATCTGTTTTTCAATGTGCCTGCCCGACTAAAATTCCTGAAAACTGACATCACAGAAAGACGCCACATTGAAGCGCTTGTTACCCGATATGCTCTGGCTTATCCTGAAGTCCGCTGGCAGCTTATGGAAGATGGGAAATCATCGTTGCAGACCAGCGGCAACGGTGACCGTCGCGAGGTCCTTTCCAGCCTGTATGGGGTTGAAATTGCAAAGCAAATGCTGGCAGTCGATTTCAAGGAAGATCAGTATCGCATCCATGGCTTCATCAGCCCGATTTCCCTGACGCGTTCAAATCGGCGGGAGATTACCATCTTTGTGAATGGACGCTGGGTGAAGGATACATCGGTGGCTGCTGCGGTCGTCAAAGCGTACCATACCATGCTGATGGTAGGGCGTTTCCCGATTGCTGTGCTTTTTCTGGATATGCCCTCTGAAGCTGTGGATGTCAACGTGCATCCTGCGAAAGCAGAGGTGCGCTTCATGGAGGGTAACCTGGTCTTCTCCCGTGCTCAAAGGGCAGTGCGGCGAGCGCTTTTAGCCTATTCACCTGTACCCGATCTGGGACTAAGGCAACTATGGGGATCGCAAAGGCAAAAAGTTGAAGATCCAGCCTGGAAAATGGCTGCTGAGATTAGATCTGATGAAGCCTCACCTCAACAAGTTGAAGGACCCCGCCTTCACGTCCACACCGGCACTTTGGAGATGGAAGGGCTGCCCCTGCTACGTTTGATCGGACAGGTGGCGGCTACCTACCTGGTGGCAGAAGGTCCAGATGGACTGTATCTCATTGATCAGCACGCCGCACATGAGCGGGTTTTATTCGAGCGGTTGATGGCACAGCAGGCGCAGAAGCGTGTTCCAGCGCAATCTTTGTTGGAACCGGTCAATGTCGTCTTGCCGCCAGACAAAGCCCAACTATTGGAAGAACAGCTTCCTGTGCTTGAGAAGCTGGGATTTAATGTGGAACCTTTTGGGCCTAATACCTTTACTGTCAGGGCGATCCCTGCCTTGATTGTTGGTGGTGACCCGGAAGCAGCTTTGAATGTGGTCGTGGAGGATTTCGAAGGAGATGAAACGCCGCTGGCTTCAGCGATTGAAGCGAAACTCACAGCCAGGATTTGCAAGCGAATGGCGGTGAAAGGGGGGCAGATCCTCTCACCTGAGGAGCAAGAAGCATTACTGAGGGGTTTGGAGAAATGTCAATCGCCACGCACCTGCCCGCATGGACGCCCAACCATGATCCACCTCTCAGCTGACTTGTTAGAGCGCCAGTTTGGGCGCCGGGGGCCGCGCTAATCTCAATGAGCCAGATCTTTGTTTGCGGGTTGATCAACCTTGAAACAACCCTGGCGATCGATGGCTTCCCGCTGACGTACTTCCCAGTGTGTTATCCTTTTTTTGGCGTTCAGACAACGGTCTCAGGTGTTGGATTCAATCTTGCTTCAGCACTGACAAAGTTGGGAAACCAGGTGGATTTTGCAACACTGATCGGGGGGGATGACAATGGGCTCCTGGTCCGCAAAGCACTCAGTGTTGAGGGGATTGCTGATGATCTGGTGCTGGACCGTTCCCGCGCGACAGCTCAATCCATAATCCTGTATGAACCAAGTGGACGACGGCAGATTCATGTGGATTTGAAGGATATGCAGAGTCAGGTGTATCCGACAAGCATTGCAGAGAACGCATTAAGTGGGTGCGATCTGGCTGTCATCTGCAATATCAACTTTGCCCGGCCGATCCTGAAGGCTGCACAAGAAGCAGGTACACCAATTGCCACAGATGTGCATGCTCTTGCTGATCTTGACAATGAATTTGATTTGGATTACATGGCGGCCGCAGATATCCTTTTTCTAAGTGATGAATCCCTGCCGGATTCACCGGAGAATATTACCCAGGTGATGCTGGGGAAATTTCCCTGTGAGATCCTGGTGATTGGATTGGGAGAGAAAGGAGCCCTTCTGGCGGTTCGGAAAGATCATTTTCTCGAGAGAATCCCTGCTGTCTATACACGCCCGGTCGTTAACACAATCGGTGCAGGTGACGCACTTTTCTCAGCTTTCCTGGACGGCTTTCTGCGAACACATAATCCTTATGATTCTTTGCGCAGGGCGATGGTCTTTGCATCGTATAAAGTCGGAGAGAAAGGGGCGGCAGAGGGATTCTTAAGTGGGGAAGCATTGGATGATTGGGTGGAAAAGGTCAACAAAAATAATTAATCGCACCGAATTAGTTTTGTGTGACTCAGAGGAATGATTGTTTGATTGAGACGGATAATGACGATATCGTCGCAATTTTTTAAGGATTTGCAGGGGGACTTAAAGAAATCCTGAATAACAGTTTGTAGATCAATGACCTGTAAAAGAATCCACTAAGGAGAATTTTCCTCTTTTACCCAATTAGGGGGTGTGTGGGGAACCGGTTTTTTTCCGTAGAACAGATCATCCAGCTTGCAGCTCCAGCGGCGGAATGTGGCGGAGTGTTTAACGCCGAATCGGATGATGTTGTGCATGAAATTATCAGCGTGGGCATAGGGACAGACAGCCATACAGCGGCCGCAGTCCGTTCCAATCTTTGTCCAGTAGGTGTAGCAGCGTTCAGGATCAATTTTCCAGCGCAGGGTATCGTCTGAGTAGGTTTGCCGTTCACCGAAGGGAATAGCTCCTGTGGGACACACCGCGGCACATTTATCACAATTGATACAGAAATCGATCACAGTGGGGTCCCAGGTGGGTGTAGCGGGGATCAGTGGTAGATCGGTCGTGACAACCGCAATTCGCACTCGGGGACCCAATCTCGGTGTAATGAGCAGTCCCATGCGCCCGATCTCCCCCAGGCCGGCGTCTTTGGCGACCAGTGGCGCGATCACACGGTAATTCCCATCGATATGGGCGCGGGCTGGATAGCCCAGGTCACGGATAGCGGCTGCAAGGATCACAGCAATTGTTCCAGCTTCAGCGTACTGCTGGGCAGATTCCATCACAGTCGGCATCCGGGGTCCAGCATTGATCATCTCATGTGCCATTTCCACCGTGAATGCAATCGCGAATTGATGATCAAGCGTGATCGGTGCGCCGTATTTACCTGTCCCGCGACCGATGTTCGTATAGACATGATACGGCTGCAGGATACAAACGCCGACATCATGGGCACCGTAGTAGATGGTCAGGTGCTTGATGAAGTTTGTCATCTGCTCCGGTGATCGGGTGGTTTTGTGGGGGGAGACCAGCCCGTCGACTGCCTCTCG
>Ga0209121_10005613_pt1 | contig 11300 bp, 11 predicted proteins | sample Cruoilmetagenom3_FD_187292 | JGI IMG/M metagenome (GOLD analysis project Ga0209121, IMG submission 187292) | Oil polluted marine microbial communities from Coal Oil Point, Santa Barbara, California, USA - Sample 3 (SPAdes) (version 2) | ecosystem: Environmental > Aquatic > Marine > Oil seeps ...
CAGGTGGGCAATCTTGTGCGAGAATCTTCTTCCTTCCCTTCCTCTCTGATGAGAATGCTTATAAACAGATAATCGTGTTTCTGAGGACAAAAGGGAAAGTCTTCATTTGATTTCCTTAAGAACCTGTTGGAATATTTTTAAGAAGTTCTCATTTAGTGAATCATCAAATTTTTTTAACCACTTTTTGATATATCTTACATCATACTGAGGATTTTTTAGAAGGACAGACTTTACATCCTCAATATCTCTTACCCTTCCTGCGATGATCTTATGGATAATGACATCTTCTAAAGAAGCAAATCTAACCTTTGAACCTCGAATTTTGACATCAATTGCTCTTTCAATAGCCTGTTTTTCATATGGAGTGAATGAGAAAATGAAATCTACTCTGATACCTGTTTTTTCATCCTTAACAGGCAGTATCATAGTTGTTTGAATAAACATTTCAGGTTTTTTGACAAGGATGTGCAGATTGAGATTTAAAGCAACATTTCTTATTCTTTCAAATCCATCAATTCCAATACCCAGGGTGATATCAATATCTTTAGTTAATCGCGGCTCTCCATAAAGAAGCACTGCCTGACCACCTATTACCATATAGGGAATATCAGCCTTTTTTAGTTCTCTTGCAACTCTAATAAGGAGTTTACTGAACACTATTCACTACCTTTGCTATCTTTATGACAACTTCGATACCATCGAGAGGATCTTTTAAGGGGAATACACCCATCTCGACCGCTTCGCGATACATAGCATCAACGAGTTGGAGATTTTTCTTAATGTTTGTTTTCTCTTTCCTTATAAGTTCTCTCTCGAATTTTTCAATCTTTTTATTGTTTTTTATCATTGCAAGATCTCCATTTTTCCTCAGCCAAGTATGAATAGACACAGGTGATGTTCTTCTATTTTAAGTTCTCCACTTTACATTTTTTGATAATCTTGTTGACATCTTCTCTTTGGCATAGAGCAGTACCTGGAGTGAGTGCAGTTGCTGTGCCGCAAGCCACTGCCATCTTGAGACAATCAGGAATACTCATTCCTTTCTCGTTTGCAAAGATGAACCCTGCGACAGATGCATCTCCTGCACCTATAGTGCTTTTCACCTCTACCTTCGGAGGAATAGCTTCCAGTACCGTATCATTTGTAATTAGTAGCATCCCCTTCTCTGCCATAGATATCAGAACAAATTTTATTCCGGTAGAAACGAGTTCTTTCCCGAAGATAATTATTTCTTTTTTATTCCTGAACTTTTTTCCCGCCAATCTCTCTATTTCAAAAAGGTTTGGTTTTATAGCAAAAGGGAGCGCTTTTATTCCTTTCTTCAAGGCTTCTCCATCCGAATCGAGAAATACTTTCACTCCTTTATCTCTCAAGAGGTGTGTGAATTGACTGTATATATTATCTGATAGCCCCAGCGGTAAAGAACCACTCATAACAAACCATGAAGTGGATAGAGGGAGATTTTTGACCTTGTTGTAAAGCATAGCGAGTTCGGACGGGGAAACCTCGGGTCCCTTTGCATGAAGGGATGTCCGATTGCCTCCCGTAATGTTTTCTACAAAGATATTGATTCTCGTCTCATCTGCAATCGTAACAAAATCGCAATTTATCCCTTCGTTAATAAGTCTTCCCTCCAGTTCCATACCATCATAACCTCCAACAAACCCAAGGGCTATTGTTCTACCTCCGAGTTCGTTGATTACCCTCGATACATCGATTCCCTTACCACCAGCATATCGTAGTTCTTTCTGAACTCTATTGGAATCCTCAAAGATGAGTTTTTTAACGAGCAATGTTCTATCAAGCGCTGGGTTTAATGTTAGTGTGTATATCATTTTTAATTCTCCTATCGCCTATTTTCCGTATGCTATTTGGGGCTCTCAATAAGATATTTTAATTGTTTTTTAATATATCCTTTACAGAATTGTGATAGAAGTGCCATTTTTATAGCAGCTTCTTTCGTCTTTTTCTTTCCCAACGTCTTAGCAATAATGGCTTGTCTATAATAGAGCCTTGGAAGTTTTCTTCTTGCTGCAACAGAAGTCTTGCTATATCTATTCTCCCTTTCTAATGCAGCAGTTATCGCCTGAAATGCCTCATCAAATTTGCTTTCTCTGTATAGGGTCCAGGCAGATGTTTCTATATTTTCATAAGAGAGGGTGGAATCCTGTAAGCATGCATAACTAAAGAGGGAATCAGCATAGTGAATATTATCGTTCATATCTGCATAGATATCGGCAAGCAGTATGTATTGAGGGAGGTTTTTCGGACCTTCTTCAATTATTTTAACTTGCAGCTGTGCGGCAGTCTTAAAATCTCCTCTTTCCCTATTTATATTTACCAGAGTGGAAAGAAATGCAATCTTATTTTTCACATTTTTTTCATAACGGTGAAGTAAATCTTCTGCTTTTTTGTAATATCCTAAAGCGGTATAGCAATCTACCATTTTGTAGAGATAATTATCTTCTCCAGAAAGTTTTCGTGCTTTGCTGTAAGCGGTGGCGGCATCGTTAAATTTTTCCCTCTCGGAATATACTTCACCGAGTCTGTAAAATGCTCTATAGAAGAGAGAGTCGGCTTCTGAAGCATTACCAAAAGAGATAGAGGCGGATTTCCACTGGTTCCTTTTACTAAATATAATACCCTTTTCATAATAGAGTAAAGCATTAATTGGGGCATCTTCTATTGTTAGAGCAATTGCACTATTCAATTTTCCAAGTGCAGAATCGTTTTGGTCTTCCTTTTTAAACCTCATTGCTTTTTCTAAATACTTAAAACACTCAAGGTATTTTGCCCCACGTTCTTGAATTAGTATTTCAGACGTGTCTTCTGGCAATATTTCGAAACCTTCCTGCGTGTAATATTTTTTGATGCCCATCTCTGTTTCAACAAGAAGATTGGAAGACTCTTTCTCTTCGATGCTTTTTATATTACCCCCACCAGGAAGAGGTCTATACCATTGCATACCTAAAATTCTATTCTTCATCTCTCCACTCCAGGGTGGTGATTGGTCGTTAAATTTTTCCGTACTCAACGAAAATAGTACGGGCTTTTCTCCCATCCGCATATTTACACCACCGCAGATTAATTTCTCTTCACCATTTGGGGAAGCAGATAACAACAGGATATCTATTTTCCCTGTATGCCAGAATGTTGATTGTGTTTTTTTCTCTGTTTGTGTAAAGAGGATACAATCCATATTATTATCTGCAAGTGCAAGGACAGCAAGGATAGTATAGCTATCCCTGTTAGTGCTGAGGAAGCGAATGTCGTAAATCCTCCACAGGGAGGAGCCATCTGGATAAATAGTAGCCCTCCCCAATTCTTTTGTGAAGATTACCCTCCCATTTTCATTGAGAATATATACCCTTCCATTGTCTTTACCTTGTGTCTCAGCACCCTTTTCATTGGTTAGTAAGAACCCCGTTCCAATAACTACTTCGTTTCTCCCATCATTATCTATATCTTTTGTTTCCGAGAAGGTCACATCGGAACCAGTTTCGAACCTCCACAGAATCTTTCCATTATTATCTTTTGCTTCAACAAGGTTCTTATCGATGGAGAGACTCTCTACCCTGAAGGGATGAATCATTCTAATAAACCTTGGCAGACATATAATTAGGGCTACAAAAACGAGCATCAGAATTGCGCAGGTTAGAACTATCTTTTTCGATATGGTTGGTTTTCTATGGACACTCTTTTTCTCTGAGGTCTTCCTGGGCTTTACGGTTATTTTCTTCTCCTTGCTCTTCTGTTTTGGTTTCTCTTCGATTTTTGCTTTTCTTTTGGGTTTTCTTATCAATGATTTATATTCAAGCTTCTGCTCTTTTATAGCCTGCTCGCATACTTCTAATTCCTCAAGAAAATCATTGAAGGAGTCGAACCTTTCCTGTGGATTAATATTGAGCAGTCTTTCTGTAATATATTGTAAACTGTAAGGAATCCCTTTTATGAAACCTGACATTTTGTATGAACTGCCGACAAAGGGATATTTTTTGTTCAATAATTCAAAGAGTATAATGCCAATATTAAAAAGGTCGTTTTTCTCATTAATAATATTTTCATCTTTCTGCTCTGGTGAAAGATAGAGTGGATTCAATATTTCTGGTTTTTCCTTTTTCTTAAAAAATTTTTCTATGAGAGGGAAAACTGCGTGTCTGATTAAAACATTTTTTGCATCCTTTACAATGACATTCTCCGGTTCGATGCCCAACCCGTAGATAGATTTCGAGTGAAATTTCTGCATGGATTTTGTGATTGACCTGGTTAAAGTTATTACATCAGAGGAACTCAGTGGTTTCTTATCCTTTATAATATCCCTCAGGGTCTTACCCAATTTAAATTCTTCGAGCACCAGTATTCTTATCCCTTTCTTTTCAATATTAATGATTTTTGTAATATCATCCGTTCTTTTTGCAAAATCCTTTACCATTTTTATGAATCTGGTGATTGTTTCTTTTCCTGTTGTTGCCATATAGGGAATGATTTCATGAAGGAAAACCCTTTTTTCTCCCCATTTTGCTTCGTAGACATAAAGCGGAGGTCTTTTTTCAACCAGTGCTTTCTTAACTATTTTTTCTTTTTCCAATTCTATATCTCCTTCTTGTTTTTCCTGTGATTAATCAATGTCCTTAATTGTCTCAAAGAAAATCTTCAATTTTTTTACTTCCTCCAATGGAATGGGTTTGTTATTTTGCTGGAGTCTCAGTATGACGATTGTTATATTCTTTCGTTCAACTCTGCTGAGCGTCACTTCGTAATTATGGAGAAGTTGCAAAATATGGGATAGAAATTTTCGTTTTGATGAATAGATAAGGGCAATAATGGTTGAACTTGGAATGGTTTTGTCAGTCAATCTTAACGAGAAATCCTTTTTGAGTATCACATATTTTTCACTTCCTTTTATGTATCTTTCCAATCCTTTTATCCCCAGTTTAATCTGCTCTGCAATTTCCCCAGTATCTGCCCCAATCCTGTAAAAGTCATCGAGTTTATAGTAGAATTCCTTCACAAGATTTTCGGAGTATGATTTTAGCATTTTCTTTACTTTTCCCAATTTGGATACCTCAAGTTTCCTCATTCCCTCGTCAAAATCCCTGAATTTACCTATCACATCCGATATACATTTTCTTATTATTCTGTAGACATTTTCTATATTGGGAAACATATAGAGGTCTACGCTTATATCTATGATATCTACTTCCACTTCTCCATACTTTTTGGGAGGTTTTGTCGAGATAGTCTCTATGCCATTCTCACCTTCCAATGTTTGCGTGATAGTATATCCATAGCCCGTTTTACCGGGGAGAGGAGCACCAGCGACAATGATTATCTTAAACTTTGCAATAAGACTTGTCATCTGAACGATGTTTATGTAAGCCTGTGATTCTTTAGATAGTTTATATTCCTTCACAAGTAAGGGGATTATAGCCCTCATATAGTGCTCAAAACCACCCATTAGCTCCATCCACCTGACTTTCTCCATCTTTCTTGAGATATGTGCTTTCATCAGTGCATTCTTTATGGCTTGAATTTTTTTGTTTGAATAGGGTTTATTATTTCTATCGCACAGTTCTATCCTGTAAACAACGATACCATCTTCAGTAATGAATTCTTTATTGTATTTAATATTATAATCCGTAACCGCCTGATATATAGCCTCAAGCCAGTCGTTTAATGAATTATCCCTTTCGAATGCGGCTATGGTAATACCTGTTAGATTCTCGCGGCTTGTCTTTATATTTTTTATCCAGAATTTTGGCCTTCCTCCTGTTTTTCGTACAAGATGTTGAAAACGGTAGTTGGTTACTATTTGTTGGGCAAGGTCAGCATAGCTCCTCTCTTCTAAATAGGAGCTGGACCTGCTTGAAAAAAATTTGAACACTTCACCATTACTCTTTAATATCTTTTTCTCTTCTTCCTCTGATTTTACCATCCCTTTAATCTTTTCCAGCACATATCCGTAGATTTCTAATTTTCTTGTTTCTCCAATCAGTAACGATGTTTTTACCTTACTACCTGTAGCCACTACTCTCAGGTCCTCGATTATATTGTTTTTTTCCTCGAGGAATTTCTTCAGCTCAATTTCTGTTGCGATATTGATAACGAGAAAGATGCCCCCCAGTTTTTCCCCTCCATACTCTATGATAAAACCTTCTATGTAGGATAGATTCCATCCCCTTTCATGGAGGACACCAATACAGCTTTCTGAGAGTCCAGGCCAATCGGAGCTAAGAATACATAATGGCACTGATGCCGGTACCTTCTCATAATCTCCTATCTGCGGAAATACGAAGAGGGTTGGTTCCTTTGATTTTGCCCGTTTTTTTAATAATCCGGTTAATATTTTTTCCTTTTTTTCCTGGGGAAAGACCTTCCACACATTGCTGATTTCCGACTGTAGTTCCTTTATCCCCCTCTTTTTTATATTTGTCTCTTTTTTGTTGCTTATACCCTTATTTACCATTTATACCCCTTACCTTGATTTTGCCTCTGGGAAAACTTAACCACAGACCTGCCCGCCGCACAAGGTTTGCTTTGGCAGGCGGGGAAGACTAACCACAGATTTTCACAAGATTTTCGTTTTCATTTTATTATTCTGGGTTAATCTTGTGTAATCTTGTGGTTCCATTTGCTTTTCATATTCTTTCATAATATTTTTCACACTATCTTGACTTTGCTTTGAGAATAGACCAATCGATGTAGATACTGTCGGTCCTGAAATCGTTCCATTCAACAATAGACCAGAGATTTGTTGTATCAATAGCGAGTTGGAATCGAGCTAAACCCACTACAGTAACGGTTGAGTCAGATGACTCAAGGTTCAAAGTGTAAAGTTTATAAAAAGTACCAACCGTCCCTGTGCTATCTCCTGTTGAATCCTCGAATAAGAGTCCGATATTATTAAAGGTGTTGAAGAGTTTCGTTGTTACATCTATTTCCACCTCATAATTCCAATCGTTAAATATACCGGGTTCAACATAGGGAGAGTCAGCAGGGTCTCCAAAAAATATAAAATCTGGAGAAAAGGAGGAAGCATAGTTAACGATGTTTCTGCCCTCGAAGGCTAACTTAAGATTTGAAATGACAACGGAGGGACTCACAGGCTCCTGCCAGTCCGATTCTTCTTCCCATGGTTTCTCTGCCTCCCTGGGTTCAAACCAGTTACAGGCACTGATTAGAGGTATAATTACAAAGATAATCTTTAATCTTCTAAATGGTGAAAAAGATATTCGTTTTAATTTCATAGAAATTACTCCCTTCATTCCTTTTTATCCAAATAATACCCAGGTCTATTAGTTTACCCTCTACTTTTTTATAGATGAGCCCCATTGAATAGTGTTCTTCCGTAAATGCACTGTTTAGTGAAGTGGAAGCCTCTCCAAGGTTCTTAAGTCGATTTTTGGCCAAGAGATACGAGGGGTTTAATGTCAAATAGTCGAAAGGTTTTAGAGCAAGCGCTATTTTGTATGATTCCTTCTTATTTTCTATATTGCGATAGAAGAGATAGTTTCCCTCTTCATAAGAAAAGAGGTATGGACCCCAATTCTGATTAATGGTTCTATATTCTATTGAAGGCTGAATGCGATCAAGGTTCACAAATGAGAGTGCAGAGCAATGGGTAAAAGCCCTTGCGAATAGATTTCTCTCCGAAGAGAAATCGTATATCTGGTAATTTGCGGTGAGTGAAAACGATTCTTTAATCTCTATTCTCTGAGGCATCAAATAATTGATGTTAGACTCCAAACTATATTTTGTCCTCTGCACATTATTTGCCGACATTTCGCTCCCAATGTAAATAATGTGATTCTCTATTCTACCAAAACTCATAACAAAAGCGGTTCCTCCTGGAAGGTTATACATTGCTGTAAGTAGATCGGATTTATCAAGAATATCCCTGTCCGTCACAGCGATTGGATTGGGAAAGTTGAAAGAACTTAATCTCAAGATTCTCTCGAGTTTAATTTCACAGCCTTTGATTGGCCTGAATGTCAGGGATGGGGTAAGGGATTTGATAGTTGAAACTTCGTCATTCAGACCTTCCTGATAATTTCTTTCTCTATTATACCTCGCCATTTTAACCTCGATAAGGGTCCTTGAGTTGAGTGGATATGAGAGGTTTGAAGTGAAGTTATTGAAGTTCATCTCCTCGTCGTTCTGTTTTCCACCATATCCCTCGAGTAACGTATAAATTTCGTTTCTGTAACTACCTTCATATCCAATATGTGTCATTACTCTGTCAAATAGTGAAAATTCGCTAAAGAGATTTCCCCTCGATGATTCAAGGAATTTTTCTTCCCGTCCATTCAAAATAGGGTATTGGGTGACGATGTTACTTCCTTCTATATAGCCAACGATTCTTACCCTGGAAAATGTTTTTTCAAAGCCCGCATCAAGTATTGCTTTCTTCTCGTTACTGATTGATTGGTCAACAAATCCAATCTCTGAAGTGATATTACCTATGTTTTTTACATTTAGAAATCCCTTAATACCTTTTCCAGTACCATCGTTATCGATATCCAAATTCTCCTGGGTATTTCTTCTGTAAGAGTCATCTATTTTTAGGATATATGGGGTGAACTTCAGCCAATCCCTCGGAATGTATGTGGTATTAAAAAGAAGTTCATTTTTTACCACACCCGTCCCGATCTCTTCTGTCTCCATACTGTTATTTGAAGCCTTTTCTTGAATCTCGAATTTAAGACAATGTAGTGGTTTCATACCGAGTTGAAAATTGATGCTCAAATCCTCCTCATTTTTACCCAATGTTCTGTTATTGCTTGCGTCCAGTAAACCATCGACACCATAGAAGAGACCTTTTTTTTCGAGATAGGGAAGGGAAAAATAGTGACTGTAGGAAGAAATATCATTGTAGTTGTGAAAAAGAAATTGATAGCGGGAAGCATTGGAAGCGGTGGATAATAGTAAAAGAAAGTAAATTATAGACAGCAAAATTATGCTTTTCATATAACTCTATTCCTTCAAATTTTATATCTTTTTCTTTATGTTACAACTCTCCCTTCAATAGGTTTGAAAGTTTTATCATCTGTTGAATCGATAGATTGTTAGGTCTTACGTTATTATCTAACTTACAATTTATCAACATCTTCGTGATACTATCGTATGTGATATGAAAACCCGACTTTATATTATTTTTCAATTTTTTTTTCCTTTTGCTGAGTAGTATATTCACTGTTTTGAAATAAAAGTCATCATCGACTGCTCTCTCTTCAGGTTCAAAGTTATGCAGGAGAATTACCGAAGAGTTCACACGGGGTTCAGGATAGAAAAAATTCGGGGGGATATCAAAAAGTTTTTTTGGTTTGAATCTGTAATGTATGTAATAAGTCAGTCTCTTAGAGTCATCTTTCCCGGGGGTTTGTAGGATGTCATCGGTTATCTCCTTCTGTAATGTGAGTATACATAGTGAGAAGGTATTTATCTTAACCAATTTTCTTAATAATTTCTTTGCCCCCCTGTAGGGTGGATTCGAAATAAACTTCATTCTACCAGTGTCACTCGAGGTCAGGAGTTTTTTCATATCTATATTGAAAAAATCATCCTCGATAAGATGTAAATTTTTGTTGCTGGAAAATCGGTTCCTGAGGTAATGAGAAAGTTTTTTATCAATTTCTATAGCAAAAACGTCCGCCCCTGTTTTGATTAAATTTTCTGTTACCACTCCGAGTCCAGGCCCCACTTCAACGACATAGTCATTCTCTTTGATGGAGGCAGTATTGACAATCTTTTTTGCCAGTTCTTCACTGGCAAGAAAATGTTGACCGAGTAGCTTATTGGGTGACAGTCCAATCTCATCGATTATCCTTTTCAATACTGCTTTCCTCATTGTTAAAAATTGTATCACTAAAAGCCTTATATGTCAAGTTTTAATAGACAATTTTGTTGCAATTCAGACAATGAAGTACTGTCATGCTAAACTAATCCTGTCCTGAACCGTATGGTTCAGGGTTTCGGAATCTCTGTGTTCCAGCACAGAATTTAAGGTAACAAATTTGTTTCCCTTTATTAAAACAGACTTTTTCAGCAACCTCGGAAAAAAATCTTGACTTTTACTAAAAGAGTGTTTATAGTTTAATGGAATTTAAGAATATAGAGGAGGACAGAATGTTAACAGAGTATATCTCCAAGGCAATGAAAAAAGCGAAATATGAAATCCTTTCTGACGATAACACATTCTATGGTGAAATTCCGGGTTTTAACGGTGTTTATGCTAATACTGCTACGCTTGAAGCATGTCGTGATGAATTAGAAGAAGTTTTAGAAGAATGGATTTTTCTCAGGATATCACGTAGCCTGCCATTACCGAAGGTTGAGGGGTTGGAACTGAAGATTAAAGAAGAAGTCTAATGCCACGTTTTGGTTCTATTAAAAGAAGGGAACTAATACATTATTTGAGAGTTTTGGATTTCGAAGGTCCTTATTCAGGTAGGAAACATCAGTTTATGACAAAAGGTGATATTATTTTGCGAATTCCAAATCCTCATCGAGGTAATATTGGTAAAGAATTGCTTTCCAGAATCTTAAAGCAGGCAAAAATTGCCAAGAAAACCTGGGAAGAGTTATAGTTTAGTCTTGGTATGAGTGAAAGTTTGGAGATTCTGGGAAATAAAGGAGTTAGACTATATACTTAAACTTTGAATATTAGGAGGGTTATAATGGAAACAAAAGAATATGCTCAAAAGATTGTTAAGGATTTACTCACTTTACCCGAAGATAAGATTGCCGAGGTAGCGGATTTTGTGCATTTCCTGAGGAAACAGGAACAGCATCAGGGGATTTCACTGAGTGAAGCAGGTTTAACTCGGGAAGAAGCATTTGATTTGCGTAGAAGATTGTCGACCTTTGAGAGTGACTGGAACGCGCCAGGAATGGATGCTTATGACAACTTATAAACAGGCGATATTGTTTTAGTGGTTCTTTCTCATTTTGAGTGGGTAAACCAATCTCCATCTGATGTATTGAATCCTGACCTGTAATTATGATAACGGTCATGCTGAACTCGTTTCAGCATCTCGATTTTTCAGAGACCCTAAAATAAATTCAGGGTGACAGATAAGTATGACAGAAACCTGAAATAATACAAAAATCAATTCAGCACAGGATTTAAGGTAACAAATATATATTCTCTTTTGACCTCTTTTGGTTATATACTTACCCATTTAATATGAGAAAGAACCACTTTTTTTTGCTTGACAAATCTCTTTCTTTACTGTAAATTACATATTATAGGAAAAAAGTTGTCTAATAAATAAGGTATTCAGAATGCCTGCTCCAAAAAA
>Ga0209121_10005614_pt1 | contig 11297 bp, 11 predicted proteins | sample Cruoilmetagenom3_FD_187292 | JGI IMG/M metagenome (GOLD analysis project Ga0209121, IMG submission 187292) | Oil polluted marine microbial communities from Coal Oil Point, Santa Barbara, California, USA - Sample 3 (SPAdes) (version 2) | ecosystem: Environmental > Aquatic > Marine > Oil seeps ...
CGACCTGAAGCTCAAAGAATGGGGTCGTGAGTTTAAGGCGTTGGCGGCGAACCTGCCGGAGCTGAAGAAATCAACACCGAAGCTGCCACCATCTGATTTTACAAGGGCTTTGACAGCGGATGAAAAAGAGCTAAACGAGCTGCATCAAACTTATATAAAAGCCATCAGCCAGGCAATTTCAGCATCCGGCGATAAAAATCGCAGCGAGAAAAGAAAAAAAAACTAAAAAAATACGTATTTTCCACAATAGACAATACGAGTAGAATCTGTACTAATATATTGACTTCTATGCAAAGTCTGTACAAAGAGAAGTGGTGAGAGGGCTTCTTTCTATTTTGCATTAGGTCTTCTTCCACAATAAAGAGGCTTATTCAAAAGTCTGAAAGCAACGAGAGGGTGCTAATAAGATGCCCGAATATCGTGGGCCGCATTCTGTCGCGAAGGAGCGTTCATGTCGGAGAATACAACTCTTCTTCGCTATAACAACAACACGGGTGGCCACAATGGGCAACTAACGCTTCTCTCAGAGGAGGTTTCTATGGAGAGAGCAGAGCTCAAACGGATTGTCGAGTATATCGAAGATGTTGAGGAAAGACTTGAGCGGTGGGATACTCAAAGTGTCACTACGGAGCGTCATCTTACCAAGCTCCACCTGGTCATCGATCGGCTAATGCGAACATCGGGAGATACGAAAGACCGGCAGCTCAATAGATCGCTTGCTACATTGGAGCACAGGGCCCGCAGATGCATGCGGTATATTGAGGCGAGTCTCACTGTGAAGAATTAAACAGTATAACACTCTGGCAGGCGAGTGAGACCGCCGCTCATGTTGAGGAATTAGTATTTCTACTTATTCGCTGCCGGCATGACATGCTTCCTGCGATAACTGCAGGATGCATTTGAGAATATCGGCTCTGCTGATAATACCCGTTACTTTACCGTCTGAAGTTACGGGGACTCTGCGGATCGAATGGTCTCTCAGACGGTAACAAATGTCCAACAGGCGGTCATTTTCTTCGAAATAGACGGCCGGTTGTGTCATAAAATCACCTGCGGTCCGGTCTCTTTCCTGCTGATGCGTATGGAACAGGCGCAGGACATCCTGCTCGGAAAGCATTCCGATGAGGGTCATATCATCTTCGACGACTGGAACGCCGGTGATACTATTGCCTACCATGATATGTATGGCTTCGAATATGGGAGTGTCTTTACGTACGCAAATGACCTCTTTTGTCATAACGTCTTTTACCTGAGACATTATCATCCCTTTCATTCAACCATTAAAAATTGGTTTGGCTTGGTCTTTTCCGCAATAGGATTCTCTGAACCCTATTATGAGAGTCTATCGGCTATGAGCGAGAAGAGCTTGAGATGTTTCTTTGAAGATAATACCCTTGTTCGGGGTGGTTGCATAGAAAAGAGTAGAACATGTAGGTCCCAAAACTATTTCGTTTTGAACCCGCAACGGGATATGTTGGAAATTATATCAATCATTTGAAGAACAACTGCTAATAAATCTTGACTTTTAGGGGCTGATATGATACCATATTTATAATTACTTGGGGGGGTAAAGAAGATGAAAAAGCTTTTGTTGGCCTATGCCGTAGCCGCAATATATATTGGGCTAAGTTCGACAGTAACGGCGAGTCCTACCTTAACACACACAGAGTCGCCTAAACCCGCATCATCCGATACTTTCACGGTCAAAGACGATTCGGATGATTCAAACTTCTTTCTTGTAGACTGGTGGTACTGGCTATTAGATGATGTCTTTGGCTGGGATCGGGATGATCACGGCTCCCGCTATTATTCAAGCGATAGCGGCTCAGGCAATGACTCCGGCAAAGATGGTTCAAGCAAAGACTCTGAAGACAGTGGCTTAGGTTTTGACTCCAGCGACGGCGGCCTGAACTTCGACTCCAGCGACGGCGGCCTGGACTTTGACTCCGGCGGCGGCGGTCTGAACTTTGACTCCGGTGGCGGCGGTCTGAACTTTGACTCCGGTGAGGGCGGCATGGATTTTGAACCGGGTGGCGGCGGCCTGGACTTTAATCCCGTCGATGATGACTGGAGTTTTGATCCTGGTAATGACGGCTGGACCATTGACTCTGGCGATGGTGGCCTGGACTTTGACTCTGGCGATAACGACTGGAGCATTGACTCTTGCAACGGTGACTGGAGCATTGACTCTGCCAATGGTGGCTGGAGCTATGACGATACGGATACTGGTCCGGTTCAAACTATTCCTGCTCCCGGAGCCCTTATACTCGTAGGTATCGGTTCGGGTATTGTCGGTTGGCTGCGTAGACGCAGAACGATATAGTTAGTGTTATAGTAATCCAAGTTTGGTCGAGTTGCGAGTTTAGTAGTGGCAGGTCTTTCGAGTCCTTGCCCATACCGTAAATTCCATCCGGGCATGAAGATCAGTCATTAGAACCGTGTCCTGGCCGGAAGCAGGGATTATGGTGCCGGATATGGAAAACGCCCCCATGTGTTAGTGAAAGTATACCATGATCCCATACCGACCAAACCGGTGATCAATTCCACATCTACAATAGGACTACAGCACCAATTTGCTTGTGTGCCCGGTGGATCGGAGGCGGATGCAGCCAGCCGATATTGCTCCCCGGAGTTGAGCAATGGTTGAAGCACGGAGGTACCTGCTATGACAGACCAGGGACCGCTCATTGTACCGGTGAAGTGAAAACTTGCAAAAACAGACCCCGGTGTATTGCCGGCTTCGTTTAGTAGCCATACGTCAAGCTCGTTGTAGCCAAAGCCCGCTGCCGACGAAATGCTCCCGGGCAGATAGTCATCGCTTACTGCAAATGGAAAGGTGTAGTCCTTGCCTACATGATGGATAGTGTGGTCGTAGGACAGCGTCCATGAGTGCCCGTTGACAAATGCGTCAACCGGTCCAGAATTGTTGAAGATCGGATCGGCTTGTAAGTTTCTTACTGAGGTAAACCCGAATGCCAGAGCGGTAAGACTCCATAACAAGGGATTTTTCATCCCATGAAAAAGATTTTGCACCCTCCTGATGGTCCGCTCCTTACTCCTGCTATCCCCGGCAAAAATTGATTTTCTCATTTCTTCCTCCTCAAAGGGGCGTGTAATAAGTGCACGCCTGGCATGGTTATCTCTAAAGCCTTCCTTCAAAGATCCACCTGTATTCTACCACTTTGGGCATGGCTATGTCAATACGTAGTGACTAAGTATTTCCTTGACAGCCGTCACTTGCTGTGGAAGCAGGGAAAGTAATAACGTTGCCTTTTGTGGCTAAAATAGATAGTATAATGTCCATGGAAAGGGCCGGAATAAAGCAAATTGCTGATGATATCAAAGATCTTGAGGATGGATTAGCTGGATGGGATGATTGTATATTTCTACCTTCGGCGTTTCTTGACAAGCAAAAATATAGCAATTTCAGCTTAGATATGTTATATTCGTCGGTAGAGATGGCTACTATTCCCGGCCCTACGTTTAATCGGAGGCTTTACAGCTATGATTAGGTTTTACTGCAAATTATGCGGTGAAGGAATCAATGTCCGCGACGAGCTCTCGGGCAGGCAAATCAAATGCCCCAAGTGCAAAAGCGTTAGAGTTGTCCCTGATAAGTCGCTCAAGATAAAATTCCACTGCAGGAATTGCGGCCAGAAGGTTCGCGTCGCTCAGATTTACGCCGGGAAAGAGGCAAAATGCCCTAAATGTAAGATGGTTATCGTCATCCCCTCTCATCTGACGGGATCAAGTGAAGATTCCGGGACAGTCACTCTCGTATGTTCAATTTGCAATGAGATAATACACGCCCCTGAAGGTACGATAGATAAATTCATAGAATGCCCTAAATGCGGCAGCTATGTGGGAGGATTATCCAATGATGCCTGAGCGTTTGCCATGAGGAGAAAGGCACTCAAAAACCAATGTTGGTTGGCAAATATTTGGGCATCACAGCAGGATTATAAGTGTCGCATCCAATAAATAAATCTGCGAAATGCGATAAAAAAAAGCCTTGCAATGCATGGCCTTAATGAGCGATGAAGGGCTCGAACCTTCGACCTGCTGATTAAGAGTCAGCTGCTCTACCAACTGAGCTAATCGCCCTGGTTTTCCTCTTAAGAGAAATCGATTGACAATTATTTTACACTCGACAACGCGATTTTGCAAGAAAAATAGTCACAAATTTCTGTTTGTTGCAGCCCTGTTCTTCGCCGGGGGTGGAATATCCTTGCAAAGCTTTATCATTTGGACTATAAATCGTTCCAAACGTACCGAGTTTGGAATAGATAAAAAGACGACCGAAGATTCACTTGCCATAAGGGACGAAATATGAGATACAGCCGGATGTTTATACCTACGGTTAAGGAAATACCTGCCGATGCGGAAGTAGCCAGCCACCAGTTGATGATTCGAGCGGGATTGTGCCGTAAAGTTGCCAGCGGAACATATACCTACCTGCCGCTCGGCTGGCGCAGCCTGCTGAAAATTATCGCAATCGTCCGTGAGGAAATGAACAAAGCCGGCGCCCAGGAGATTATCGTGCCGTCCATGCAGCCGCTTGAGCTATGGGCCAGGACCGGCCGCAGTGTTGATTACGGCCCGACAATGTTCCGCCTCGAAGATCGTCATGGAAGAATGAACGTACTCGGCCCGACCGCCGAGGAAGTCTTTACGACGCTGATGGCCGGCGAGATAAAATCGTATAAGCAGTTGCCGGTTAATCTTTATCAGATAACTCCGAAATTCCGCGATGAGTTCCGGCCGCGCTTCGGTGCGATTCGATCACGTGAATTTATAATGAAGGATGCCTACAGTTTCGATGTCGATCCCGAAAGCCTCGATAAATCGTACCAGGCAATGTACGATGCTTATTGCAGGATTTTCAAGCGCTGTGGTCTCGAATATGTTATAGTCGAGGCCGAATCGGGCGAGATGGGGGGTTCCGGCTCGCATCAGTTCACCGTGCCCTGCGAATCCGGCGAGGATACAATCGTATACACCGAAGACGGCTCCTATGCGGCAAACCTCGAAAGGGCTGAAGTGGATGCGCTGCCAAAAGAAGAAGCTGATGCAGAAATTCCGCCGCCGGAAGAAGTTCACACCCCCAATGTCGGCACCATTGAGGCCGTCTGCGGCTTTCTCGGATCCCGGCCGAACGATATGATTAAGACGCTGATTTACAGTGCAGGGGAACGAACAATCACCGCAATTGTACGTGGTGACCATGAATTAAATCCCGAGAAGTTAGCACAAATCATCGGCGGAGAGCATATCGACCTGGCGGCCGAGTTAACGATAGAGCAGGTAACCGGCGCCAAAGTCGGCTTTGCCGGGCCGATGGGTATCGCCGGTAAGGTCTCGAATATGGTTATCGACCACGCTGTTGCCGCAATGGCGGCAGGTATCGCCGGGGCCAATAAGAGCGATTATCATGTTAAAAATGTAGTGCCCGGCAGAGATTTTGCTCTTGAAGGTGATAATATTACCGTCGCCGACATTCGCTTCGCGGGCGAGGGTGATACGCATAAAGGCAAAAAGCTGCTCTTCAAGAAAGGTATCGAGGTCGGGCAGGTCTTTAAGCTTGGAACGAAGTACAGCAAAAAACTCGGAGCGAAGTTTCTCGATGAAGAAGGGCATGAAAAACCGTGCATTATGGGCTGCTACGGGATCGGTATAAATCGAATCTTTGCTTCGGCTATCGAGCTTGGCAATGACACAAACGGCATTATCTGGCCCATCAGCATCGCTCCCTGCGAGGTTATTATTACTTCTGTAAATCAGGATGACCGGGAGGTTGCCCGCGTCTCCGGCGACATCTATGAGCAGTTGCTTGGCGAAGGTATTGATGTATTGCTGGACGACAGGGCCATGCGCGGCGGAGTAAAATTTAAAGATGCCGACCTGATCGGCATCCCCATCAGAATCACCGTCGGTCAGAGGTCCCTGGCCGAGGGTAATGTCGAGCTAAAGCTGCGGGCCGAGTCCGAAAGCAGTAAGGTAAGGATCGAGGAAGCGACAGCAAAAGTCATAGAACTTGTTAATGAACTCAAAGAACAGTTGAACGTCTGATATAGAAAAGGAGATAATGATGAACCACAATAAACTTACACGGCGAAGCTTTATTAGCAGCAGCTCTCTTATCGCTGCCGGGACTGTTGCCGGCACATTAGCTCGCGCCGGGCGGGCCGTCACCGCGGACGACGTCGAACGAGTCGTTAAAAATGGCCGTATTAACCAGTCTGTCAGCAAGTGGTGCTACGGCAAATTCCCGCTCGATGAACTGTGTGCGGTCGGCAAGAAAATGGGCCTAAAGGCCATCGACCTGCTTAGACCAAATGACTTTCCTACGCTCAAGGAACACGGCCTTGCCTGCTCTATGATTAGCACACATGGTCTGACGAAGGGGATTAACAGAAAAGAGAACCATGAGGAATGCCTGGCGAAAATTCGCACGGCAATAGATGCCGCCGCTGAGTATGAATATCCGAACGTGATTTCCTTTCCCGGAAATCGCAAAGGAATGCCCGACGATGTCGGTGTTGAAAACTCGGTCATCGCTTTGAAGAAGATCGCCGGATATGCAGAAAAGAAAGGCGTTACCATCTGTCTCGAATATCTCAACAGCAAGGTCAATCACAAGGACTATATGTTCGATAATATGGCCTGGGGTGTCGAGGTCTGCAAGCGAGTCGGCTCCGAGAGCGTGAAGATTCTCTATGACATCTATCACGCCCAGATTATGGAAGGCGACATCATCCGCACGATTCGCACGTACAAAGATTACATCGGGCACTATCACACCGGCGGTAATCCCGGCCGGGCCGAAATCGACGAGACGCAGGAGCTGTACTATCCGGCGATTATGCGCGCGATTGTGGAGACCGGGTACAAGGGATATGTAGCGCACGAATTTGTCCCGAAGAACAAGGATCAGATTGCGTCTCTTGCGTATGCAGTGCGAATCTGCGATGTTTGACGATGTGGAAGCTCAAAGAGCCTAATCCTGTAAAGCTTGTCATAGGTGTTTTGGCCGCTGACTATAAGTGTCTGCACAGTGCGGTCGATATGCTAAGCGATAAGTTTGGTAACGTTGATTTCACGAGCGATGTCTGGCCGTTCGATAAGACCGATTATTACAGGGATCAGACGGGGCCGCGGATTTTGAGGCAGTTTGTGTGTTTCGAACGGCTCATTCATCCCGCCAGACTGCCCAAAATCAAGCTCCGGACGAACAAGCTGGAGCAAAAGCTGGCCAAATCCCTGAGTATCCCTCTGCCGAGGCCGGTCAACCTGGATCCCGGATTTATTGAGCCTTCCAAACTGGTTTTAGCCACAACAAAAAACTATTCGCATCGTATATATATCGGCAGGAAAATGTACGCCGAAGTGACGCTGATTTTTGACAAGGGTCGTTGGAAACCTTTGGACCATACGTACCCGGACTACAAACAGCAATGTTACTTCGATTTCTTTGAAAAAGTCAGAGCCCGGCTGCTGGAGCAGTTAAAATCGTCTCGTGCCGGAAAAGCATAGTCTGGCCCCCGGCTCGTCCAGGGGATAATTTAACTTTATATCCGTAGAGAGTTTTCAGTTTGGCTTTATTGGCAATAGCTTTGTTAACAGGTTCGTTTGTTCTGTCGGCTGTTTTGACAGCCGTTGTCAAAAAAGGGGCCGTTCGTACAGGTTTTGTGTCTCGCCCGGCTTCGGACAGATACCATCAAAATGTTATTCCGCTTGGCGGCGGTATAGCTATCGTTGCTACACTTGTGGCGGTCATTCTTTCTGCTATTGTGGTTGTTAAATATCTCGTCGTTCCGGGCCATTTCGAGTGGCTTTCCAAACGTACCACAATCGATCCCGCTGATTTTTTAGCCAGAATCGATGAGCTGCTGGTGATATTGCTGAGCATTGTTGTTCTGTTCGTACTCGGCCTGTGGGATGACAAAAGGCATCTGGGCCCGTTCTTCAAACTCGGTGTTCAGTTCGCGGTTGCGTTTGTCGCCGCGGCTTTTGCGGAAATCAGGGTAGAGCTTTTTATCGAGAGCCGGGTTTTTGCTTCTATCCTGTCGGCCTTTTGGATTGTCCTGATAATGAATGCCTTTAACTTTCTGGATAATATGGACGGCGCCTCCGCCGGTATCGCGGTCATCACCAGCTCCATTCTTTTTACCGCCGCCGCTTTCAGCGGTCAGATTCTCGTTGGCGGCCTGGCACTTGTCTTTATCGGGACACTGCTGGGATTTTTGGTCTTTAATTTCCCGCCCGCCGGGATATTTATGGGTGACGCCGGCTCGCTTGTCGTAGGTTTTTTCGTCGCACTTCTGAGTCTGCGCACGACCTATTATCACCAGGCACAAAGCAACCAATTGTATCCGGTTTTTATGCCGCTGGTTGCACTGGCTGTGCCGCTTTATGATTTCATCAGCGTTACTCTGCTGCGTATCAGCCAGGGCAAAAGCCCGTTCGTCGGTGACACTCAGCATTTTTCTCACCGGTTAAAAAGGCACGGCCTGACCGATGCCCAGACGATCCTGACGTTGTACCTGGCGACGCTCTGTACCGGTCTCGGGGCGACTTTTTTAAGCCAGGTCAATTTGGCCGGCGCTGTTCTGATTTTTGTCCAGACAATTCTGGTATTATCAATTATCGCTGTCTTTGAAACCACCGTCAAAAATGACAAAGAAGCCGGTTAATCCGAATCCGTCCAGGAGCAAAGCCCTGGTGTTGCTTGAGTATGTTCTGTTTGCTCTGTGCCTAACTGTGATTGCACTTCGCGCGACGTTTACCGAGGGTCCGGCCACGCAATCGACAACTATGACCACGAATCTCGGTGACAGTCTTTACAGCTTGTCCGTATCGACCGTCCTGGTAATGGCCTTTGTCGTGTGGCTTATATGGAGCTTCTGCAGCCGGAACTTTATCTACAGGCGTACCGGCATGGAAATCGGCCTGGGCATATTCTGCTTAGGCGCCCTTGTTGCCGGCGTGGCGGCGGCGGACAAGCGGCTGGCAATAACTGATATCGCTGTGTTTCTTGCCCCGCTGCTGACTGCTGTTTTACTGATACAGATTTTGGATTCGCAGTCCAAAATCAAGCTGATGCTTGCCGTCATTGCCGCCCTCGGTGTCGTATCGGCCTATCAATGTGCCGAGCAATTCTTTGTCAGCAATCAGATGACCATTGAGCAGTACCAACAGAATCCGCAAAGCCTGCTCGATCCACTGGGTATAGATATCGGTTCTTTCCAGCAGTTTCTTTTTGAGCATCGCCTGTATTCCAGAGGTGTTCGCGGTTTCTTTACGACGCGAAATTCTGCCGGCTCGTTCGCGCTGATGGCGTTATTTGCCGCGATTGCCTTGTTTATCGACAAGTTCAAAAATCGGAAATCCGACGTCTCCGGTATCAAGTACCTTCTCGGCTGCGGTTGCTGTGCTGCGATTGTCATAATCAGCCTTGGCCTGACACGCAGTAAAGGTGCAATAATCGGATTATTCTTTGCCGCAGCGGTGTTTATCATCTTACTGTTTTTTAGCAACTGGCTGAAAGCTCACAGGCGAGCCATCCTGGTGGTCTGCCTGCTGCTGGGAATCGCGGGATTCTGGGTAGTTGTTTCATACGGATTGAGTCACGACCGGCTTCCGGGCGGCGGCTCGATGCTCGTTAGGTGGCAGTACTGGCGCGCATCCGCAAGAATGTACGCCGACCACCCTCTTACCGGCGTCGGCCCGGGCAACTTCGGAGATTTCTATACGCGTTACAAGCCAGCAGCAGCGTCCGAATCCGTCGCCGATCCTCACAATTTTCCGCTGAGCATTTTGACTCAGTACGGCCCGCTTGGCCTTATCGGCTTTTTAACCATGCTTTTCGTGCCGTTGTGGAGAATGGTTGTTCCTGTCTCCGCAGCTCCCTCTAAAGAAACTAACCACCGCCGGCCTACATTCAGAACCCTGGCCGTGATTGTTTTAATTTTCATATCGGCGGCGTTGCTGCTTATCCGTCCGATGCTTATGCCCGCGACATTTGCCGAAAACCTCGATGTGATAATCTATGTATTAGTAACAATGCATGTTGCACCCGTGGCGGTTTTTATCGTCGCTTTCGTACTTCTTGCCGGCCCTCTGCGCAAAAAACGAGATATTAAATACGAGATACGAAATACGGATACCGCCGCGGCCCTCTTTTGTGCGGTACTGGGCATTCTTTTACATAACATGATTGACTTTGCCATTTTTGAGCCGGGCGTTTTGACTGCATTTTGGGCTGTGATTGCGTGTCTTGTCGCGATTGATTTACATAGAAATCCCCGGCCTCCGATTGTTCTGAAACCTAAACCGTTTGTAAAGATACTAATAGTGGCGGCGGCTCTGGCAACAAGCGTAGCCTGTATTAGTTACGTTCTTATCCCCGTGTCTAAAAGCACCTCTAATATGCAAAAAGCCAACCGGGCAATTTCGGCCGGAAGATTCGAGTACGCTCACGAATTCCTAAAAAAGGCCGCGAAGGATGATGCTCTCAGCTCTTCGGCTATGTCCCTCAACGGTCGATTGTACCTGCATCATTTTAAGCTGAAACCGGATAAAGATAAGGACTTGCTGCTTCGTGCCGAAACTTCTCTGAAGGATGCAATCGGGCGCAACAATACGGTTTTCAAGAACTTCGAGCGGCTCACAGATTTATATTGTCTGCTCGCAGAAAATTCGCAGCAGCAGGAAAAGACTGCCTGGCTGAATAAGGCTTTTGAGACCGCATCAAATGCGGTCGAGCGTTATCCCGGCTGCGGCCGGCTTCACTTCAAACAGGCCCAAATCGCCGAGCAGTTGGGCAGCACCGACATCGCAATCGAGCAGTACAAAAAAGCAATCGATATCGAAGATGAATATCGTGACCAGTTTAGACAGATCTACCCCGAAAGGGATGACATCGTCAGCCGGCTCGGGAATGAAAAATATCTTTTCGCCATTAAACGTCTGAAAGAGCTTTCTGAGAAACCCGACCTTTAATCCCGGCTTTTTTCGATGCTTGTTTGCTTGGTTGCACAGCGACGCAGGATAAAGCGAGAATTACGAAAGTCGGGCAATTATTTCTTCCGGTATGTCGAAGTTTGAGTATGCGTTCTGCACGTCATCGTGGTCATCGAAGGCTTCCATCAGCGAAATGATTCTTTTGGCCGTGTGCTCATCGTTGACATCGATCGTGCTCTGAGGGACCATTGAAATCTCGGCGACCTCGGTCGTTATCTCCTTGTCCTGCAGGGTCTTTTTCAATTCTTCATAGGCACCCGGCTCGCAGGTTATCT
>Ga0209121_10005615_pt1 | contig 11297 bp, 11 predicted proteins | sample Cruoilmetagenom3_FD_187292 | JGI IMG/M metagenome (GOLD analysis project Ga0209121, IMG submission 187292) | Oil polluted marine microbial communities from Coal Oil Point, Santa Barbara, California, USA - Sample 3 (SPAdes) (version 2) | ecosystem: Environmental > Aquatic > Marine > Oil seeps ...
AACGCTTATGGAAACAGTTACAGGTCCTGCCATGAAAGGGGTCTTGGAATACATAGGCCTTGACAGGATAAGCGGCCCCTTGGTGGTGATAAGCGGTGTCAGAGGTGTCGGTTTTGGTGAGGCTGTGGAGATCGTCCCTTCAGATGGCCAGTCCCGTCAGGGCAGGATACTCTCTATAAGCGAAGACGTTGCCGTGGTGGAGGTGTTTGAAGGGACCTCGGGCCTTGCCCAGCCTACCACCAGGGTGCGTTTCCTTGGAAGGCCCTTTGAGATAATTGTTTCAAAGGAGGAGGTGCTGGGACGAATTTTTGATGGCCTGGGCCGACCCCTTGATGGCGGGCCGGTCCCATTAAGGGGGGAGAGGCGGAACATAAACGGCCTGCCCATAAACCCGGTGGCGCGGGCCTATCCACAGGACTTCATACAGACAGGTATATCTGCCATAGACGGCATGAATACCCTTGTGAGGGGTCAGAAACTGCCAATCTTTTCCGGAAGTGGGTTGCCGCACAATGACCTTGCGGCCCAAATTGTGAGACAGGCAAGGCTCCTCACTGAGGATGAAGGATTTGCGGTGGTCTTTGGCGCCATGGGAGTGCGCCATGACGAGGCAGAGACCTTCCGCCGCAGCTTTGAGGAGAGCGGGGTCCTTAAAAACGTGGCCATGTTCCTGAACCTGGCGGATGACCCGACAGTTGAACGGCTCATAACTCCCAGGATCGCCCTCACTGTTGCGGAATACCTGGCCTTTGAACAGGGAATGCACGTCCTTGTGATCCTGACTGACATGACAAACTACTGCGAGGCCCTGAGGGAAGTGGCCACTTCCAAGGGAGAGGTCCCGAGCCGCAAGGGCTATCCCGGATATCTCTACAGTGATCTTGCCTCTATATATGAAAGGGCCGGACATATAATCGATAGACAGGGCTCTATCACTCAGATAGCCATTCTCACCATGCCGGATGATGACATCACTCATCCTATCCCTGATCTGACAGGGTATATTACCGAAGGCCAGATAGTCCTCGATCGTTCTCTGGCCCAGAGGGGCATCTATCCCCCGATAAACGTATTGCCGTCTCTTTCCCGGCTTATGAGCGATGGTATCGGTGAAGGAAGAACCAGGAAAGACCACGGGAACCTCGCAAGCCAGCTCTATGCTGCCTATGCCCGTGCACGGCAGGTACAGCGGCTTGCATCCATCATAGGAGAAGAGGACCTTTCTGCAACCGACAAACTCTATCTCACTTTTGCAAGGGAATTCCACGAGCGTTTTCTGCAGCAGGGGGCAGACGAAAACCGCACCATAACCCGGACACTGGAACTTGGGTGGGATCTGGTGATGCTCCTTCCTGAGCAGGAACTCACCCGGGTGAAGCCGGAAGAGATCGAGCAATATGGTAGAATTAAGTGATTAGCTGTTAGCCATTAGCGTTTAGCTTTGAAAAATCATGGAACGTATTCAGATACCCGCAACTAAAAGTAACCTCATTCGCCTAAAAGAAGAGCTGGCCCTTGCCCAGGAGGGGCTTGAACTCCTGGACCAGAAAAAGGAGATCCTTATTAATCGTATAGGCTTACTGGCATCAAAGGCGGATCATGTGCGAAAAGAAGTAAACCAACGCCTTCTCAGGACCTATGCCTTCCTCAGAGATGCCCTTTTGGAGTATGGCGAATCTTCGGTCCAGGCCACCGGGCTTGGAGTAAAGACCGGGGAGAGTGTCGTGCTGAGGGAACGTAGTCTTATGGGAGTGGTGCTCCCCCTGGTCCGAATAGACCTTCCACCACACAGGCCGGGCTATGGGCTCTATGGAACAGGTAAGTCCATGGACGCCACATCCGAGGCCGTGCACAGAGCCATGGAGTTTGTGGCAGAGCTGGCGGAGCTGGAGGTAGGCATTGAGCGCCTCATGGCAGAGCTGAAGAAGACGCTTAAGCGTATAAATGCCCTGGCCCATATCTATGTCCCGACCTACCGGGCAACGATCAAGACCGTGGAAGAAACCCTTGAGGAGAAGGAGCGGGAGGCACTTTTTCAGCTTAAACACATAAGGAAAAAATCCCGAAAAATGGGGACATATAGATGATGAAGGAAGATAACAGGCTATTTGCCAGAATATTGATCCCTGTCGATGGCTCGAAATTCAGCCTGAAGGCGGTGAGGCTTGCCAAACAGCTTGCACAAATCCAGGGTTCTGAACTGCTTTTGCTCCACGTACTGGACACTGCTGTACTCAATCAACTATGCAGGTTTGACTACAAGCCCCATAACGAAATCCGTGCCGACATGGAAGGAAGTGCAAGGGCCTTTCTGGAAGACATGTACCTGGAGATCAGTCAATCCGGCGTTTTGGTCTCCATAACCATTAAGGAGGGGACCCCTCACGAGGTGATCATTGATGAGGCAGTCAGTTGGTGTGCTGACCTCATTGTTATGGGAAAGCTGGGAAAAAGAGGCGTAAGCAGAATCCTGCTCGGAAGCGTCGCCGAGCGCGTGATCGAGTTTGCCAACCTCCCTGTATTGTTGGTTAATGCTTGAACCCAAATTATGCATCATAAATTAAGGAACTGATTCCGCTGAAAAAACCCAATCTGCGGCGTTGCTTCAATTTTCCAGTTACTGCGACATACGCTAAGTACGCCTTCATTCTTGGAAAGTTTCAATCTGTGCGTGAATCGGAGGTTTTGGGAAATCCGGCTTCTCGTAACCTGGTCAGGACCTCATCCCTGGTGAGGTCGTGCCAGTTGGCATAGGCATCAGCCACTGCAAAATACCGCCCTGTCCTTATATTTGGGCAAAATATTTCTTCAACAATGGGAGAAATCCGGGAAACAGAGCTTTCTGGAGCAGTTGGTACTGCTACGACTATCTTACTTGCCCCTTTTCGACGAACCGTTTCTACACAGGCCAACATAGTGTAGCCTGATGCAAGACCATCATCTGCCATCAATACTGTTTTATTAATTACATCGGGAAAGGGAGTTCCCTGGCGAAAGATACGATTTCTTTCTTTGAGATCCGTTTTTACCTTGGTTATCTGATCCTCTATTTCCCTTGGAGAAAGCTTAAGAAAGGCGACAAGCTCGTCATTAAGAAAGACATCTCCATCCAGTGTTACGGCGCCAAAACCTGCTTCGGGATTTCCAGGTATTGGAATCTTTCTGACAATTATGAGATCAAGGGGCAAGGAAAGGCCCATTGCCACCTTAAGTCCTATAGGCACCCCACCGGAAGGTATGGCAAGGACAAGGGCCTCTGTTGCCTTTTTGTAGTAAGGCTTGAGCATTTCCGAAAGCACCTTTCCGGCATCGTTCCTGTCTTTGAAGACAAACCTCTTGTCACGGAGCCTATGCACTTCATATATTTTTGCAGCCATTTGGGCCTTCTGTTACACTCGTACCTGATAAAATGCCGGTGTCAGGGGCAACTTCTTCTTCATTTAGTCATAGGCGTGTGTGCCCAGGACACACTTTACACCGAACTTCTTCTCAACTATTTCCTTAAACTGATCAAAGTCATGGTTTTTACACATGGGTATTGCTTTAACCATACAATTGCTGAGATGCACCGCATCAATCTTGACGTTCTTTTTGACCGCTCCTATATTGGATATCACGGCCCGTCCAGGACACTGGCAGCGCAGAAAGCCGACCAGCACCGGGTTGTCGTATTGGGCGAATTCCCCGTTCTTTTCCGCCACTGCGTTGATACACTTGTATTCCCCCGGACATGCGTAACCCTGATCCATATATGCACCGCAACCTATAAGTAAGATGTTCATTTACTCCCCCTTTGCTCAAGGAAAAAATCCTAAACCGAACTCCAAACACCAAAAACAAATGCCCCTGACACGGTATGACTCGGAGACTTGAATTCTATTCTACTTGTCTGATTAAAAACATTCCAGTCCTATGCTCATTTAAGTTTGAAAAATAGTGGGGGGTTCAGGGTCCAAGGCATAAGCGCTAAGTTGTTTTTGCACCGGATGGACTGTGGAAGGTTTACTGAAAAAAATGAACATCGAACATCGAACATCGAACATCCAACATCGAACGAAAAACAAATATCCAAGTAACTTCTCAATAAGTCCGGGCAAATCATATTTTGCGACTATCCAGTGACTGTTACCCAGACTTGTTGAGAAGTTACATATCCAATACTGAACACTCAACGGCTATTTCTGTATACTCGAGCAGCCTTTCTTCCAGGTCATAAGTCTGTTTCTTCATCTTTTTCTATTCGATGTTGGACGTTCGATGTTCGATGTTCATCTTTCAAAACAATCCCGTATGGCATAAATGTAACCTGTGAACGTTTACAAACAGATCAAGTATTTCGAAAGATGAAAAGTTTTCTCAATCGGCATCCCCACTTTTTTCATAGATGATTACACTGCAAAAAGCCTGAAACATGATTCCGCTCAAAAAGCCTGAGATGCATCCCTTTATAGACAATGCTGAATTGTGGAAGAAGATTTAAAAGACATATACCTTAATTCAAAATTCAACATTCAAAATTCAACATTATTTATTGTGCGTCGCAGTGACTGGAAAATTGAAGCAACGCCGCAGATTAGGTTTTTCAGCGGAATCACAGATGATGCTTGTATGAATGATAGGAGAGGGTATATTGCCCTGCATTTGAGTGGCTGATATTGTCTCCATGAATGGGGAGGCGGAATGGACAATTAACATATTATGGTTACTTCCTTTTTTAAATTCAAAATTTAGAATTCAAAATTGTGTCTGAACGGCCTTTTCGTTCAGACACTAACTAACCTGCATGCCAAGACGCTATATTGCAAATCTGTTAGATCGATTGGTCCCCAGGGGAGGGCTGGTCCTGATGGTCATGGCTGTTGTGGTTGGGGCCGGGACCGGGCTTGCCGCTGTCTTTTTTATCCGACTTATAGCCTTCATAGAGCACTTTTCTTACACTGAGGCCATGGTCCTTTACCCTTTTCTGGGACGTCTGTGGCTTATCGTGATCCCTGTATTGGGCGCACTCATCGGCGGTCCCATCATTGCCTACTTTGCAGTGGAGGCCAAGGGACACGGCGTACCCGAAGTCATGAAGGCCCTGATCTTGCGAGGCGGCCGTATACGGCCGAGGGTTGCCATAGCAAAGATTTTCGCCTCGGCCCTTTGCATCGGCTCAGGCGGTTCCGCCGGCAGGGAAGGCCCTATTGTCCAGGTGGGTTCTGCCTTGGGGTCCACTGTGGGTCAGTGGCTGCGCCTTTCAGACGAACGTATCAAAAACCTGGTGGCCTGCGGAGCGGCTGCGGGTATCGCAGCTACATTCAACGCACCTATTGCCGGGGTAGCCTTTTCCTCGGAATTGTTGATGGGCGAACACCAGGTGGCCATGCTTGGTAATGTGGTGATCGCGTCTGTGTCCTCCAGCATTATCAGCCAGATCTTTCTTGGGGCTCGTCCGGCCTTCGAGGTTCCCAGCTATGTTATGCACTCACCGTGGGAGCTCCTGTTATATGCGGTACTGGGCTTCCTCGCCGCCCTGGTTGGCATCATGTTTATCAGGATGCTTGACGCCCTTGAGGAGCTGTTTGATCACTGGGAATTTCCTCAGGCTTTCAAACCGGCTGTCGGGGCATTGCTCCTGGGTATTCTGGCTTTTTCATATCCTTATCTGTCCGGAGTCTTCCATGTTTCCGCTGAGGAGTTTCGGCTTGGGCTGCCTTTGATTGAAAACCTGCCCCATGCTTACGGTTCAGGATTTCCATTCATGGAAGATGTCTTGCAGGGCAAAGCCTCCTTCTTGCTTCTTGCAGTATTGGTTTTCCTTAAGCCCCTGGCGACCTCATTTACTCTGGGTTCCGGCAATTCAGGCGGTATCTTTGCACCATCCCTGTTCACGGGAGCCGTGCTTGGCGGGGCCTATGGATATATTGCCGGTGCGCTCTTTCCGAATATCGCCGGAGACGTCGGGGCCTATGCACTTGTGGGGATGGCCGCGGTCTTTGCTGCAGCGGCGAGGGCTCCGCTCACATCCATACTTATCGTCTTTGAAATGAGCGGGGACTATCACCTGATCCTGCCCCTCATGACCGCGAGTATTGTGGGGTCAAGCCTTACACAATGGTTGCATCCTGATTCGATTTACACATTAAAGTTGACCAAAAGGGGAATCCGTGTTGATCAGGGAAGAGACCTTGATGTCATGCAAGGGGTCCTGGTTGAAGAAGTCATGAATCAGGCACCCGTCACGGTTCATAAGGACCGTCCCCTGGCAGAGCTCTTTGCCATCTTCCAGGAGACCCATCTTTATGGCTTCCCTGTCATGAAAAATGACGAAGACCTCTATGGTATAGTCACCCTGCAGGACATGGAGCGCGCGCTTGACAGGGAGGGCGTCACGATACGTGATCTAAAGGTGGGTGACGTGGCCACGACTAATCCTGTCACGGTCTTTCCGGATGAACCCACCTGGTCTGCCATACGCAAGATGGGACCCAGGGATCTTGCGAGGCTTCCTGTGGTCTCGCGTCATGCTGAGCAAAAAATGCTTGGGCTTATCAGCCGAAGCGATATCTTGCGGGCCTATGACGTGGGGCTATTGAAAAAACAACAGGCCCAACACGTTCGGGAAAGAATGGCACTTAGAAAAGTCTCTGGTGTTGAATTTATCGAAGTCCAGGTAACTCCCGGTTGCGCCTGTGCGGGTAAAAAACTGGCTGAGATCAAGCTGCCACAGAGTGCTACAGTGGTTTCCATTGAACGTGGCGGCACTGTGCTTATCCCGGATGGAGGCACAGAAATTCTGCCTGAAGACCAGCTCACAATTTTCTGTCAGACAGACCTGGCCCGGGACGTACGCATGAAGTTTGCGGAAAGGACTTTAGCATGAAATTCCGGCCATGTATCGATCTTCACCGAGGCAAGGTAAAGCAGATTGTGGGTTCTACTCTTAGTGATGATAATCCCGAGGCCCTTAAGGAAAATTATGTCGCTGAAAGGCCTTCATCTTATTATGCGCAGCTCTTCAAGCGTGACGGCCTCACCGGCGGGCACATGATTATGCTGGGTCCTGGGAATGAAGCCGCAGCCACAGAGGCCCTTTCAGTATGGCCGGGCGGCTTGCAGATAGGCGGCGGGATCAATGCGGACAATGCGAGATACTGGCTGGATCAGGGAGCGGCGGCCATTATAGTGACTTCATATGTCTTCAGGGAAGGCGCTATAAATGAAGAACGGCTTAAGGCCCTTGTGAGGCTTGTAAGCAAGGATCGGCTAGTTCTGGACCTGAGCTGCAGGAGAAAGGGCGGAGATTACTATATCGTCACTGACAGGTGGCAGCGATTTACTGATGTGATTATTTCTCCTGAGACCCTTGATTATTTCTCAAAGTACTGCTTTGAGTTTTTGATTCACGCAGCAGATGTGGAAGGAAAATGCAGGGGAGTAGAGGAGGATCTCGTGGAGCTATTGGGCAGATGGACACCTATCTCTACTACTTACGCCGGAGGCGCCCGTTCCATAAAAGACCTTTACCTGGTGAAGGAACTCGGTCAGGATAGATTAGATCTCACTATAGGAAGCGCACTGGATATCTTTGGCGGCGACGGGGTGTCCTATGCTGAGGTTGTAGCCTTTAACAGGAAATGATTCCGCATAAGAGGCGGGTATCTTTGATGAGCCGGTATTTGTATAATGAGAAGAAGTCAGGTTATAGGAGCGGGATTTATCCATGAAAAGCTATTCTAATGATTTTAAAGTGCAAGGACAACAGAATGTTTCCGGCAGGCCTGGATTCCCGTGCGCAGATCCTGATGAGATGCGCCGCTGGATAGAGTACCTGGCCCTTGAAATTGGTCCTCGTCCGTATTCTTCACCAAAGCTTTTGAGAAAGGTGGCTGATAGCCTTTCAGAGAGTTTTAAACACTTGGGGTATAATGTGGATGAGCAGCTTTATTATTACAAAGGGGAAATATACTACAATATATGCGCTTCCCCGAAAACCAAGAGGATCGAACAGGGGTCTGTGCCATTGCTTGTGGTGGGAGCCCATTATGATACGGTGTCGCATTCTCCAGGGGCGGATGACAACGCAAGCGGAATAGCTGGTATTATGGAATTGGCCAGATTGATTTCAAAAGATCCACCATCCGGCGTGCGGCTGGTTGCGTTTGCCCTTGAGGAGCCGCCTGTCTTTAGGACACGATACATGGGGAGTTTTGTGTATGCCCGCAGGCTGAAGAGCAGCAAGGCCTCTGTAAGGGGCGCGATATGTCTTGATATGATAGGATATTTCAGTGATCGTCCCAAAAGCCAGTCTTTTCCCCTGTTTTTTATGGACCGATTCTATCCGAATGCCGGCAATTTTATCGCTCTTGTCGGCAATACGAAATCTACCAAATGGACTAAAGAGGTCAAGGAGGCCTTTTCCAAAGGTACAGACCTGCCGCTTGAGAGCTTGAACGCCCCGGCGATAGTTGTAGGTATAGATTTCTCAGACCACCGGTCCTTTAATCGCTTCGGTTATCCTGCTCTTTTGGTTACAGATACGGCCTTCTATCGGAATCGTAACTATCATCGGCCCTCTGATATGCCTAAGACTCTTGATTATCAGAGGGCCGCAAAGGTGGTAGACGGCCTGGCCCATGCAGTCAGGACTCTGGCCTAAGGGCAAACCTTTATATGTCCTTAACAAATTCGAATACCGAATGACAAAATGACCAAAACTAACACATTTGGGCCAGGATTCTTTACTTCTATGCTTGTGTCCCGAACCACATGGCAAGCCGTATTCCAGCCTCGTAAACACCTATTAGCGGAAGAAGAATAAGTATTTGTGAGAACACCTCCGTTGGGACAAGCAGTGCTGCCAATACGTATAGAGCTATGTAGCTGGCCTTTCTGTGCCTTGAAAAATATTCCCTGGGCACGATACCGTAGCGGGCGGCCAGGGCCATAAGGAATGGAATCTCGAAAACCAGACCAAAAGTAAATATGGCCTTAAGGGAAAAAATCAAATAGTTCTGTAGCCTTGGCATTGCCTCCAGACCCTGGTTTGCAAAGCCCAAAGTAATGGAGAACGCAACAGGCATTATGACCCAGTAACCAAAAAGACCTCCTGAGATGAACAGGCATATACCCCAGAACATAAAGCTCTTTGTAAACCTTTTCTCTTTATCATACAGGCCTGGAGCTACAAACCTCCATGCCTGATACAAAATCATGGGAGCCGAAAGGATAACAGCGCTCCAGAAGGCAACCTTGAGATAGGTCATGAAGCCTTCTGTAAGGGCTGTGAATACCAGAGAACTGCCAGGGGGCAGGGCCTGATGAACAGGATAGAACAGCATGGAGACCAGGAAATCCGAGAGCGCATAGCAGAGCACAAAAGCCGCTGCCATCGTGACGAAACAGGTTATCAGGCGACGCCTGAATTCGGCAAGGTGTGCCTTAAAGGGAAGACGTGTCAAAAGACATCTCGTTGACCACAGTACTTAGGACCCGTAAAGGAATAACTCCTCGGTTTTGCTCAATCAAATCGACCAAATCTGACCTGAATCTGAGCGCGAATTCCAATGACTTATTCCCTTACGGGTCCTTAGGGGCTGTCTTTGGAATTACTCGTACCACTTTTCTCTTCGCTATCAGAAGGCGGCGATTTACTGTAATCTTTCTCCTGCTCTTTTGTTTGAATATCGTTCTTGCCGGCTTCAGGTCCATTTCCCGTTTTCCGCTCTGACAATAAATCTCCATCGACCGGATCGGACCGGCCGGATTCCGATCGTGCCTCTGTCCCCTGTTTTATGTCTTTCTCTAAGGACTCGATATCAAGCTGGCTTTTAAGTTCCTCTGAAGCCCTTTTTAATTTCCCCATATAGCGCGCGATTTGTCTGGCAAGCTGAGGAAGCCTGTCCGGCCCGAGCACTATCAGGGCCAATGCCAAAATCAAGAGCAACTCAGGGAGTCCTATACCAAACATCAACTATTCCTAAAGAACCTCTTGTTCCTGCTGCCCAGCAGACAGAGTAATTCATAACTAATAGTACCACCCCACCGTGCCAGATCTTCAGCCGTAATAATTTCGTCTCCCTGCTTTCCCAGAAGCACGGCTTCCTCGCCGGGGGTTACTCCATCTATCATGGAAACATCTACCATAAAGGCCTTCATGCAGATACTCCCAACCACCGGACAACGCCTGCCTCTGATAAGGACTGATGACCTGTTGGACATGGACCGCAAGTATCCGTCGTCATAACCTACGGGTACTATAGCTATCATAGAAGGTCTTTTGGTGCAAAAACTGTGACCGTAGCTCACCGGTGATCCTTCAGCCAGATTGCGAATAGATACGATTTCGCTGCGAAAGCTCATAACGGGTCGCAGTTCAATGCCTTTTTGACTTTGAAGCCCGGGATAGGAACCATAAATGGCCAGTCCCGGCCGGACCAGATCATAGTGGGCAGAGGGAAAATGGATCAGACCTGCCGAATTGGCCAGATGAACAGTTAGAGGTTTCCATCCCATGCCTTTTACCTGATCTAAAACTAATGCAAATTTATCGAGCTGGACCGTGTTAAACGGATCAAGAGGATCATCGGCAGACGATAAATGAGAATACAGACCTTCAAAGCACAGATGTGGCCATTGACGCAGTTCCTTAACAATCTTATAGAGTTCATCCGGCGAAAACCCCAGGCGTCCCATACCAGTATCCACCTTGAGATGCACTCTGCAGGTTTTATCCCTCACAGCAACAATACGCTCAAGAGTATTCAGGGAAGAAACGTCGGTTACACCTGGAATAAGGTCAAGGGCCACGACCTCTTTTCCCGCCCCGGGAGGCAATCCCGATATGAACAAGATAGGAGCTGTTATACCTCCTTTTCTCAGAGAAACTGCCTCTTCAACCTCTGACACACCAAATCCCCATACACCGGCCGATTCAAGCACCTGGCCGACCTCTACCAGCCCGTGGCCATAAGCGTCGGATTTTAGCACTGCCATGATACGGGCCCCCGTGTTTTTCAGAAGCCCATCAAGGACATTGAAATTATGGCGTACGGCCATAAGGTCTATTTCTATTCGGTTAAGGTCTGTGTAGGACATAAGTTATCTTTAATGTTGCATTAATAAAGACAGCAATACTTGAACTGTTCAATTAAGATTTATATATACTTGAGTTTTCGAAAAATAGTTGAAGAACCAAGTAAGCAATTGGCACATTTATTGGGCATCCTTCATTTTGTAGTTTACACTTTTTCAACATAGACGGATGCCAGCCATTAGCTGTTAGCCGTTAGCTATTAGGTAAAAACTTTGTATAA
>Ga0209121_10005616_pt1 | contig 11297 bp, 7 predicted proteins | sample Cruoilmetagenom3_FD_187292 | JGI IMG/M metagenome (GOLD analysis project Ga0209121, IMG submission 187292) | Oil polluted marine microbial communities from Coal Oil Point, Santa Barbara, California, USA - Sample 3 (SPAdes) (version 2) | ecosystem: Environmental > Aquatic > Marine > Oil seeps ...
CCTATTTCTGGAACGGAAACAATTCCGCCAAGTTTGACGAAAAGACCGAAGAATGGGTGAAAATTGAATCGGACAGAATACCGTTTGATCAGGCACCGGCGATGAAGGCCCGGGAGATAACAACAGAAACATCAAAAGCGCTCCGGTTGGGAAAGTATAAATTTTTACGTTTGAATTTTCCCAATGGAGATATGGTAGGGCACACGGGATCTCTTCCCGCGGCAGTCGAGGCCGTAAAGGCTGTAGATGAAGCGGTGGGCGGCCTTGTTTCAGTAATTGATGAGATTGGCGGTACCGTGATTATCACGGCTGACCACGGGAACTGCGAACAGATGATCGAGGTGGACAAGAAAACGGGAAACCCCGTTCGGGGAGCAGGCGAAGAATACAAACCAATGACGAGCCACACATTAAACCCCGTGCCATTTATAATTCACGGACCCGATACCAATCGTTATGAGATAAATGACAAATTGAAGGAACCCGGCCTCGGCAATGTCGCCGCGACCATTCTTACACTCCTCGGCTATGAAAAACCGGATGATTATCTTGAATCAATCATCATTCCTCAGGATTAAGGATTAAAGGATTAGAGGATTAAGAAAAACTGATTCCGCAATTAATCCCTAATCCTTAATCCTTAATTTAATCCTTAATCCCTAATCCTTAATCCCTAATCCTTAATCCCTAATCCTTAATCCCTAATCCTTAATCCCTAATCCTTGTTCCATTTCATCAATAGATCCCCGCATCGCATCCACCGGCCAGTGTTGCGCCCAGCTCATGGCATTGTTCCAGAATTGCTTCCGTTACTTCCCCCCTTGCAATGACGGGTTCATAAACTTTTTTTAAAGGGTATCCAAGGGCTATGCGTTCGATACTGTTCTGGGCCCCCCTTCCATCATTGCCGGCGCTGATAAAAATAACATAGGGTTTTTTAAAGATCTTGCCCTGGGACGGATAAAAGGTACGATCAAAGAAATCCTTGATCGCGCCCGACATATAACCAAAGTTTTCCGGTGTACCGATAGCGATTCCATCGCAGTATAAGAGATCCTCAAGAGATGCATCGAAGGCCCTCCTGACAATCAGTTCGGTATTTTCGATGCCGGCGGCTCCCTCAGCCACTGCTTTTGCCATCTTCTCCGTATTTCCTGTCCGTGAATGGTAAACGATTAATATTTTAGCCATATTCTTTCTTCCGCACATGTTCCGCATGGAGTCATCATATGCACGGACAAACAAGTTTGTCCATGCCACCCAGCATTTGTAGGGGCCGATGCCCTCATCGGCCCGTTCGGGGAACGGGCCCTACAAGGGAAAGCAATATTCATACCGGACAGTATTGAGTTTGACCCCTTGAATCATATCTATGCCAGCGAATCAATAAAATCCTTTAATGTCCTGTTAAATGCCTCCACATTTTCCCACATGACAAAATGTCCCGCATCTTTAATCAACGCCAGTTTCGCCCCCGCGATATGATCTCTCATAAATTCCGAAAGAGCTGGAGGCGTCATCTTATCATCCTCTCCGCAAATCAGAAGGGTCGGAACTTTAATATGGGAAATCTCATCCATAATATCGAGCCTGTCACAGGAGAAGAAATCACCATAAATCACATCGGGACTTACTTTTGATATACCTTCTATTAAAGAGGGAAGAAACTTTTCTCGATTTTCTTTGTTCACTGAAAATTTGGCGACAAGGGAAAGTGTCGACGCGGTATTATTTCTTATGCCATCGAGAATCATTTCGTTGACGGGCATTTTAACACCACCGCCCACAGGAACTATCCCGGACAGCACCTCGCCATATTTTATGGCAAAGGTCAGGCTAATGGCAGCACCGAGGGAATGGCCGATGATAACGGGCCTTTGTAATCCAAGCCCTTCCACGATCTTCTTTACCCATTCCACATAGAGCACCACTTCCTGTTCACCCTTCCCTTCAGACTGCCCGTGTCCGGGAAGATCTACTGCCGCAATATTATAATCACCGCCTAATTCCTGATACTGGTTTTCCCAGAGTGTATGATCACATCCTGAACCATGCACAAAGAGCAGGCTTTTTCTGTCTTCGGAAAAGCCATCATCATTTACCCAACAGGCAATCTTCAGCCCGTCTACTTCCTGAAACGTGATCATTGAAATCCTCCCTATGGGGTCAGACCTTGACTATTGACTAACTCCACTATAATAGAATAGGAATTGAGTTAGTCAATAGTCAAGGTCTGATCCCATGCCACCTGTTATTTCCTTTTTTCCAGTTCTACCGCCCTGAGTTCTTTGCGAAGGATTTTTCCCACATTTGATTTTGGAAGTTCATCGCGGAATTCGATCTCTGTGGGCAATTTGTACTTTGCTAATCTGGATTTGCAGAATTCGATCATTTCTTCTTCTGTTGCCGTTTCGCCCTCTTTGAGGACAACGAAAACCTTGATATTTTCCCCACGTTTCGGATCGGGAATCCCAATCGAGCAGGCCTCCTGCACCTTGGAATTTTCATAAAAGACCTCGTCAACATCACGGGGATAGATATTGAAACCACCCGATATTATCATATCCTTCTTGCGGTCAACGATGTAGAAGTACCCATCTTCGTCCATTGTGGCGATATCCCCTGTATAACACCACCCGTCTCTGATGGTATTGGCCGTTTCGTCCGGCATATTCCAGTAACCCTTCATGACCTGGGGTCCTTTAATGATTAGTTCTCCCGGTTCACCGAGGGGCATATCTTTTATTCCCTCCTCAAGATCGACAATGCGGCACTCTGTGTCAGAAATGGGAACTCCGATACTGCCGACCTTGCGGGCGCCGCCGGCAAAGGGATTAATATGAGTAACCGGTGTAGTTTCGGTCAAACCGTAACCCTCTACAATCACAGCTCCCGTTGCCCCCTCAAAATCACGAATTACTTCCAGCGGCAGTGGGGCACTCCCGGAAAAAGCACCCTTCAGACATGTCACATCCGTCTTTTTCAAGTCGGGGTGATTCAACATGCCGATATACATGGTAGGAACGAGTGGCGCGAATGTGGGTCTGGATTTCCTTATCGCTTCCAACAGAGGCTCCGGTTGAGGTCTGGGAACCAGCACATCGCTCCAACCCATATAGATGGAGAGATTCATTACGGTGGAAAGGCCAAAAACATGGAAAAACGGAAGGGCCCCAAGTGTGATTTCCTTACCCCTGCCGAGAACATCCTCCGGGAACCATTCATCAAGCTGTTGCACCTGCTTGCTCAGATTGGAATGGGTGAGCATAACCCCCTTGGATACCCCTGTCGTGCCACCGGTGTACTGATACATGGCTACATCTTCAAAACCGATTTCGACAGAAGGCGGATTGGGAGTATATTTTGCGATGCAATCCTTCCATTTATAAACATCCGGGGCTGACTTGACATCGGCAGCCAGTTTTTTCTTTTTGGCCACGAGCGGGAAGAGCAGATTTTTAGGAAAGGGGAGATAATCTCCTATGGATGTATAAATGATCTGTTTGATCTTTGTCCTTGGCCTGAGATCGATCATGCGGTTGCCGAGGAGATCGAGTGTAACGAGGACCTTTGAACTGGAGTCATTGAACTGATGCTCCAGCTCTGGATCAGTGTAGAGGGGATTGTTCATCACAGCAATAGCGCCGAGCTTCATAATCGCGTAGTAGGCCACAACACAAGGTATCAGGTTAGGGAGAAGTATCGCTACGGCATCACCCTTTTTGATACCAAAATCGGTCAGGCATGTTGCGAAACGGTCCACCATTTCTTTAAGCCCTTTGTATTTTAAACTGTAACCTTGAAAGACCAGGGCATCTTTTTCAGGAAACTCAAGAGCTGTCCTGTCGAGAATGTCGGGCAGACATATTTTCTCATATTCGATAAACTCACGGGCAAACTCCGCGTAAGACTTCAACCACGGTTTGTCTTGATATTTGATTTCTTCAGCCATGTTTTCCTCCTTTTAAATAATTACGTAGTAGTTCATTCCCAATATCTTGTGGGGTCAGCCGAACCGTCCATGCCACCGAGCATTTGTAGGGGCCGATGCCCCCATCGGCCTGTTCGGGGAACGGACCCTACATGAGAGAGCAATATTCATACGGGACAGTATTGGGTCAGACTCGCATTGCTCTCTCATGGAATGTAAATGATTTTTTCTGAAAATGCCATAAAAAAAGCCCCTGCCATAAATAACAGGGGCTTTTTGCTGCTGATATCTTCTGTTTTATTCAGAAGGTTCTTCTTTTGATGCTTCCTCACCGGAGGCTTCTTCTTTCGGAGCTTCCTCAGGCTTTTCAGGTTCGGGTTCTGCCGGAGCTTCAGCTTCCTCCAGCCCCATGGCATTCCAGATGATTTCCGCTATATCAAGGGCCGTCATAGATTCTTCCTTCTCACGATCCTTGATACCATCTTCCATCATGGTCAGGCAGAAGGGACATCCCACGGCAATCGTACCGGCATTCTTCTCGATAGCCTGATCCGTTCTCATATCGTTGATTCTCTCTCCGATATCCTCTTCCATCCACATCCTCGCGCCACCGGCTCCACAGCAGAAACTCTTGGAACGATTTCTGTCCATCTCTACGAGATTCATTCCCGGAACAGCATTCAGGATATTTCTTGGCTGATCGTAGATGTCGTTATATCTGCCTAAGAAGCAGGAATCATGATATGTGAATACTCCCTCGACAGGTTTTGTCAGTTTGATTTTTCCCTGGGCGATCAGATCCGCCAGGATTTCCGTATGGTGATATACCTCATAGTTACCGCCGAAATGGGGGTAATCCTTTTTCAGGGCATTGTACCCGTGAGGACAGGTACAGATGATCTTCTTTACGTTATACCCGTTCATCAGATCAATATTCGTCTGGGCAAGAATTTGATAGAGATACTCATTTCCACCTCTCATGGCTGAATCACCACAGCAACCCTCTTCCTGACCGAGGATACCGAAACTCACACCGGCTTCCTTAAGGATCTTTGAAAGGGCCACGCCAATCTTTTTGCCGCGGTCATCAAAAGATCCGGAACATCCCACATAGTAGAGATATTCAACATCGGAGTCTTCGGCCAGTGTCTTGACACCCAGTTCCGGTGCCCAATCCTGCCTTAAATGAGCACCGATACCCCACGGATTAGAGTTGTTTTCCATGTTCCTGTAGGTCAACTGTAATTCCGGCGCAAAGTCCGCCTCCATCAGAACTTTGTACTGTCTCATACCGACAATCTTCGGGACATGCTCAATGCAGACAGGGCAGTGTTCCATGCAGTACATACAGTTGGTACATGCCCAGAGTTCGTGCAGATCAATGACCTCACCCACCATTGTTTTTTCAGGTTCCGGTATCTGTGGTTCTTCACCCTCCGGAGTCGCCTTTTTAGCCGTAAGAACGACAGGAGCTCTTTCCTCCCAGTATACCTTGAGATCCTGGATTACCTTCTTGGGCGAAAGGGGCTTTCCCGACAGATAGGCCGGACAGCCTTCCTGACAGCGCCCGCACTTCGTACAGGCATCTGAATCAAATATCTGCTTCCATGTAAAATCTTCCAACTGACCAACGCCGAAGGACTCCGCGTTCTCAAAATCTCCAATGGGCTCGAGATATCCTTTCGGTTTCAGGGATATCATATACTGATTGGCCGGTGCTGTAAATATGTGCAATAACCGTGAATATGGGATATATGCAATAAATCCCATAGCAATAAAGGCATGGATCCACCACATCCACTTATGAAGAATCCGGGCCGTATCGTAACTTACACCCGTGAGTGTCTGCGACAGGGCATACCCGACAAACGACCATTTGCCCCATGTGAAACCGTCAACATTGACATTTACGTGAAGTCTCAGGGCCTCTATTAAAAATCCGGTAATAATAATTCCCCCGATCAGGACCAGGACAATGGCGTCATCCGCTATCGTGTCCGGTTTACCATTTGTGGTCAACCGATCCTGCTTCTGAATATATCTCCTGTAAAGTGCTATAATAACGCCGATCAGGACAGACAGTCCGAATATCTCCATAGTCAGTGAAAACCAGAGGTAAAATCCACCGTGGAAGAAGGGAACAAGAAAGGGAAAATGAAAGTGTGTCGCGTCAAAGGCCGCGCCAAATATTAATACAAAAAACCCAAAGAAAATCAGGGCATGCATAATGCCGGGATAGACATCTTTGAATGTCTTGACCTGGAAAAACCCGTTTACAATAAGAGATTTTATTCGTTCACCCGCGCTATCCGTTCTATCTTCCGGCTTGCCGATCGCTTTCCACATCTGCCATCGTCTGTAAAGACCATATCCAAATATGGCCAGAGCGACAGCAGTAAACGCAAAAAGGATCAGCTCAAACGAGGCAGCATTCCAGAAAACCTCTCTTCCTTCGCTACCTACCGCGTAAATATGTTCCGCGCCGTGTGCCATAATGCCTCCATTTATTCATGGGGTCAGGTCTCAACATTTGACATTTCTATATATGATTAGCAATTCCATCACAAATCAAATGTCAAATGTTGAGACCTGACCCCCTAAGCTTTTTAAACGAAGAGGGGGGAGAATATTAATTCGCCCCCCTGCTGTTTTTATTGTTATGCGAGAAGTTGCTTCGCCGCTTTTGTCAGTTCCGGTACAACTTTGAAAAGGTCGTCTACGATACCGTAGTCGGCCTTGGCAAAGATCGGAGCATCCGGATCCTTATTTACCGCGACGATAAACTTGGATGAGCTCATACCGGCCAGATGCTGGATTGCACCTGATATACCGCACGCGACATAGAGGTTGGGGGATACGATCTTGCCCGTCTGCCCTACCTGATCAGACTGTGGTCTCCAGCCGGCATCCACTGCCGCCCTCGAAGCGCCCACGGTGGCGCCGAGCACATCGGCCAGTTCCTCTATGATATTGTAATTTTCGGGGCCTTTCATACCGCGTCCGCCGGATACGATGATTTCGGCTTCCGTCAGGTCAACCTTGCCGCTGGTGTCCTTCTGTACTTCCAAAACCCTGGCTTTAATGTCGTCCGCGCTTACACCGGCATCAAATTTCACAACCTCACCGGCCTTCGCGTTTTCCACAGCAGGGAAGACATTCGGTCTCAGAGACGCCATCTGGGGACTACCCGATACGCTGATCTCACCGAAGGTTTTTCCGGCGTACATTGGCCGTTTAGCTTCAAGATGACCGTCAACGATCTTTACTTCAACACAGTCTGTAGCCATACCCGTAGCCAGTTTACCGACCAGTCTTGTTGACAGGTCTCTTCCAAGAACGGACGCGGCAAGAAAAAGGATTGAAGGATCATTTTCCTTCACGACCTTTGCAACCGCTGTAGCATAAGCATCCGTGGTATAGGGCTCGAACACGGCGTCATCCGCCACATATACCTTATCCACGCCATATTTGCCAAGCTCAGGCGCGAGTCCTTCCACACCTGAACCAAGAAGCACGGCACCTACTTCCTCTCCCAGCTCGTCGGCTAACTTTCTCGCCGCGCTGGCAATCTCAAAACTTACCTTTCGAAGGGCTCCATCCCTTTGTTCGGCTACTATCCATACACCTTTTGACATTTTTATCCTCCTCCATTCTTCCTCAAGTTAAATTATCTTGGCTTCTTCCCTCAGGAGTTTGATAAGCTCGGGAGCCGTCACAGAGGCGTCATCACCTTCGATGATCTTTCCGGGAGCTCTTTCCGGGGGAGGCGTCATTTTATCGACTTTTGCCTTGGCATCAACAGACAGACCCAGCGCCGCGGCATCTTTGGCCTCAACCGGTTTCTTTTTGGCTTTCATGATACCGGGGAGCGACGCGTAGCGGGGTTCATTCAAACCCTTCTGGGCAGTGACAACACAGGGCAGGGAACTTTCAATCAGAAGCTGGGCGCCTTCTATCGGTTTCACAGCCTTGACTTTCCCGTCTTCCACATCAAGCTTGGTAATAATGGTTAACTGGGGAAGACCTAACAGCTCGGCCAGAACGGAACCTACCTGACCCGAATCGTCGTCAATCGCTCTCTGTCCACAGAAGATAATATCACAAGGAATTTCCTTAATCGCGGCTGCAATGGCGCTTGCCGTCGTATAGGCATCGGCATTGTCAAGGGCGGGATCACTGATGTGAATAGCCTTTTCCGCGCCCATCGCGAGGGCCGTTCTGATTGTCTCCATGGCTCTCGCGGGACCGAGAGTAACAACAGTTACGTCTCCGCCAAGCTTTTCCTTCAGTTTGAGGGCCTCTTCCACACCATACTCATCATATGGATTCATGACCCACTTGATTCCACCTTCTTCAATACCGGAGCCATCCGCTTTTACCTTGATCAAGGCTTCCGTATCAGGGACCTGCTTTACACATGCTACTATATTCACAATGACCTCCTTTCACGGACGAATGCCGGCACAATCTGTATCGATCATGCCGGACCATCCGCCTTTTGTTTATAATCAAATTAAAGGGACTAAGGTTCAAGGTTCAAGGTCCAAGGTCCAAGGTTCAAGGAATAAAATAACCTTTTTATCCTTTTACCTTGTTCCTTTATCCTTGCTCCTTGTTCCTTTATCCTTGTTCTTGTTCCTTGTTCCTTTTCTTTAAACTCTGTTCTTAACGATATCATCGACGACGGAAGGATCGGCCAGCGTGGATATATCACCCAGATCGTCTACGTCATTCGCGGCGACCTTCTTCAGGATCCTGCGCATGATCTTTCCGCTTCTCGTTTTGGGAAGGGCATCGGACCACTGGATCTTCTCAGGCGTGGCAATGGGACCGATCTCCTTCCTGACGTGAGTCGCCAGTTCCTTCTTCAGATCATCCGTCTTCTTAACGCCCGTCTTTAAAGTAACATAGGCGTAAATGGACTGACCCTTAATGTCATGGGGATAACCGACAACGGCCGCTTCCGCAACCGTGTCGTGGGCTACGAGCGCGCTCTCCACTTCCGCCGTACCCATCCTGTGTCCCGAAACATTGATGACATCATCGATACGGCCTGTAATCTGGTAATAACCGTCCTCGTCTCTCCTCGCGCCGTCACCGGCCACGTAATAGCCGGGGAACTGCTCGAAGTAAGTTTCCTTGAATCTCTCGGGATCACCATAGACACCCCTCATGATTCCGGGCCAGGGCTTCTTCATGCAGAGGGCGCCCGATGCCACTGTTTCCGTAAATTCCTTACCTTCATCGTCAAGGAGGACCGGCCATACACCCATGAAGGGAACTGTTGCCATACCGGGTTTGATCGGAACGGCACCTGGAAGGGGCGTAATCAGGATTCCGCCCGTCTCAGTCTGCCACCACGTATCAACGATGGGACATTCTCCCTTGCCGATGAGGTTGAAGTACCAGTTCCAAGCCTCGGGGTTGATCGGCTCGCCCACCGTACCGAGGACTCTGAGGGAGGAAATATCCGCATTCTTTACCCATTCATCACCCTCTTTGGCGATTGCGCGAATGGCTGTGGGGGCGGTGTAGAAGATATTGACCTTGTATTTTTCCACGATCTTCCAGAACCGGCTCATATCGGGATAGTTCGGAACACCTTCATACATGACCGACGTGGCGCCGTTGCAGAGGGGCCCGTAAACAATGTAACTGTGTCCCGTTACCCAGCCGATATCGGCGGTACACCAGAAAACATCATCTTCGTGATAGTCGAAGATCATCTTGTGTGTATAGGCGCAAAAAACCAGATATCCGCCTGTCGTGTGCATAACACCCTTCGGTTTTCCCGTTGAACCTGATGTATAGAGGATAAAGAGGGGATCTTCCGCGTCCATCCATTCGGGCTCGCACTCGGCATTGGCCTTTGCCATCTCGTCATTCCACCAGAGGTCCCTTCCTTCCGTCCAGTCGCACTTGATCTTGTCACCCACACGATTGACGACGATAACCTTTTCAATGGAGGGGCATTCCGTCAGGGCCGCGTCGGCGTTGGTCTTCTGAGGTACGGCCTTGGCACCGCGGAAGGTCCCGTCGCACACCACAAGAACTTTGCCCTCGCTGTCCTGGATGCGGTCTTTCAGCGCGTCTGACGAAAATCCGCCGAATACGATACAGTGGATCGCGCCGATCCTTGTGCATGCCAGCATGGATATAGCCAGTTCGGCAACCATGGGAAGATAAAGTACAACCACGTCCCCCTTCTTGACGCCGTAAGACTTGAGGACATTGGCAAACTTGCATACTTCCTCATGCAGCATCTTGTAGGTATATGCCTTTTCTTCACCGGGCTCGTTGCCTTCCCACTGGATGGCGACCTTATCACCCCTGGTCTTCAATTGTTTGTCTAAACAGTTATAGGAAACATTGAGTTTCCCGCCTTCGAAATACTTGACTGAGATGGGACCCTTTCTGTGATCAAAATTGTACTCCTCGACCTTGTCCCATTTTTTGAACCATTCCACGTACTCCTCGGCAATCTCACCCCAGAATCCTTCGGGATCTTCCAGGGAGCGCTTGTACAGCTTTTTGTACGCGTCCATACTGTTGATGTAGGCCATTTCCTGAACCTTCTCAGGTACAGGATAGACCGCTTTCAGCTCAACCTTCTGTTCTGCCATCTTTTCACTACCTCCATTTCTGCTTTATCGTCTTTATATCATACGGGGAGACACGATGTCTCTACCTTGAGACCTTTGCATAACGTCCCCTTTTGCCCAATTTCTGCGTCAGTTTCAAATTTTAATCCTCGAAATATCCAATATATTCCTGTAGTTAAAATTTTCACCTTCCTTGAACTTGAACAAAATTGAACATTCTGCAAAGGTCTCCTTATATTAACCCTCAGCGCCACCTGCGAAAGTTATACAACATGCGGTATATTACTGACGCATACATATATGCAATATCGAAGAGCTATAGAATACTGAAGAGGATAAATATCTTTACTTAAATCCGGGGGAGTATAAATTAGCATCCTACCCATGTCAAGGAAAATTTTACCGGAAAATGCCATGAAAACAATCACGAAAACACGAAGGTAAGAGACCTTCGCGGAATGCTCAATTTTGTTTAAGTTTAAGTAGGGCCCGTTCCCCGAACGGGCCGGTGAGGGCCTGTCTGCGTGCGGTAACGCACAGGCAGGCACCGGTCCCTGCACTCTCTCCGGAAAAAGATTTCCTTGACATCCCCGGCAATATTTACTTAAAGGAGTATCACACTGCAAATTATGCACAATCTAAAATATCCCCTCTCCCTTAACGGGAGAGAAGTAGGGCCCGTTCCCCGAACGGGCCGACATCAACGGGCCGATGAGGGCATCGGCCCCTACAAATGCTGGGCAGCATGGACAAACAAGTTTATC
>Ga0209121_10005617_pt1 | contig 11296 bp, 10 predicted proteins | sample Cruoilmetagenom3_FD_187292 | JGI IMG/M metagenome (GOLD analysis project Ga0209121, IMG submission 187292) | Oil polluted marine microbial communities from Coal Oil Point, Santa Barbara, California, USA - Sample 3 (SPAdes) (version 2) | ecosystem: Environmental > Aquatic > Marine > Oil seeps ...
TGCAAGACGTGCAGCAATCTCACCGGATGGATCAGGATCATCCCATATTTTATGAGAAAAAATTTTCTTAACAAATTGTCTGAAATATTCAAATTCATTGTCTGGAATATTGCGATAGAAAAACTTGCGTCTTTCATCATCCGAATAATGTCTGAGATGTTGATTAATCACATCTCTCAAAAGAACTACCCATGCTCTTATTGCACCTGCACTAAAGATTCTTTCAGCTTTTTTGTGTGATGCATCTGCCCGTTCTGGTGCCCACATACCTTGAAGGCCTTCTTCTATAACAATGTTCATTAACTTGATTAAATTTGCTTTTTCTTCTTTTCGAAAATCAGCATCAGACTCGAACTCATTCTCAACTGGAGGTTGCATTAACATGTTTTGAAGAAAAGTCTTCTTAAGACGAGCAAAAGATAAAGGTTGCTTGCGGCCCCTGCTCTTTTCTGACAGAAAACCTGATAATTTGTTACTTGGGTCATCAACTATTTCATTATACATAGCCAGTGAAATTTCATTTCTTGCTTGTGCCTTTGTTTTCCCTTTGGCATTCATTAAAAAGTTCAAAAATTCTTTCTCGGATTTTGGTCCTTTAGTTTCCATATATTCTGTCCAATCTTCTCCAAAAATATCAGCATACTTCTTCATAAGCTCGTGCGAATAGAACGACATTTGCCGAAATTTTCCATGTGCTTCAAGATTCGTTTCTTTTAGTATTTTTTCATCAGGCTTAAGATAGACTTTACATTCTATGTTTTTTCGCCCTGCCCAGATTTGTGCAGCAGCTTTGTGCTGCCCATCAAAAAGAAGAATTTCCCCATTAGTATCGATCCGACAAATCGACGGGGATATTTGAGTGTTTTGCTGAAAGTGACGATAGAGACTCCACATTGAAGCTTCGCGTATTGCTCTCGGCTGCAGCTCTTTATCATTTCTAAGATACTCTATTGGTAGGGTAGCATAGAGGTAGTCCCAGTGGGTTGTAGGACATTTATGTAGCGGATAATCCTGTTTCATATCCTTAAAATAAAATGTGATTTTGTTATCATTTGTCTCGTATTTGAATTTTTCTCCGGAATTTCCTATTTTGTGTTTAATAATATCATCAAGATATTTTGGTTCACCTTCAAAGAATTTCCCCAGTTCCAGTTTGTCTCGATATTCTTGTAGACTCATCGTACCTATTGTTCGATGATGTCGTCTGCAAACTGGTGCTATATTGTCAATATTAGTAGGGCCTCCTTCTGAGAATGCCTTGATATGGTGATATTCAATAGTTTCTTCTTCCGGGATAGGTTCTCCATCAACAAAACACCTGCGCCCATGGTTTCTTAGAGCCTCCTGTTTTTCATTTTCTGAAAGTTGTCTTTTTTCTGCCATAGTTACAATATCCCCCTATTTTAACTGAATGACCATCGGCTATAAGCCGATATCAACTGGTCAGATCTTCGTTTGACTGTTGTTCTTTTTTGATCGGCTCAAGCCCCATATCAGCTCGGCCTGGTTTTGTAAGTTTCCGTATCCTCGGCAACCCTTGATGGTCTTGCCCGTTTACCCCGTTGAATTTGGACTCGTACCGAGCCTCCCAGCACTTCAGCCACCCTACGGAGCATGCTCAGGGAATGGCCCTTATAACCCGGAGACTCAAGGCGACTTATCTGCTGCTGAGAAGTTCCCGCGCGTTGAGCAAGTTCTTTTTGAGACAAACCGGATTCCTTACGCAGTGCAGCAAGCTGCATAGCCACGTCCCAGGCCTCACCAGCTTCTTTAAACCGCGCTGCAAAGGTGGGGTCCTTTAACTGTTCATCAAGATATCGATCAAAGTTTGTTTGTTTCCTCATGTGAGATTTCTCGTAAGCCAATCACTCTTTCTTTCCAGGGCAACCTGTCGATCCCGTGCCAGGAGCACTCTCGTCTTTTTCCTGATGCCATGGACAAGGATGATTCGCCGGTTCTTCATGAAGAAGTACAAGATTCTTGTGTTGAGTTTGCCCACATGCCGCAATTCGAAAAGGTCGTTTCCGATAGACTTTGATAGTGGTGGCCTGTGATAGAAACGACTTCGGAGCTTCGCGAGACCTGCAAGGACCGCCGCAAAATCATCGGGATCGGATTCCTTTAATTCATCGAGAAATTCACGGACAGGACATTTACCCGTGTCTGTTTCATAGAATTCTATAGTAAATTCCATGGGAAGTCAACATCAATATTGATGTATAAGCAAGAAAAAAACACACTCTCTTTTGAGAAACGGGGCTTGTTTAGGCATACCTTCATGGCTATCCATCATAAAGATTAAACCTATTCAGGTAAAGACTAATGAAATTTAGCTTAAAGTATGGTGAATGGTCAAGAAAAACACGCAATGCCTTTTAAGCATTGGTTATTAAAGGGAGAGGAGCGCCCCGGAAGGAAGTCATTGAGCGACGATGGGAGGAGTGGGTTTGAAGCTCTCGCTTTTATTCTTACTTTCTCAGATAACCATTAATTGATTAGAATGTCTTCAGATTTATTTAATATTTTTGCCTTGCTTTTAATTATGGTGTATAAATCCATATCGATCCCTGCATATTTTTTCTTTTTCATTTTGGTTGTATATGAATTTCCTTTTTGGATGCAGATTTTAAAGATTTTAAATATACAGAGCTAATAGGATAATTATCTGCGGATACCCACCCGCCTCGCCTTGCGGACTCGCATGGCGGGCAGGTCGGCGAAAACCTGCCCACCGTCTGGCAGGCAGGTCTGCGTCCTAATTAATGTATTTTTTCTTTTGAAAGAATTCTCGTGCCTGATTAACATCTTGATCGATCTGTTGGGAAAGCTCTTTGCTGCTCGCAAAAGTTATTTCATCCCGTAGGCGGGAAAGAAAATTAACCTTAATTTTTTGCTTTAATATATTGGCAGATAAATCAAAAATATAGGTCTCAACCGACAAGGTTTTATCCTTGAATGTCGGATTATAGCCGATGTTGGTCAATCCTTGATACGTCTTGCCGCCTATATCTATTAAAACAATATACACACCCTCCTTTGGTATTAGCTCATCAGTCAATCTTAGGTTTGCCGTAGGGTAGCCTAATAAAGGACCACCCCTATTCCTACCGCTAATAACCTCTCCTCTTATCTGGTAATTCCTTCCAAGTAATCTTTTTGCACCTACTACATTTCCTTCCATAATAAGCTTTCTGATTGATGTACTCGATACCAAAACATTTCCTGTATAAACGGGATCTACTTGCTGGACATTAAAATTGAACAGAGAGCCCATTTCTCTCAGGACTTCTATATTACCTTGTCTGTTATGGCCAAAGGTATAATCATAGCCAACCACTATCTCTTTAACCCCTAATTTATCCACCAAGATATCTTTTACAAAATCTCTGGCTGAAATAGCAGCAAATTCTGCTGTAAACTTTATTATAAGAAGTAAGTCGATCCCTTGATTTATTATCAGTTCTTTCTTTTGTTCTAAAAGCGTTATGAGTGGTTTAGCCTTTTCGGGAAACATTACCTTTACAGGGTGTGGTTCAAATGTGATAATCACAGATGTTCCGTGTAAATCCCTGGCCCTCTCTATAATCTTTTTAAAAATTTTCTGATGTGCCCAATGGACTCCATCAAAGTTTCCTATAGTAATTACAGGATTTGTAATATCTTGAGGGAGATTATTGAGGTTACAAATGATGCTCATAATGAATTAACTGATCAATGAAAAATTAACAATTATTCCCGATAGATCGGGACTAATTTTAAATTGTAATATGCAGGGTCATGTAATTATCAACAATCTTTATCACCTTTTTAAGTTCGTGAGTTTCTGGAAGAGTGGAAGCAATCTTTTCTATATAGTTTCGTTTCTTAATTTCTTGGAATGTCGGATAAAAATTTATATCATATACCCAACCGATTTGCAGAAGTTTAAAGTCATTTAAATTTTTAATGGCACTCGAGCTTGATGTTTGACCAGAATACAAATCATTTAAAACCGTGTTAGAATATCCAGGTGTGTCTGGCAGTCCTAATTCGAGAACCGGGTTATGATTATGATTTTGTTCTCTATAATAATTTATTACTATCCTCCAGATATCCAGTTTATCGGCATCCCTGAGTAATTTGCAAAAAAAGAGACAATGTGGGTCTGTATCCTCAGGAAGCGTATGAATATTGTGATAAAGGATGCCCTTTGTAATTACATTTTTCTCAACCTTGGTTAAATCTTCCAAGAGGTGAGAATCTGTAACTATTCGTGCCCCTATTTTTGCATGATCTTCAGAGAGGTCATCCCTGAATGTCCTATATTTTTGATATTGATAAAAGCGCCCGATATCATGAAAAAGACCAAGAACTTCGGCAATTAATATATCATTCTCAGATAAGTTTAATCTCCGGCTGATAGCTATTATCTCTTCCCTTACTTTCCAGGAGTGCTCTTCTTTTAGCTGGATAGCCCAGTCGTTTTCTTGATCCTGTCCTTGAGAGTAAAAATCATGCACGTAATCATTAAACCAGGATTGAAAATATCTTACATTATCTCTGTTCATTTTATTATATGAGTAGGCGTAATTTCCCTTCATTCAACTGTGCTATATGCCTTTTCACTGAAAGTTCTTTATCCTATTTCTAATTTATTAACAACCTTTAATCTTAACAGTTTACAGGTTCACAGGTTCATTAGATGAGATATCTATTTCAATGATCTATATCGGAAGGGAATAAAGTTGTGACGACAGAAGGGTAGGCTTACTGCTTATTTATGGGAGTTAAGCTTAAACAGTATTTGTAATCCATCCAGGGTCAAGAATTCTTCAACATAATCGATGTTCTCCGCTTCTGATTTTATCAATTGGGCAAGGCCTCCTGTTGCAATAACGGTAAGATCAGATCCCATCTCTTTTTTAATCCGGTTTACTATTCCATCAACGAGGCCAGCATAACCATACACAAGGCCTGAATTTATACTGCTTATGGTTTCCTTGGCTATTACAGTTTTGGGTTTGTCAAATATCTCAACTCGAGGTAGCTTAGAGGCCTTTTGAAAAAGAGCCTCAGCAGAGATGATTATGCCAGGGGCTATTGCTCCCCCCTCATAGGCACCTTCAGAGGATATGTAATCAAAGGTCGTAGCTGTACCAAAGTCTACCACAATGAGTCCCGTTTTATATTTCTGGTATGCAGCTATTGCATTAACGATCCTGTCAGCACCAACTTCTTTTGGATTATCATATTTAATGGCTAATCCTGTCTTTATATCCAGGCTAACAATCATTGGTTCATGGTTAAAATGAAGTAAGCAAAACTCTTTTAGGGAGCTAAGAAGAGGTGGTACAACGCAAGAGATAATTACATCGCGTATGCTCTGTATCTCTAATTGTGCTGGAATAAACAGGTTATTGATTAATATAGTGAATTCATCACTGGTCATATCTTTTTCTGTTCTTATTCGCCAGTGATTACGCAGTATCTCATCTTGAAAGATACCAATAACAATGTTTGTATTACCTGCATCAATACATAGTAGCATAGGAACAAGTATCCAGTGGTTCGACAGGCTCACCATCCTGAGCTATGTCGAAGGATTTTAAGTTTCGGCTTTCATTATAGCATCAATCATAGTTACTGTCTCTTTGGCGGACTTAACATTGTGTACCCTAACAATATTTGCTCCGTTCAGCACAGAAGCAGCAACAGTAGCCATTGTACCAGTTTCACGAGATTCTACTGAAAGGCCAAGCACATGTCCAATAAAGGCCTTATTAGAGGGGCCCACCAGAAGTGGTTGTCCAAGAGAAGAAAATGTATGTAAATTATTTATTATCTTGAGATTATCATCAAAGGATTTACCAAAGCCAATACCGGGATCAATGATAATAACATCTCTTTTTATACCTGAACTGATAGCCTGTTCTATGGCCTTGCGTAAGAAATCTATTATTTCACTAAAAAGGTCTTTGTAGGTAGGGTTTGCCTGCATATTTTTTGGTGTTCCTTCCATATGCATCAAAACAATGGGTGCGCCTGCATCTGCAACCAATTGGCCCATTGCAGGATCAAATTTCAGTGCACTTATGTCGTTGACCATTGTAGCACCGGCCTCTATTGCCTGACTGGCTACCTCACTCTTATATGTATCTATGCTAATTGGAATGTCTATCTTTTGGACGAGAGTCTTGATAACAGGTATTACTCTCCTTAACTCTTCATCAAGGGGGAGGGGATCTGAAAAAGGCCTTGTTGATTCTCCTCCTACATCAATAATATCAGCACCCTCGGCGGCCATTTTCAAACCGTGTTTCACTGCATCATTTTCGCGGAAATTAGTGCCTCCATCAAAAAAAGAGTCGGGGGTAATATTCAGAATACCCATAATAAATGTTTTAGAATCAAGCTCAAGATTATAGTCTAACCATTCTAAGTTATTAGCTTTTTTTCCCTTTTGAATCACTTTTTTTTCTTTCCGTTGATTTTGTTGTGTGTCTTTTTCTTTTCTTTTTGTCCACTATTTCATCGATCTCATGGCCATTGAGGGTCTCTTTTTCCAAAAGGGCCTTGGCTAAATTGTTAAGGGTATTTAGGTTATTACTTATAAGTTTATGAGTCTTTTTATAGGAAGAATCTATAAGATTATTAACCTCCTCATCAATCTTTTGTGCTGTTTCTTCACTATAATCCCTGTGCTGGGAAATCTCACGTCCCAAGAATATTTCTTCCTCTTTCTTCCCGAAACTCAATGGGCCGAGTTTTTCGTTCATACCATATTCACAGATCATCTTTCTTGCTATCTCGGTTGCCCTCTCTATATCATTGCTTGCACCAGTCGTCTGGGTATTTAAGGCGATCTCCTCGGCTATTCTGCCTCCCATCAGGATGCAAATGTTATTTGAAAGATACTCCTTTGTATAGGTATGTTTATCATCTAAAGGGAGTTGCTGTGTCAGGCCAAGAGCCATGCCTCTTGGAATTATGGTCACTTTATGTATGGGATCGGTATTAGGGAGAAGTTTTGCTACCAAGGTATGTCCTGCTTCATGGTAGGAGGTAGTTTTTTTCTCATCATCGCTTATGATCATGCTCTTCCTTTCTGCACCCATAAGCACCTTATCTTTCGCATCTTCCATGTCTTGCATATCTATTTTGTCTTTGTTTCTCCTGGCTGCAAGCAACGCTGACTCATTAACCATATTTTCAAGGTCTGCACCGGTAAAACCTGGCGTTCCCCTGGCAATTACAGAAAGATCAACATCATCGCTAATCCTTGTTTTTTTTGTGTGTACCTTTAATATATTTTCCCGTCCCCTGACATCAGGCACCGGTACAACTACCTGCCGGTCAAATCTTCCTGGTCTCAATAATGCAGGATCAAGTACGTCAGGCCTGTTAGTTGCTGAAATAAGGATGACTCCTTCATTGGATTCGAATCCATCCATTTCCACTAAGAGCTGATTTAATGTTTGTTCTCTTTCATCGTGACCCCCTCCTAATCCAGCTCCTCGATGTCGACCAACGGCATCAATCTCATCTAAGAAGATGATGCAGGGGGCATTCTTTTTGCCCTGGACAAAGAGATCCCTCACCCGGGATGCTCCAACACCTACAAACATTTCTACAAAATCAGAACCACTTATACTTAAGAAAGGGACGCCTGCCTCTCCAGCAATAGCCCTGGCTAACAAAGTTTTGCCTGTTCCGGGGGCACCAACCAGAAGCACGCCTTTTGGGATTCTGCCTCCTAAACGGGTAAATTTCTTTGGGTCTCTTAGAAATTCTATGATCTCTTGAAGTTCTTCCTTAGCTTCTTCAATGCCAGCGACATCATCAAAGGTTACCTTATTTTTTTCGTTAGTTGCGAGTCTCGCCCGGCTTTTCCCAAAAGAGAGTGCCTTGCCGCCTCCTGCCTGCATTTGGCGCATAAAGAAAATCCAGACGCCAATCAAAAGAAGCATAGGAAACCAGGATACAAGAATTGTCATATACCATGGAGACGCTTCACCAGGTTTTGCAGTTATCTCGATCTCCTTATTACGTAAAATTTTTATTAGCTCAAGATCCTTAGGTGCAAAGGTCCTAAAGAATCTGCCTTGATTTGAGGTACCAGATATTTTGTCTCCCTGAATAGTTACCTGGCTGACCTCGCCTTGGTCTACCATGTTCAAGAATTCACTATAGCTTAACTGGCCAGTCTGTTTAGTTTCTTTTTTAAAAATTTGAAATAGCATGATCATCATAAGGCTGATAACCAGCCAGAGAGTAAGATTTTTAGAAAATGTGTTCAACTGTGTTCTCCTTTATGATTACTTTTAAAATTTTATAGTGTCCGTTGATAGTTGTTAGTTGTCCGTTGGTTTACTTGCCTGATTTTTGGTTATTACCAATTGATTTGATATAAGCACTTAATTTAGGAGTTAGTTCTTCAATCAATTTCTGTAATGAATGTATCTCTATTTCAGATAATAGCTTTCTTTTATATGCCCGCCTAAGCCAGTGCTTTACTTCAAAGAGAGATCCCCTTGCAATTTTAGCAAATCTCCGATTGTCGGCAAAGCTACTACGTCCTGTTCCTTCAGCGATATTTGCACCTATACTGTCTGCTGAATTTACCAATTGTTTGCCAATAGTACTCTTGGGAAAACTATCCCATTTGAGAACTGCTTCCCATAAAATATCTGTTATTTCTTCTGCTAATTGATAAACACGAAGATTTTCAAACCCTGTCCTCGCCATACTATTGTATCCAATCATATTTCGTTTCTAATTCAGCAACGGACAACTGACAACTATCGACTGACATTATCTCAAATAGACAAATTATAAAAAACGTTATTTAAAACTTTAAAATATAACACACTTTATTCAATTTTACATCTTAAAATCCTTTTTGTTTCCTGTGTGATCTTGTATCTATCATCAATCCTTATGCCACAAACCCATACTATATCATTACTGCTTACAAGAATAGGAATTTTTATCCTTTCCTCCGATGGAATTTTATTATCAATAAAGATATCTTTCACCTTTTTAAAACCATTAATACCAAGGGGTATAAATTTATCTCCTGTTCTGAAGTTTCTTGCTCTCAGAGGCCATTTGAGTTTATCAAGGTCAAGGAATGCCTCTTCAGGCGAATGAGCGGACAACATGAAATCATTTTTAGATATCTCCGTGAAAGAGATTGTTTTATTGATCTCCTGAATTTGAAATCTCCCCATATTATTTATAGAGTAGGAGAAATTATCAGTTTTAATCATATCCCCTAAAGAAAATCTAAGCATGTTATATATCTTCTTTACTATAATATTTTCAGGAAGATTTGCTTTGGCCTGAGGTTTATCACTATTGATGAGATTTATAATAGTCTTGATATGCCCTCTATCAATCTTTCTAAGGTTTCCCTTTATTTTTTTTATTGCCTGCCTGATAATACGATACTGAAGTGAACATGAGAGGGTATTAAAGGTGGTAAGGGAAAGCTCTAAGGAATGTTTTGAAGAATCAAAAGTGATTGTATCCAACAATTTTGTTGCCTCTTCATCTATAAATTGAGTTTCCTGTCTGCATAGAAATGCAAGCTCACCTAAGTGTTCAACAAGCTTTGGTTGATAGTCAAGAAGTAGTGGTAGCAACTCTAAGCGTATCTTGTTTCTTAGATACCTTGTTTCAAGGTTTGAACTATCTATTATAAAAGATTCGTCATTTTGTTTTAAATAGGTATGGATTTCATCTCTCGTTATATCTATGAGAGGTCTTATAAAACAATTTTGTCGAATTGGAGGTATTCCAGATAAACCGGTTAGTCCAGTCCCCCTTAGAAAATGCATAAGAACTGTTTCTGCCTGATCATTCATATTATGGCCAAGAGCGAGCTTTTGGGCATGATTCTCATCTATTGCTTTTTGAAAAAATTGATATCTCATCTCTCTTGCTTTTTCCTCAATAGAGCTCCCATGTGCCTTTGCTATGTTAGTGGCCTTATCGCAGACCGAAGCAAGATTTAGTCTTTTCGCTAAATTGGCAACAAATTCTGTTTCTTTTTCATCTTCTTTCGGTCTCAATCCATGATCAAAATGGGCAACAGTTAGACTGATATTCAAGCACTTCCTAAGTTCATAAAGGATTTTCAAAAGGCAAACAGAATCTGCTCCTCCAGATACAGCTACAATGATGCTATCCCGTCTGTTGATCATTCGATATCCAAGGATAGCTGACAAAGCCTTTTTTTCAGTGGGATGTAGGTTTAGTTTGCTGATACTTGAAATTTGAAAATTGAAACTTGAAAATGACATATAAAACTCATACCTTATATTCAATCCCTTAATAATATGATATATAGATCCCAGATTTGGCCAGATAGCTTAAATATAAGATTAAACCATCATAAATCAAGTTTCCAGTTTCAAATATCAAATATACATTGACCTGTGATAGTAAGTTTTATTAAAATTTTCGTAACTACTCAGCAAATGACCCCGACGCTTCGCTTCAGGGTTATATATGAAAGAAACCATGGAACCGTGAACCTGACGACCTGAGTTACAAGTTTGCTTATCTTTCATTTGAATTTTTCTTTATAGAATAAGAGGACATTTAATGAATAAGGCTAAAATCTTACAAGATATTAAACAACAACTTCGTCTTTCAGAAAAGGATAGGCTTTCTCCTTATGCTACCTTGAGCACTCAGGCTGTAAGACGAAGAGACGAGCCAGAGATTGTTGACAGCCATAGGGAGAATTTTTCGATTGATGCAGATAGGATTCTCCATTCTTTAGCCTATTCCCGATATATTGATAAGACCCAGGTTTTCTACCTTATAAAAAATGATCACATTACCCATCGCGTTCTTCATGTGCAATTAGTCTCTAAGATTGGCAGGACCATAGGCCGTCTCTTAAGGCTTAACGAGGATCTTATTGAGGCTATTGCTCTTGGCCATGATATAGGCCACGCACCGTTTGGCCACGACGGTGAAAGACTTCTCTCAGATTTATCTCAGGAATATGGGCTGGGTAATTTTTTACACAATGTACAAGGTGTGCGTTTTTTAGAGGTAATAGAAAGGAAGGGAGTTGGTTGGGACTTATCTCTTCAGGTTTTGGATGGCATCCTTTGTCATAATGGGGAGGTGCATAATCCCTCCTTATATCCTGATAAAGGTAAAGATTTTACTCGATTGGAAGAAGATATAAAAAAGGTAATAGAGGATCCAAATGCACCTATCTGGCCTATGACTATGGAAGGCTGTGTTGTTAGGATGGCAGACACCATTAGCTATATTGGTAGAGATATAGAGGATGCAA
>Ga0209121_10005618_pt1 | contig 11294 bp, 15 predicted proteins | sample Cruoilmetagenom3_FD_187292 | JGI IMG/M metagenome (GOLD analysis project Ga0209121, IMG submission 187292) | Oil polluted marine microbial communities from Coal Oil Point, Santa Barbara, California, USA - Sample 3 (SPAdes) (version 2) | ecosystem: Environmental > Aquatic > Marine > Oil seeps ...
ACCCCCCGAGCCTGGGGGAATCTTTCCCCCAAACCCCCTTTGTCGGGGGTTCAAAAAAATAAACGGTGGTCGGGGTGGAGGGATTCGAACCCCCGACCTCCTGCTCCCAAAGCAGGCGCGCTAACCAAACTGCGCTACACCCCGGTATTAAAAATTCTCTTTTATCAGTCTTACAAGCTTTTTGCCAACTCCGCTTTTTAAAAACTTCTCTCTATGCAATGCATCTTTTTTAAAAAAATAACTCTCATAATAAATAACTTTAAACGACCCATTACATGATGTCCAAGAACTAACACCCTGATTGTGTTCTTTCAGCCTTTCTTCAATAGATTTCGCTGTATACCCAACATATGTTTTACCGTTTCCCTCGCTCAATAAAATATAAACATAATACATCATGCTCATAATCTCCTGTAACCTCGTCCAGAGGACGATCAGCCTCTGGCTGAAAACTGCGCTACACCCCGAAAATATTCTTAATAGCAATCACTATATTAAGTTTTCAAAGAAAATTCTGCCCCGCAAAATTGCCGCGGGGCCATATCTTCACAGACCAGTAGTAGTATAGAAAAAATAAGCTAAGCAGTCAAATAAGTAAACTCCAACCTATTAAAAAATTAATTGTTGACTAAAACTTATTACATTTGTATAAAGTCTATTTATACTAAACAAAAAAGGAGAAGCATTGAAAAGAAAGATGAGAACGCTTATTTTTATCATAACAGTTATTTCGTTTTCGTTTTTAATTTATTTGAAAATTCAAAACCCGGATACTAACCTAAAAAAATTTACAAAGGAAAACATGGTAATCCTGCTTGCAAATACCATAAATCAAAAAAATAATAACCAAAATACTGCCAATCAAACGATTCAAGAAATTTGCGCGCAAAGAGGAGCTCCTTTCCCTCTCCAAAATCCCGAAATTACAATTTTCAAATCCAGACGAATTTTGAGCCTCTATGAAGGAAACAAACTAATTAAGGCATACAAGATATCTCTTGGAGAAAATCCCAAAGAAGATAAAAATATTGAAGGCGATAAACGAACGCCGGAAGACACGTTTTACATCTGCCAGATGGTAAAAAATCCTCAAAAAGCCCACCTCGGTTCCAGATGGATGCGGATTAGCTACCCCTCGACTGAGGATGCAAAAAGAGGTCTTGAAAACAATCTAATAACAAAAAACGAGTGTGAAAAAATCGTTGAGGCAATCAAATATGGTAAAATTCCGCTTCAAAACACAAAGCTTGGGGGAGGAATTGGAATTCATGGAGGAAACGAACTTTTCGAGAAAGGCAAGAATCAGACCGCGGGTTGCGTTGGCCTTAACAGTAAGGATGTTGAAGAAATTTACGACTGCGTTAAAATCGGAACTCCTGTAATAATTAAATCTTGAGCTTGCTTAAAACATCTTTCATTTTTCTAAAAGCTTGACCGCGATGGCTGATTTTGTTCTTGACCTTAATAGGAAGTTCCGCCACCGTCTTGTCAAAACCATCGGGAACGAAAACCGGATCGTATCCGAAACCATTTGAACCTTGAGATTCAAATGTTATGTGCCCCTCGCAAACACCCTCGGTTTTAAAAATTTCACCGGTGGTAGTAAACAAAACCGCGCAACATCTAAATCGTGCGGTTCTTTTTTCCAAAGGATACTCTTTTAAATTATCAAGGAGCTTAATAATGTTTTTTTCATCCGTAGCCAATTCCCCCGCGTAGCGAGATGAATAAACACCGGGCTCCTTACCTAAAACATCAACTTCCAAACCGGAGTCATCGGCAAGAGCGGGTATTTTAAAATATTCAGCCAACTTCTGGGCCTTCAGTGTCGCATTTTCATTAAAAGAACTTCCTGTTTCTTCAACTTCCGGCCACTCAATAAAATCATTATACGTGAGAAATTCTAAAGAGTTTAAATCCAGTATTTTTTTAATTTCAGTAATTTTTCCCTCATTTTTGCTCGCAATTACTATTTTCATTTTCAACACTTTCAAATATTATTTTTCAACCAATTCAATAAACTCTTTACCTATAATAGATTTTTGTATTTCAATAAGTTCGTTAATCCCTTTATCTCCTAATTTTAAAAGTTCATTCAATTCATCTCGGGTAAAAGGGTTTGATTCCGCCGTACCCTGAATCTCGATAAATTCTCCGGCCTCAGTCATTACAAGATTCATATCCACTTGAGCTCTCACGTCTTCTTCAAAACACAAATCTAAGTAAGGTTCTCCATCAACTATACCCACACTAGTAGCAGACACATACTCATAGATAGGAAACTCTTCTATTTTCCCCTGGTCAACAAGACTTTTAATGGCATCAAAAAGCGCGATGAAGGAACCGGTAATAGCCGCCGTCCTTGTCCCTCCGTCAGCTTGAATTACATCTGCATCAATTCGTATGGTAATCTCACCGAGCGCTTTAAGATTAACCACCGAGCGCAAACATCTTCCGATTAGCCTTTGAATTTCGTGAGTTCTACCCCCAACTCTACCAATCATTGATTCCCGGGGACTTCTTACCACAGTTGAGCGTGGCAGCATGGAATATTCCGCGGTAATCCATCCCTGCCCGCTTCCACGAAGAAATACAGGGACCCTACTTTCTTCAACGGTAGCTACGCAAATAACTTTTGTGTTGCCAAGTTCAATTAAAGCTGAGCCTTCTGCGTGAGGAAGATAATTCCTCGTTATATTCACCTTTCGTAACTCATCCGACTTTCTGCCATCTATTCTTTCCAATATTTTTACCTCCCAAAAAAATTATTACAATAAACACATTATATTTTAATTTTCAGCTGAATTTTTCTAAATTTCATAAAATTTGTTTTCCTTTAAAATAATAATCTCGCCGTCAAAAACTTCTCGAGCTTCTTTTAAAGAAATCTGCTTATCGTAACCGGGCCAAATATGGGTCAAAAATAGCTTTTTTACGCCCGCCTCCTTAGCAACCGTTGCCGCCTGCTTCGCGGTAAGATGATCAACCGGAGCTCCTGCGTGAGTTTCCTGTAACGTCGCCTCACATATAAAAGCATCGGCCCCTGAAACAAGTTGTATTAACCCATCAAAATACCCGGTATCCGAACTATAGACCAACTTTTTCGTTCCGTTGACTACGACTGCAAATGTCGGTTCACAATGCTTTACTTTGCTAAACCCAAGTTCAAAATCGTTAAATTTATACTTAATTTTATCATCAATATCTTCAAATCTAAAAATATCGGTGAATTTTTCTTTAGAGTTATCAGATAAAATGCTACCCAAAAACTCAGAAGCCCCGCTTGGAGCAAAAACCCGCAAAGAAAAATTGGGTACGGTGGCATCAAACTGATAATAAAAACGCAAAGGATAAATATCCAAAAAGTGATCCGGATGTAGATGAGAAATAACCATTGCGTTTAACTTACAGGGATCAAGCCAATTAAAGAGGTTGTTTACAACCCCGGTACCACAATCGAGAAGAAGTCTCGTATCACCCTCCTCAATAAGATAACCGCTGCAAGCTCCGCCCAATCTTGCGTAAGCAGCCGAAGCCCCTAAAACAATTAACCTCATTTAGTTTTCTTCCTCAGATAAAATCTTTCTTTTTAAAAGGGTAATAAGCAAAGGATAACCCAAAGCATAAACGGCTATTGCCTCCCCAACCCCAACATACAGAGCGGTTATCCAGTAAGGAAGTTCAAGAACAACTTTTAATATTAAAGCTACGCCAAAAGCATTAATTAGAACGGGCGGCAACAATCCGAGCAGTGAACCTCTGTAAATATAAGTTTTTTGAGAGCTTTTCAAAAAAAACATACCGATTGCCCAGGTAAGAGAAGCCGCTACAAGCGTTAAAAAAGAGCCAAGAAAAATATCCCATGGACCAAGTCCCCCATACAAATTGGCAAGCAAACAGCCTATATAAAGTCCCGGTATGGCAGCCGGTTCAAAATAAGCAAGGGCAGTCAATGCCTCTGAAACCCTCACCTGGATTTGTCCATAACTTATGGGCGCAAAAAGTATGGTTAAAGCTGCGTAAAGAGCCGCAATTGCTGCAGCGCGCGTTAAAAAATGAGTTTTCATCGCTTTCATTAATTTCGCTCCTATCCTAATTTAATTTTCTCAACATCTTTTATCTCTCTGCCTAAAAATCTGCTTCCCAGCTCAAGAAACTTGCTACCATCTCCACTGGAAATAAAGCGATAGCAAGGAATCTTTTGTCCACTCCTTGTATGACTTTTTCGAGCAAGCATCTCCCCAACCTCTTTTGCCGCTTCCTCGGCCGAACTTATGAGAACAACCTCTTTTCCGATAATTTTTTGGATGGTCTTATTAAGTAAAGGATAATGAGTACATCCCAAAATCAAAGCATCCATGTCTGCCTCAATTAAAGAGTTCAAATATTTTTTTATCGCATCTTCCACTCTTTTACCACTCAATTCGCCATTTTCTACAAAATTTGCCAGCTCGGGGGTAACCTGCTGAAAAACTTTTGCACCCGCGTCAAAAGCGTGCACCGCCTTAACATAAGTACTACTTAAGATGGTGGCCTGTGTGCCTATAACACCTATTCTGCGATTGCGCGTTGCTTGCACAGCTGCCCTTGCCCCGGGCTCAACCACACCTATAATTGGAATATCAAAATGCTCCTGAGCAACCTCAAGCGCAGCGGAAGACGCGCTATTGCAAGCGATGACAATAAATTTAACCTCTTCACCCCGCAAAAACTCAACTATTTGAAAGACAAATTTTTTAAGCTCTTCAGCGCTTCGCGGACCGTAGGGGAAACGGACCGTATCGCCAAAGTAAATGATATTTTCATTGGGTAGCTGGCGCATTACTTCACCTGCAACCGTTAATCCACCTATTCCTGAATCAAAAATACCTATCGGCTTATCGTTCACTTAAACACCTTCAAATTAGTTAGAAAAGTAACGTTTAACCTTGTCATTGCGAGGAGCATAAGCGACGAAGCAATATAGAGATTGCCACGCTCCTTTAAGTCGCTCGCAATGACGCTAAATATCATTTTAGCGATTATTCAACAAATTAGAAAATAACTGAATTATTATAGATGTAATTTCTTAAAATTAAAATACTTGTCTGCCGTAGGTAGAGCAAATCCTGAAAGTTTATATTTTGAGGTTTTTAAAATATTATGTTGAGAGAAATAAAGCACAACTTTTAATTTGTCCTTCAAGAATACCTAACTCTTCACCAGTTATTCTAGAGTCAATTTGTTCGCTGCAACCTATTTAAAATTTAAAATCCATATTTTTCATATATTCATAAAAGACGTCAAATTTATTCAAGATTACTTTATCTGATATACCCTTTCTCTTGCCATTCATTTAATCTGGGACGAAAAAAACTACTATCTAAGCTCTTAATGTCATTAAGAGAAAAAAGCGTAAAGTCCTTTATGCTTCTTTCAGCTCAATATATTGCATTCTATTTCTCCAAAGTACGCTTTTTAGTATTAATACGAAACATAACTTAATTTCACTAAACAATCGGGGAAATTATAAGCCATTGTGGGATTTACAGATCATATAGTTAGGATTGACAAGCTGCAAAAATTATTCAAATTATTCAAGACCGGCTCTTAGAGACTATTGCATGCTGCTTTGATTTTTCTTATTTTTAAAGGAATTGTAAATTCCGCCACACGTAAACGGCACAATTATCGCAATTATTGGTATTGAAATATGTTTTACATTTAAATTTTTTTCAATAATCCCATGTAATAATATCGTCAGCAGCGTTGCAATTATCGTCGCAGCTGTCGCCACAAACACGCTTTCCTTGAACCAATTTTCCGGTTTAACTATAAAGTAATAGACAAACATTGACCCTGCCCCTATTAAGATTATTATGCTTAATCGCAATATAAATATTTCCGGCGTTACCATTCGCATTAATATTACTAAGATGAAGTCCAATATGATTAAACCAACTAATATTCCAAAATTTTTCCAGTTGTTTTTCATTTATTGTTCCTTTTTACAGTCTCGGAATTTCAAAATTCAGGTCTTGTTTTTTAACATTTTTTATATAAATCACAAGATTAAAGACCTGGCTCTTTATTTTTTAGCTTGTCGAGTGCCAACTGGTTGATGTATTTCTGATTTGCTTGAATGAAATCAGTAATGTTATCACTTGTTGCACCACTTCTACCCAAGGTGTACAGCATAGCCATTCCTAACCCAATGAAATACCCAATAGCATGGGACGAGAAAAATTGGAGCATAATCCATGTGATTCCTAGAAAAAGCCCCGCCAAGAAGACAAAACTCATTAGGTATCTTGTCACTGGTCGAGCCGCAATGAGCCAGCCAAGCCGGTACCACCGAATCGCTGTAGGGAGACCAAACCTAAAGATGATCAAACATTGACCTAAAGTTAATGCGCCAACAAAGCTCCCAACTAGCCAAGCAATTATGAAAAATATAAAGTCCACCTTTTACCTCCTCCGCAATACTACAAGCTTATCAAGCCAGACTATTATCCATTTAATCTTTTACAAACATCAGCGAACGCTTTGCCAAAAACATTTATGTCATAAACGAAACCGTCTTGTGCATTACCCATACCATCATCCCATTTTTCCCATTTTATCTCATCAAAAAATAACCTTTCTCTTTTCTTTTCATTTATAAGTCTTTTAATACATAGCAGAAAAAATAAAATAGCTATATCAGTATGCCTTTGTTTGTTTTTAAACAAAAATTCTTTTGGCTTGATATTTTGACCATGAATTATATGATTTCGCAAAGTATAAAATTTATCAGCCCATATTCCGTTTAAGGTTCTATATTCCAATTCTTTATTTTTCCCAGGCACTTTCTCATAATAATAACGTCTCTTCTTCTCATTTGAGCCACAAGCATACTTCTCTATTTTATCTTTGAATTCTTTTCTATTTTTAAAATCGAGTAATGTTTCAAAAGCTCCCACTTGAAGTAAGATTCTTGCATTTTTATTTAATTGATGTGTGTTATAAAAACTTTCGAAGAATAAATTCGTTGCTCGCATAATTTGTTCAAATAAACGCTTTTGTTTTTTCTTTAGCCAAAATAATGAACTCTTAAATTCCTCGTCTATTTCAAAACGGAATGGGGTTAAAAGACACCTTGGTGCTTCAAATTTTTCTTTTCCAATCTCAAGCCCACTTACTGTCTTTTCAACTACATAACCAGTTTTCTCAGAGAAAGTTGTCATACCACGTTTAAAATTTTGATAAACTGGTTCAAAATTTTCAGAAGTTGCCATAAAGAGACCACTATTTGCATCTTGTTTAAGTACATTATTTTTAGCAGAGAAACTAAGAAAAAGGATAAGCTTTAAATCGTTAATCAATTTGATTTCGGTTTCATCAAATTGCCTAAAATCTGTTTCTCCGATGGATACAATTCCTGCATCTTTAACCATTTTTTTGCCAATATAATTCGAAGATACTAATTGCTCCACCATGTTTCTGATTTCTTTATCGAGAATATACTTATTTTTCTTGGCACCAAAGTTCCAAACAACAATGTCTCCAAATCTTATTTCCTCTGTTTTGCCCAACTTCAAATACGGAAAATAGACTATTTGCACAAGAAACCCCTCTAATAAAATTTCAAAAAATTTATTATTTTAATAGCTCTGGGCACTGCAACTAGTTAATAATTAAGAATTATTGAGTTAAAACTATTTAACCCGCTTTTTATTTATTTTCCTTTAATAAGATTTATTATTCTTTGTAAATTATCAAGCGTACGTTCTAAATCAATGTCGTTGGGCATATGTTTTTGATGTTTGGTTATCAGTTCTTCTTCCTCATCCTTCTTCTTTTTTTCATCATCATCTGAAGTTTGAGATAATATATTATCAATCTCTTTTTCCGTTTTCTTTTTATGCAAGAACTCTTTTCCGTAACCTTCGATTTCCTCCCCAATTAAAATAATTTCATCTTTTCCATTAACTATACATCTTTTAAAACCTAATATTCTCATATTTTCTGGTTGATTATCAGGGATTCCTCTGTATTCCCAAGAAATTTCACCGATTCCCTCATAATCCTTATTCATAATTATTTTTCCTTTCCATTTCCACTCATATTTACTACTTTTTTTATCATAACCACTTTCAACAGTTATTTTAAGACGATTGTCTCGTTCATATTCAACCCATGCCTTACTTTGGGGCTTATCTTCGATTTTAGTTGTTTTGTTATAACCATGGCCAACATACCATCCTTCTAACACACCAAAAGCTCTTTCCATTTCCGATTGTCTTAAAAAACGTTCTAGTAAAAGAACAATGACAGCAGCAACAGCACTTGTTAAAACCATTGTTAAAAGTGCGTAATATTCTCCTTTGGAATAACACCAGAGAGTCAAAAAAAATAAAAATACTCCAATACTTAACAGCACCCAGTTCTTCTTTAAGAAGTTTTTGAATAAACACCATTTCCGCCCAATCCAACTTTTCTTTTCCTCGTTCATAAAAAATTCATCCCTTCAACCAAACACAATAAAAACAAATTTCACTTCAGGAGTAAGGTCTTGCTTTTTTTACATTCTTTTTGGAATATCAAGGTTAAAGATATAGTTCTGCCTCTGATAATCTAAATTTTCCCTCTTTTTCTTCTATTTTTGTGTATTTTTTTATGTTTACTTTCAGAGGTAACTCTAATATTTTTAGGTGTGTTTTTTCCGCCTTCGGCCACAGGTTTAACGTGATGCGCCACCTTCCCTTTTGGAAGCTTGCCTTTTTCATATCCTCTCTTTTTGAGAATCTTTTTTATTTTTGTTGGATTACGTTTTGTCTTTACCATTTAAATCACTCCTATTACTTATCCTCATAATGCTTTAAAATTCTTTCTTTATCCTCATTTCCCTTATTACCTTTGTAGTAAATTTCTATTAAATCAATCCTGTCTTCGCTTTCAAAATAAGCATAAATTACTCTAATACCGGAATTAACTCCCTTGCCTTTAAGAGAACGACAAGCAAACTTCTTTACCTTGTATATTTTAGGATTTTTGATTTGTAACCCGGTGATTTGGAAAATTCCCTTATTGTCTATACCCAATTTATGATAAAGATTTAACTGTTTTTCTACAAAAGTTTTCAGATCCTCCTCAAGAGTCGTAAATTTTTTAAGAAGTTTTTTCATATCATTTTTGAATTCAGGGCTGTAACAAACTTCACTAAATATCTCCACTGTATTCCCTCACCGAATAAGGAGACGTTCTGTAAAATACAGATTCGTATTCGATAATTTCTCCATCTTCTGTTGTTAGCCAAGGAACGTCGTTGTGGGAATGCTCACTTATTTGAGAAGCGTTCATATCAGAAAGCCTCTTCAAAATATCCTCAATTATCTCAATTTCATTGCCGTTTAATTTATCAAGATTGTATTTTCTTACAGGTAAATATTTTGTTTGCGGAAAATCGAAAAAGCTACTTTTAATTTTTTCAATCTCCCCATCCTTAATCATTTTACGGACTATCTTTTCAAACTCTATCGGTGTGGGACCAAAATGATTTTTAATGTAAGAAGCGCCGATTAATTGTTCTTCATATTTTTCGTAATAATTGAAGTCAATGAAATAAAGGAGTTTATAAATTACAGTTTCGCCAACATTTGGTTTCGAACCAACTTTGTTAAGAATGTAAAGAAGAACCTCTTTAAATTTTTCTAAATTTCTTTGGGGAACATTGATTCTGATTTGGGGTTTAATTCCGTGCCTACCGGCAGGCAGGTTTTCTCTCTTTTTAGCTTCTTGCAAAATTATTTCCGGTTCTTTTTTTAAATCCAGCAAACTGTCTATGGAAATATTAAATACTTCCGAGAGCTTTATTAATTCCTCAGCAGCAATCTTTCTTTCTCCTTTTTCAATTTGAGAAATTGCAGGACGCGAAATACCCAACTTATCTGCAAGTTCTTGCTGACTCATCCCAAAACGAGTTCTCAATTCTTTTATTTTCTTCCCAGTTTTAACCATCAATTTCTCCCCCTTTCTTTTACTATTTTACATTATGTAAGATAACTGGTCAATGCTATGTTCGATTTTATTACAAAGTGAATTAAGCACAAGTTGGTGCTTGTAAAAGATTATTTTTGGGTAAAGAGATTTAAAAAGTGGAGGGATTTGATCGGTTGGACATAGAGGTTTTTTCAAGTTGTTAGTCTAAACCCAACTTCAATGTTATTATTAGCCAGCTAATTTACACATTTGCTTCTGCAATTTCTATTATTTCATCAATATCGTATCGCCCCAAAAATATTTCGTCGAACTTTCCAGGTTTGAAATCCGATTGTTTCTTCAAAAAATCCTTAAACATTTCCCTTGCTTCATCGATTTTACCAATCAATTGGAAATAACAGGCAAGTTGAAATATATAAACTGGCAATGAGTAGATACTATACGCTTTCAATATTGCCGCAATAGCTTTTTCAAGTAATTTTTCACGATTTTCTGAAGATTCAGCTTCAAGCATCACGGTCTGTCCTGCTGCATACTCAGAAAGAGCAAATGCAGCTATTCCTTTTTGAAAATTATCAACAACATCAGGGCGAAATTTATATTCCTCAAAAACCTCAATATAACTTTTAACTTCTTGCTGTTCTTCCTCTGTTAAATCAAAAATCAGATTATTTTTTTTGTCTCTCTTGAAACCAGGCAAATCAAGTTTTTTCCCAACTTCTCTTTTTGAACCTGAAATCGAATTTTCCTTTATCGTATCAGCACAACAAGGAAACTGGTTAACTCTTGCAACCACTTGAATAATCTTGTCCAGTGGTAGACACTCAGCAACTATTGTGGAAGTAAATTTAGCAAGATCTTCGTTGGTGGTTTCATTGATTTGACTAAGAATGTTTTTAGTTACCCGATTAAACATCTCTTTGATACAATTTGGTGTATTATTTTCTTCAAGATATTCTCTCATCGCAATATCATAATTATTGTAAAAACGGTCAACTGATTTTGCCTTAAAATCATTTAAGTTCGGTCCAATAAAGTTTGAACAAAACAAATCAGTATTAAGACAAGCCACTTCAGTTCGAAGAGATTCAAGAAAGGCCTTTCTTTGTGATTCTATTTTCACCTTTTTGATACCCATAAGAGATACTATAAGCAAATAAAATAGATTTAGTTCTGAAAAAATTGCGAAGTATTTATCAAAATAATCAGTTTCTTTAACGCCATATTTACTTTTAAGTGGGCTGACCCCCGTTTTTTAGGACACCTAACCAAGCATTATTGGAACTGCTTGGGTTTTGTACTCGGCCATAAATTCAACAGGTGTTAAATAGTCA
>Ga0209121_10005619_pt1 | contig 11292 bp, 10 predicted proteins | sample Cruoilmetagenom3_FD_187292 | JGI IMG/M metagenome (GOLD analysis project Ga0209121, IMG submission 187292) | Oil polluted marine microbial communities from Coal Oil Point, Santa Barbara, California, USA - Sample 3 (SPAdes) (version 2) | ecosystem: Environmental > Aquatic > Marine > Oil seeps ...
TTCGGTGCCAATCACGACTTGGAATTGACCTGCGTTAGTAAAGCAGCCTTTTACCAGTTTAAGCTTCTCTAACTCTGCTTTGTTCGCTTGTTCCGTATCGTTCAATACAAAACGCAGTCGAGTCAGACAGTGACTGACACTCGCTATGTTTTCTTTACCACCGACTAACTCGATAAGACGCGCAACGTCTTGCTTCGCTATCTTACTCATACTACCCCACCCTGGTTTCATTCAATTACTCACCTAAACCATACGGCTATAACCACTTCGATTTAGATTAATGGGAACATTCCCAATCACAGTTATTATAATGCCCACATGAATGATAAATTAAAATGGGAACAGTCCCATTAATTGAAAGAGATCACACTCTAATTTTAATCTAAGCGGTTCAATTTCGCTTGATTGAGTGGATTATAGAATCGGAGATTGAGTGTGATGAGAGATCTCTGAATTGCCTAAAAGCTGAGAGATCAATAGATTAGCGGCCAATTTACCTGCAGATTGATACCCAGGATCAATACTAAATACTCGCGGGAACAAGAAAGAGAGAAGATCATTGCCACCGACACCAGTCACCACCACATCTTCACGTTGTAACTCTTGCAAACGCTTGATTACGCCAAGAGCCAATGTATCACTCGCACAGACAATGGCTTGAGTCGTAGGAACAAGCACCTCATCCACCAACTGATAAGCGCTTTCATGATGAAGTTGACCAGTACGATAGTTCGCAATTGAACCTGTATTTTCACACCACTCGAGATAAGCCTTAAGACGCAGTTCACCGGTTGATTTGTCGCTAGGATCAACGCCAATGAAACCAACCTCAGAGATCCCCTGATCTGCTAAATGCGTTAACGCACTATTGATCACCTGTCGGTTATCATAGTTAATCGACGTCACATTCTCAGTATCCAAAGCAATCACCACCGCTTTGTTTCCCCAAGCTTCAATCGCAGGAATATCACAGTCAGTAAAACCAAACACGATAATACCATCTACATTGCGACGCTTGAGAACCTGAAGGTGTTCGTTAGCTTTATCTCTATCTAGCTGACTTTCCATGATCACGACATCGTAATCCGCTCGATACAATTCTGCCAACATGGTGCTAACTGCTTTGTTTTCAGAGGGAGAATCTAAACGAGAGATGATCACGCCGATGACTTTTTGACTGCCACCGCGCATGGATTGCGCAGACTTTGAAGGCGTGTACCCAGATTCTTGAATTACTCTTTCCACCCTTTCTCGGGTTTCAGGTTTCACTTTTGGATCATTGGTCAGAACACGAGATACGGTTGACTTACCAACACCGGACAGCTTAGCAATATCGAGAATAGTGAGTTTTTTGCTCATAAAAAGTCTAACGTTAAAGGAAAGAGAAGAAAAAGTGAGGGTAGGTTTCCTCACTTAACTGTTTGTAAAATATAGCAGTTCTTACTATGACTTACTTTTGGCAATTACGATAGACCACACGGCCTAGTTCTAGACGTGCGTCGTCACCTTTCGTGCGCAAAGTGATGCTGCTAATCATCTCAGAGGTGCCATCGTCTAGAATGTATTTGGTTCCTGAGCCTGCCGGTACTTGAGTCAATTGGTACTCGTTATCAGGTAAACGCAGTACTGCTTTTTCATTACTAAGGTAAGCCACATCAAACGAGACGTCAGACTCACATTGATAAGTCACGAATTGATTATCCGATGCTGCACTATCAGGGGATGCTGATTTAGAGCACCCGACCAATGCTACCGTACATAGAGATGCTACCAACATAGCTTTCATACTTCGTTCCTCATCTTTATATAGTCAATGACACTTAGTTTAGACTCAGGTTAGAAAAACCTTAGTGATAAATAGAACGTTTAACCTTTCAAGAAAGCGGGTACGTCTTTAATGCTATCAAGTACTACGCTGGCTAACGCTTCACCTTTTTCAGTGACTGGCTTACCGGTCCTTACCAACACTCTAGTGCCAACACCTGCCGCTTCTGCAGCCATCATATCTTCAGCTTTGTCGCCGATCATGACTGAGTTAGCCATATCAATCTTAAGAAAGTCACGAGCAGAAATGAACATACCTGGTTTTGGTTTACGGCACTCACAATCTTGCTTGTAGTCGCCTAAGCCTTGTTCAGCATGATGCGGACAGTAATAGATGCCATCAAGCTCAACGCCGTTATCAACAAAGTTCCAATCCATCCACTGCGTTAAAGAAAGAAAACGGTCTTCGCTAAACATACCACGAGCAATGCCTGACTGGTTGGTCACTAGCACCAATAAATAGCCCATATCTTTAAACGCTTTCGCCGCTTCAAACACACCATCGATGTATTCAAAGTCATGCTCATCATGTACATAGCCATGATCAACGTTAATCACACCATCACGATCTAAAAAAACAGCAGGTTTAGACAAAATTTTGTTCTCTATCAACTCTCTATTAATCATTAATTATTACACGCTTTATTTGCTTCATCACTATCTATTTAGTTTTGCGTTCGTTAACGATTTGTTTCCAGCTTAGCCATACAATCGGCGTTTAGCCATCTAGACGTAAAAATATCTATTGACTTAGATCATAGAACACCATAGCATCGTCTGTAAATCGAGCGAGCTATCGACATATTATTCTGTTCTACCGGCACGGGTTTCTCTATGATTAAAGTGAATCAAGTCAATAAGGTTTTTTATCAAGGCACTAAAGAAATCAATGCCTTAATTGATATCAACCTCCATATTCCTCAAGGTCAAATCTTTGGAGTCATCGGCTCTTCAGGTGCAGGCAAAAGTACTCTTATCCGCTGTGTAAACATGTTGGAAGCCCCAACGTCGGGTGAAGTGATTGTTGACGGAATCGACCTGACAAAACTCAACAAATCAGAACTTAGCGTAGCACGTCGTAACATCGGCATGATATTCCAGCACTTCAACTTGCTGTCTTCTCGCACTGTATTTAACAATGTAGCACTGCCTTTAGAACTTGCAGGTAAAGATAAAGCAGCAATTGAAGCAAAAGTCAGTGAGCTACTTGAGTTGGTTGGTCTTGCTGATAAGCGCGATACCTACCCTGCAAACCTAAGTGGTGGTCAAAAGCAGCGTGTCGCGATTGCTCGCGCACTGGCATCTGACCCAAAAGTACTGCTTTGTGATGAGGCGACCAGTGCTTTGGATCCAGCCACGACTCAATCTATCCTTGAGCTACTGCGTGAAATCAACCGTAAATTAAGCATCACTATTTTACTGATTACTCACGAAATGGACGTGGTTAAAAGCATTTGTCACGAAGTCGCAATCATCGGCGGCGGCGAACTAGTAGAAAAAGGGACCGTAGGTGAAATATTTGCTCACCCTAAAACAGAGCTAGCACATCAGTTTATTCGCTCAACACTGGACCTGACGATTCCTGAAGATTACCAAGCGCGTTTACATGAGACTCGAGTAAACAGCAGTTACCCATTGGTACGTCTTGAGTTTACAGGAGCAACCGTTGATGCACCGTTAATGACGCAAATCGCTCGTAAATTCAATATCGATGTTAGCATCCTAAGCTCAGATCTTGATTACGCTGGCGGCGTAAAGTTCGGCATGATGGTAGCTGAACTGTTCGGTAATGAAGCAAATGATAATGCTGCTATACAATTCCTACGCGACAACAATGTAAAAGTAGAGGTGCTTGGTTATGTCCTTTAGTTTCAACGAGATTGCTGACTGGATCAGCCTTAACGGTAACCTTCTACTAGGCGCAACAGGCGAAACGCTTTACATGGTTGCAGTCGCAGGCATCGTTGGCTTTGCCGTCGGTATCCCATTAGGCGTGATTCTACACACGACTAAAAAAGGTGGTTTGCTAGAGAACACCAAACTAAACAAAATTTTGGGTGCGGTTGTGAACGTAGGTCGTTCAGTGCCTTTCTTAGTGTTGATGGTTGCTATTATCCCACTGACTAAGATGCTGATTGGTACCTTCATCGGAACAACAGCAGCGATTGTTCCACTGACGATCGGCGCTATACCTTTTGTTGCTAGACTTATCGAAAGTGCACTACTTGAAGTGCCCACAGGTCTAGTGGAAGCCGCTCAGTCCATGGGCGCAACACCGACTCAAATCATCAACAAGGTTCTGCTTCCAGAAGCACTACCGACTATCATCAACTCAGTAACGATTACACTCGTGACTCTGGTGAGCTATTCAGCAATGGCCGGTACTGTAGGTGGCGGCGGTCTAGGTGATGTCGCGATTCGTTACGGATTTCACCGTTACGATGTGACCATCATGGCAGTGACAGTAGTGATGTTGATTGTGCTTGTACAAATTATTCAATCAATCGGTGATTCATTAGTTCGCCGCGTTGACCACAGATAAAGGCTCACGATTAAAGATTAGAGTCATCGAAACCAAATTAGATAGATTTATTAAAAGGAGATTATTATGAAATTTAACCTTAAAGGTTTACTTACTATCGCAGCAGCGGCATCAGCGTTAGTACTAGCAGGTTGTGGCGATAAAGAAGTGGATACTTCTAAAGTAAAAGTTGGCGTAATGGCAGGTGCAGAAGCACAAGTTGCTGAAGTTGCAGCTAAAGTGGCGAAAGAAAAGTACGGACTAGATGTTGAACTAGTGACTTTCACAGATTACGTAACACCAAATGCAGCTCTAGATGACGGCTCTATCGACATCAATGCATTCCAACACGCACCGTATCTAGATCAGCAAGTTGCTGACCGTGGCTACAAACTGACTATCGCTGGTAACACGTTTGTTTACCCAATCGCGGGTTACTCTAAAGAAGTGAAATCTGTTGACGAAATCCAAGACGGCGCGCGCATTGCTGTACCAAACGATCCAACTAACCTAGGTCGTTCTCTGCTGCTTCTTGAGCAACAAGGTCTACTTGAGCTTCGTGAAGGTGCAGGCCTTCTAGCGACAGTTCGTGACATCGTTAAGAACCCTAAGAATCTTACAATTGTTGAACTAGACGCAGCACAACTGCCGCGTTCTCTTGATGATGTAGCTTTGTCTATCATCAACACAACTTACGCAAGTTCTATCAACCTGACTCCACAAAAAGATGGTGTATTCGTTGAAGACAAAGACTCTCCTTACGTGAATCTAATCGTTTCTCGTGAAGACAATCTAAACGCAGAAAACGTACAAAACTTCGTTAAAGCTTACCAAACTGAAGAAGTGTACAACGCAGCTTCTGACATCTTCCAAGGTGGTGTGGTTAAAGGTTGGTAATCAACTAAACTACAGCGCGGTATAGATACCCGAAGGGCTGATATAACATCAGCCCCTTTTTATTGGTTACGATTTACAAGAAAATTCGACTTACCACCAAGCTTCCACTTGCATGCCAACACTCATTTCACTGTTCTTACCTTCACCGAAAGCATTATCATTTTCAGCATCATTTAGGTAAGTCGCAAAGATACGAAATTCAGGACGTGACCAGAAACCCACTTGCGGTACCCAAGCTTGAGCGACAGTGAACTTGCCGCCCGCGCCGTCTTGGTTATCAATAGTTTCAACAAAGCCACCAATTTCAAGAATGGTACGCATGCGCTTGTCCCACTTATAAAGCGGTCGTATTACTGCACTGAACGACTCATCATCACTGTTATTCGCACCAACCCCCGATGACGCGGCATAACGAACCGTGTGGCCAAATTCGATGTTCTCACCGATAGCAAGCACACCCCAGTTAATCAATCGAAAGCCGTCAGCATCATTGTTGTTTGCATCACGAACAATGCCCTTACCTGTACCAAAGGTTGTCATCTGCTCTGCATAACCAGAGTTAGCAACTTGAAGAATGGTTTTGTTGAAGCCACCCGCTAGGTTTTGATTTAGGCTGGCCGTCAGCATCACACTATCATCCGCGTCCACCGTTTGACCCTGCTTTTCATTGGCGAAGTTCATATCAATACCGACCTCAAGATCCGCATTGTTCCACAATGGAATACCCGCATAACGTATATCAGCAATCATGGCTGTGGTCTCTTTGCCATCAAACACATCGCCCGTAACCGTGTCTTGAATCAAAGCCACCGATAATTTACCAGGGCCCATATTGATGTGTTCAACACCAGCACCAATACCACTTACATCCCAGTAGTAATTATCAACGATGTGTACATCATGGCGTTGGTAGTAGCGCTCACCGGCCCAAATACCAATACCTTTATCTTCAAAAAGCCCTACAGCTTGAACATTGAGTTGAACTACATCCACGCTTTTATCCGCAGCGTTCTCATCTTGGCCTTGCCAGTACGACAACATGGAATCAACTAAAAATGAAACGTCGTCCTCTGCATACACTTCTTTTCTAAAACCAAACTCGCCATATAGGTCATTTTCGTTGCCGAGTCGGCCTACTTTACTCACCTCCCATTTGCTATTTGAACCGCCTTCATTACTCAAGCCAACACCCCCGCGCATGTAGCCATTAAACTCCAATGGTGTGGTTTCGTCAGCGTATAAATTAGGTGCAAGTAAGACAGTAGAGAGTGCAGCAGCAATAGGTAACAGTTTCATCGTCCATTCCTTTCAGATCTTGAATCAGATTATTTTATTATAAATGGGAACATTCCCATGGGATCGATCCCATTTATATTGGGAAGAATATAAATTGAAAGAGAACTGATTGATTATTGTGATCAGGCTAACTATTGAGATGACTGAAAGTTGATGGGTGTAGGATTATTTAAATGAATACATTGGCACTACAGAAAGAGCTGAATATCACGCTCTGCTCGTATTAAAAGGAGAAAGAGATAAACAATGAGGAGTAAGAAAAATAGAGCTAAGGTAAGTCATGAGGCCACAGTACCGAACATGAAGCAAGGTACTGAATTTTTAATATAGAAATGATAAAAATGAATATCGGAGCACTTAATTAGCACTCCGACACCTAAAATATGACGCTTAAATATACACTAGAAGGTTACTTTAGGTGATCCCAAGAGATGTTTGACACCAGTCGGCAGTCATCACACTTGAAATAGAAAATATCGTGGATCGGTGCATCTAGCAGCCATTCACCACCACACTGCGGGCATTTCCGCTCTTTCTCGGCCTTTAAACTAATGCCCCCCACACGGTACAAGTAGTAATAAGTTGGGATCTTCGTGAGATATTCAATGCGCCCTCTCAAGCCCCAACCGCGTTTGAACAATACGCTTTTGGTATCACTGATCTCCGCTAGCGTTGCGTGTTCTGCACGGCAACCACCGCCCATTTGTACTTCATCACAAGCTTGCCATTCTGTCTGCCATTTCAGTACGGCTTTATGGTCACCATTGAATGTTGGTGGGTTGCGATATAAAGGGATTGGCAGCAAGCTATCACCACTGCGCAGCGGCGAACAGGTATGAACGAATGTCGTGTATAACACCTGCCAACTTGGCGTTTCATCTTCTGCAACTTCTTCGGAATTAAGATCTCGACCCAACAAACGCATTTTAGGCGCAAGAAGGCTCGCGTTAGACAAGCGCTCAAAACACACTTTTACGAAGTCTGAGTGATTACGCGGATGTAAACTGTCTTGCTCAGGACACACAACGCGAACATAGAATTCACCGTCGCCCATCACGATTGGAAACTCACGACCTAACACTTGTCCGTTATAACGAAGTGCATCCATCAAGCCATTAACCGCCTTATCGACAGCGCTGACCGTTGTGTTATCAAAACACTCAAATTGAAGCTCTAATACGTACATCTATTTATACCGCAGGTTGTAGCTTGTCTAAGAATTCTGCCAATGTCTCGGCCAATACATCACGATTTTTAGTGCCTAAGCGTTCTAGAATCACGTTACCCGTTAAGTTACAGATAGAGATAACATCCAGTTCAGCGTCTGTTGCAGCAATAAATACGGTCGGCTTAAGTTTTAAACGGCGTTGAGTCACAAGGTGACCCAGAATATTCTCTTGTAGGCATTCGAAGTCTTCATCACTCCAAATCTGCAATAGAGTCAATTCATTGCCATCAAACGTCGCGTTCATATCAGCACTGTATTGCGCACCATAGAAGGTTTTGATGTCTTCATGCAGGGTTAATTCAATGCCAGTTTCAACATTGGTAAAATCAGCAAATTGCTCACGTGGATAGCTTTTCCATAACACGACGTCGCCACTCTTTTCTTCTACGCATGGCGATACGATATCCACAAGCTCCTCGTTACGGGGTAAGCTCTGGTGTTGCTTTTGCCACGTATCAACGTATCGCTGACTAAAAGAAAACAGTGCGTCTTGAGCACGTTGAGTCATGAAAATCTCCTAAACACAAAATAATAAATAGAATCCGAGCCCTTTCCGCACCGATTAAGCGATGACTTAATGACAGGGTAATGGGGATTCAGTAAAATCGACCCCATTCTAATCGAATTTGAAACGAAAGTATGAGCAAATATTCTGACGCAAAAGAGCTAGCGGGTTTAACCCTAGGCCAAAAAACTGAGTACTCTAACCAATACGATGCAAGTTTATTGCAACCAGTACCTCGTAGCCTGAATCGTGATGATCTTGCGCTAAACGGCGAGCTGCCTTTTGTTGGTCATGATATTTGGACGATGTACGAGCTTTCATGGCTTAACACCAATGGCCTGCCACAAGTGGCTGTCGGTGAAGTTTTCATCCCAGCAACTAGCCCAAATTTAATTGAATCAAAATCTTTCAAGCTTTATTTGAACAGCTACAACCAGACTCAATTCGAAAACTGGGACCAAGTCACTGAACGTCTTACTCAAGATTTGTCTGCATGTGCAGGCGAAACGGTGATTGTAAATGTAAATTCAGTAACGGATTACACCAACCAGCCTATCGTGACGATGGAAGGCGATTGTATCGACAATCAAAACATCCAAATCAACAGCTACGATTTTGAAGCGTCACTGCTAGAAGGAGCTGCTAGCGAGCAAAATGTTGAGGAAACACTGCACAGCCACCTATTGAAGTCGAACTGTTTAATCACCAATCAACCCGATTGGGGCAGCGTTGAGATCGCATATTCAGGTAAGCAAATTGACCGTGAAGCACTGCTGCGCTATTTAGTTTCTTTCCGTGAACACAACGAGTTCCACGAACAATGTGTTGAACGTATCTTTACGGATATCATGAAATACTGCGCACCATCGAAACTCACCGTATTTGCACGTTACACGCGTCGTGGTGGCTTGGATATCAATCCATACCGTTCAACAGAGCAAGATAGACCAAGCCACAATAAGCGTATGGCCCGCCAGTAATTAGGCTGGAACCACCCACACTTATTTGAACCTACCCAATCTTTAAAGGGATATTGAAATGCGTTGGTTATACGTTTTTAGCCTATTTATTTTAAGCTTAAGCACGTCGGTTAATGCGTCGGTTTATTCTTCGGCGCTGCTTAATGAAGCCAATAACTTGGTTGAGATAGAGCCGAGCCAAGCAAAACAAATGGCGAACAGCTACCTAACGCTACGTATCCTTTCAGACCAAAGCGAGAAAAGCCCATCGGCTATTTCTCGCGAAGAGACAGACTCTTCGATCAGAACCCCAAACAGCAGTATTGATGCCTACAAGATATTAGCGAAAGCAGAATACAACCTTGGTAATATTCATATTGCGATTCAACATATCGACAAAGCATTTGAGCTTGCGAAAACCTATAAGCTTGAGTACCTAAAACTGGATCTTGAGATCCTAAAAGTACGCTTACTTTGGCTGAGTGACAGGAAATCAGCCAAAGCAAAAACAGAGCTGGCGAGTATCGAAGCAAACCTAGAATCGGTGAATAAAACCTTGCGTTTAACAGAAGGTATTACCTATCGTTTGATCATGCTGAAAGCTGATATTGCCTCTTATGACAATAAGGTCGATGAAGCCGAGAAGTTCTACCAAGAAGCGAAAACCTACCTCGATCAGCGTTACTCAGAAAAAGTGACTATCGACTACCACATCGCGGTCGGTGAATTTTATCTAACCCATAAAGAGTACAACCACGCACTATCTGAGTTGTTGTATGGCTACTGGAAATCCGTAGAAGGTAATCTGAGCTCACGCTTAGCAAAAGTAAACCGCCTGCTTGCTCAGCTTTTCTTTGAACGCCAAGTGTTAGATAAAGCTCTCGAGCACTTATCTCAAGCTGCTGATTTCTATGATAACTTTGAAAACTCACCTGTTTTGGCACAAGTGCTTAAAAAAATGGGTGATGTATACTTCTTTCAAGGAAAATATAACCTTGCGTTAGTGCATTTCTTCAACGTTTTGGACCATGAAAGCACCGACCGAGATATCCAACAAGTCATTGATATTCGTCTGAGTTTATCAGCTACCTACTTACGCCTTTATAACTACCCTCTTGCAGAACAATACCTAACACGCGCTCTTGAGCTGTTGGAGTACACAGATATTCCAAAACTGGAAGGCCGCGCTGCGCTGCTGTCGGCAGGGTTAGCTTATCATCTACAAGAGAGCGATGACGTAATCAAGCATGCGACACGTGCACTTGAAATTTCACGTCAGATAGAAAATATGCACCTGTCACAGCGTTCGTATTACTTACTGTCCTTAGGCTATGAACAAGCAGGTCGTCCTCAACAAGCATTAGCGAATCTCAAGCAGTACAACAGTTTAGTTTCTTTAGAGCAGCAAAAACTAAATCGTGTAGGTGAGGATGCATTCCGTCAGCAGAAAGAGTTTGCTGAACAAACTTTGCACTACGCTGGTCAAGCGCAAGAATTAGAAAGGTATAAGTTAGAGCATCGTAAATTCCAAAAGATATCCTTCGCCCTATTTCTGTTCAGCATCGTCCTATTCTTCTTTGTACTACGCAGAGGCTACCTCATCCAAACCTTAGCTAAAGAAGTGGATTCGCTGCGTACTGATCTTTTTACGCACTCACGTTCAAAGCTTCCGAACCTAAGAATGCTCAATGCTAAGCTCTCAAATTCGTTAGAGCAAACCAGCCAAACCTTCGAGCAATGGCAGCTTGGGGAGTTGATTTATGAACCATTAAACGACCGCTTACGCTTCGTTATGATTGACTTACCTTTCCTGCGCAACATGTATACGCAAAATGGTTATAAAGCGGGCTTAGAGCTCGAAGATGCTTTCGGTGATTTCTTAAAATCAAAACTGGAAGGCCCAGCTCGCGTCTATCATTTCTCAGATGCGAACTTGCTTTATATAGAGCCAAATTCAGATCGTGATTCATCACCAGAAGCGATGTTCCTAAAGATTCAATCGTGGGTAAATGACTTCGAGCCAGAACGTAATATCAACCGAACGATTCGAATGGGCATCGCT
>Ga0209121_10005620_pt1 | contig 11291 bp, 7 predicted proteins | sample Cruoilmetagenom3_FD_187292 | JGI IMG/M metagenome (GOLD analysis project Ga0209121, IMG submission 187292) | Oil polluted marine microbial communities from Coal Oil Point, Santa Barbara, California, USA - Sample 3 (SPAdes) (version 2) | ecosystem: Environmental > Aquatic > Marine > Oil seeps ...
CTCTTTTTCAACTCCCAGTCGTAATTAAACAACAAGTAAAAGTAACCGTTATCCCACTGGGTTGGATTAGTGGTCCAGGCACCTTCGATCCCGCTGGTAACCGTATCGCGACCAAAGCCCTTACCCTTGGGGTTTCTCCACCCCAAACCCTGCTCGCCAGCATCGGCAGATTCGGGGTCGGAACCAAGCATCCCGGCATCACCATTACCGTGACATTTACCGACAGTATGACCACCTGCCGTCAGGGCAACCGTCTCTTCATCATCCATTGCCATACGAGCAAAGGTCAGACGAACATCATGAGCGGTCTTCAACGGATCTGGGTTGCCATCAACCCCTTCCGGATTAACGTAAATGAGTCCCATCTGCACAGCCGCAAGTGGGCTATCCATTGCATCCTGCTGCTCACTGTTCATCCGCTCGGTATCTTTGCCCAACCACTCTTTTTCTGGGCCCCAACTGATATCTTTTTCCGGATGCCAGATATCCGCGCGACCACCGGCAAAACCATAGGTCTTCAGCCCCATGGATTCATAGGCCATAGTACCGGCCAGGATCATAAGATCCGCCCAGGACAGCTTATTGCCGTACTTCTTTTTGACAGGCCAAAGCAGGCGACGGGCTTTGTCCAGGTTGACGTTATCCGGCCAACTGTTGATCGGAGCAAAGCGCTGATTGCCAGTACCGGCACCACCGCGACCATCGGCAATACGGTAAGTACCGGCCGAGTGCCAGGCCATGCGAATCATCAGACCGCCATAATGTCCCCAGTCGGCTGACCACCACTCCTGACTGTCAGTCATCAGTACTTTCAAATCGCTCTTGACCGCTTCAAGATCAAGCTTTTTAAATTCTTCAGCATAATCAAAATCTTCTCCCAGAGGGTTGGTCTTACTGTCGTGCTGATGGAGGATGTCGAGGTTGAGCGCTTCAGGCCACCAATCCATATTGCATGCTCCTACAGAGCTGGCAGCACCATGCATGACAGGGCATTTACCGGAGTTAGCTGTCGTATTGTTGTTCATAATCGTGCCTCACAAGTGACTTTGCTTTGGCTTGAATTCCGCCTTGAGCTTCTATTCAGTTGTTGCTGCTTAACCTACTCGATCAATATAGCCCTGATATTGCATCCAGTAAATTTAAAAATTACTATGCTGATCTTCTAAAAAATAGAATTACCGCGCCGGATTAAACCGCGAACAATAATGATCTCCATTAAACAGTTAAGTTATGCATTAGCGGTGGAAAAAACACTCCATTTCAAGAAAGCGGCAGAACTGAGCAATATCAGCCAGTCGGCGCTGAGCACCTCTCTCAATGAATTTGAAAAGTAGCTGGGGCTGCAGGTTTTTGAACGGGACAGCAAGAAGGTTTTAGTCACTCCTGTCGGGAAACAGGTATTGGATCATGCCCGTAAAATTTTATTGCAAGTGGAATATCTACAACACTTGGCTGATAGCCAGAAAAATCCGCTTAGTTTTCCCCTTACCATCGGTGTAATTCCTACCATTTGCCCCTATCTACTCCCCAAAATCCTGCCGGTTCTGCACCAACGATACCCACAATCTCAACTGAATATCATCGAGGATCAGTCCCATGTGCTGGTAGAAATGGTCAGGCGAGGCGAAATTGACTCGGCAATATTGACGTTACCCTATCCCTGCAAAGGCCTGCTGAGCATGGAGTTCTGGCAGGAGGACTTTTATTGGATAGCGTTATAAGGGGACATGCACGCTCAGCAAAAAAAAATTAGCAGCAACGAGTTAAGCCACTGTGACTTAATGCTGTTAAAAGAAGGGCATTGTCTTAAAGAGCACATCAGGGCTTTGGCGCTACTAGTCTCAATACCTTGATCCAAATGGTATTGGGGAAACTAGGGACAACCCTTATCCCGGAGATGGCCATGGACGCCCTCATTTCTCAACACGAAGCGCTTACAGCGGTGCACTTAAATGAACCAGGCCCACACCGACGAATCGCCTTTATTTTGCGTCCCAATTTTACCCGCACCTCGAGTATTGAAGCCTTAATGGATATATGTAAAGAAGCGTTGGCGCTGCAAAACTGATCCAAAAAATTCATCTTTGACACATTCAAGGCCTATCGCTCAGGATCCAACCCCTATCGAGACCATTTCAACATGCTCGGCGACTTCTTGAAATGAATTCATTTTTTCCTAAATCGGCGCTAAAGCAATGACCCTCTTGAACGCCGTTGCTTAATGATCTCTAGCGCAGGAATGAGGCGCAAACAAACAGGACGCGTTTAGCAAGCGCTACGAAGATCGTGGTTCACGATATTGCTCTTGTCCTCACGAATCCGAGCAATGAATGACAAAAAGTATGGGCCGCTCCACTATTCATAAGGTACTTATTGCAGGATCTTCAGGGGGTGGCTGATCCTCCTGGGTTGTATCCGAAGGCAACAGGTCTTCGAGGAAAAATGCCGACAGCTCTGAGCGACCTGCCAGGCCGGCCTTGGCGTAGATTGCCATCGCCTGTACACGCGACGTTTTTTCTGTGGTTTCCCTGAGCACGGCAATGTTCTTTAGGCTCAGGCCTTTGAGTAACAGAAACGCGACTTCGCGTTCTGCCGGGGTCAAACTCCAGACAGTGAGTTGTTGATCAATCAGGCTTGAAAGGCCTTCCAGATAACTTTTCGAGCGTGCCTGCCATTGTTCCGCTTCAACCTTCAATGTGGCTGACAGCTTGCGTTCCTGACTCAGGTCCCTGCGCAACCTGATCATATCTTTCAAAATGAAAAACGTGCCACCCAAAGCCAGCAAGCCGGCAGCCCCTTCGGTGAGAAGATGCCAAAACCCGGAGGTTATGCCGGGTTTCGCAATTTTGTTGCCTGTTGTTGCCAGACAGAGGCAGACGTTTAGCTACTCCCACTCGATTGTAAATAAGCCTTTTTTGCTATTTATTTTCATGTAGTTATTATTTGTCATTAACACTAATACCATGAAAAACACCATGTTCAAAAATTTCTCGAAATGAGTTCATTTTTTCCTAAATTGACACTCAACCAATGACTCCCTTGAACACCATTGCCTGATCCTGTTGAGACGATCAAGTGTGAAATGGAACGCAAGGGCTTAACCATAAAAGATTTGGAGCCCATGATCGGCAAAAGCAATCGCGTTTACGAGATCCTTAATCGCAAACGCTCGCTGGCTTTAAAATGATCTGGAAACTCCATGAAGGCTTGGGTATTCCAGCAGAATCGTTGACCAAACCATCTCAAATTCGTGGCTAATCAGTCTCCAACTGAAGAGAAGCTCTGCGGCAGCGGAGAGAAGTTTCGGAACATCTCCACTATCGATGCGAGACTAACTGAGCTTGAGCAGAAAAAGCAGCAGCTCATAGCTCTCAGGTGTATTAGTTCCGACCAAATCTGACACTTCTGGTTGAATAGAAGAGAGTTACCCGTTTTGATAAAGGTGTCGAATCTTAAATCAAAACAAAAAGGTAACTCTCATGATCCATACTAACAACCCTATTATTAAACACAAAGCAGGCTTGCTTAATCTGGCTGAAGAGCTGGGTAATGTATCCAAAGCATGTAAAATTATGGGCGTCTCGCGCGATACGTTTTATCGCTACCAGGAACTGGTTGAAGATGGCGATATTGATCAGCTCATTAACAAGAGCCGTCGAGCACCCAATATCAAAAACCGCGTGGATGAGGCGACTGAGCAGGCCGTTCTCAGCCATGCCATAGAACAACCGACCCATGGCCAGCATAGGGCGAGTAACGAGCTGCGTAAGGTCGGCGTCTTTGTATCCGGTAGTGGCGTTCGCTCAATATGGCTGCGCCATAATTTGGAGAACTTCAAAAAGCGGCTGAAGGCGCTGGAAGCTAAAGTTGCCAGCGACGGCATAATCCTTAGTGAGTCCCAGGTCGCCGCGCTGGAGAAGAAGAAACACGACGATGAGGCCTGTGGTGAGATAGAGACTGAACACCCGGGTTATCTGGGGTCGCAAGACACTTTCTATGTGGGCAACCTGAAAGGTGTTGGTCGACTTTATCAGCAGACATTTATCGATACCTACTGCAAAGTGGCTTTCTGCAAGCTCTACACGACCAAGACGCCCATTACCGCAGCGGATGTGCTCAATGACAAAGTCTTGCCCTTCTTCGAGGCGCACGATTTGCCCATGTTGCGCATTCTGACTGACCGGGGAACGGAGTATTGTGGCCGTGTTGATCAACATGATTATCAGCTCTACCTGGCCATTAATAACATTGATCACACCAAGACTAAGGCCATGTCGCCACAGACAAATGGTATCTGTGAGCGCTTCCATACCCAAGGCGCTTCGCGGGGCAGGCTCTAAAACCATTTTGAATGAGTTTTACCAGGTGACCTTTCACAAGAAGCTCTACTCGACAATGGAAGAGTTACAAAAAGACCTGGAGAGCCTGCCCCACGAAGTGCTTTGGGTACGACTGGATGGATTACTACAACAATGAGCGAACCCATCAAGGCAAGATGTGCTGTGGAAGAACGCCAATGGATACTTTACTTGAAGGTAAATCGATTTGGGCTGAGAAGAATTTAGCTCAAATCTAAACTGACAGGCGTCAATAGAAAACGGATAACTGTCAGATCAAGTCTGAGCTACTACACATAAATTCGTAAAAAGAGCGACTCCCCCTAATCGAGCACTCTTCTCCTTGTTAAAGGGCGCGCACCGTTAAATTTCCTGAAACCTGGGTTCTTCCAAAGTTCAAATCTTCATCGCCAAACTATCAGACTGGACAAAAGCCATTGTACGACTCCCTCCGCGAGAATTTGCTGATCGTCTGCCCACTGGTCATCTGAAATTTGAAATAGCTCTCTCCTAACTATTCGAATGACTTACTGTTCAGACAGCTACTGTCAACCCTAACCGTTATCCCTTATCAGATACACTCAGAGTCGCAAGGAGCTCAATAGCCTCCTGTTTACCAGTAAAATCCTTATTAGTTTTCAGTGCTTCAGCAAACTCATCACGAGCGGCCTTGTGGTTATTAATCGCGTAATACGCTTTACCTAAATGAAAACGCAACAAGGGTTCACCCGGAATAGTCTGCACGGCTCGCTTGAACACAGCTAAGGCCTGTTCGTTTTCACCAAGGCGTAAGTGAATCAAACCAATGGTATCCAGATACGCAGGATTTGACGCGTCGTTAATTTCATTGGCAAGAGTGCGCGCCTGTTGAATACTCGCTGAATCACTACGATAGGTCGCTAACAACATAGCTAAGTTATTGAGAGTGCTATCAGAGCGATACCCCGCTGCCAATAGTGCTTTATATTGCGTAATTGCACCATCATGATCACCCATCGATTCAAACACTATAGCTAAACGTTGACGCAGTGATCTCGCTCCATCAGTGGCACTAATGCCTTCTAAAAGAACATTAACCGCCTCATCAGAATTATTTTGTTTTAACTGTACGCTAGCCAAAGTACGGTAGGGGAGCCACCAGGCTGGACTAATAGTGATAGCCTGGCGTAAATACTTTTCTGAGTCAGTATAATTGGCACTACCAAGTTCGATTTCCCCCAACAAATTGTAAGCATAAGCAGATTTTGGGTATGCCTTAACATGATCAGTTAGGAACTTTTGCGCAACGTTTGGCTGACCTGAAGCAAGTAAACTATTTGTTTTAGCAGTCATTGGTTCTACAGCATCCGGCTGCTCGGCGAGCGCACGATCAAACCAGGTTACAGCCTTATCATGCTCACCCTGCCCCTGATAGGCTATGCCGGTGAAATAATAACCACTGAGAACACCCTCATCTGTCTCAAGCAAAGTGTTGGCAATGTTATTCAAAGAGCTCCACTGCGCTTGACCTGCATAAAATGTAGCCAGGGTTTCAAGCACTTTACGATTATTTGGCGATAAGGCTCTAGCTTGATCTAAAACGGCCAGTGCTTCATCAGTACGTTTCTGTGACTGATACAAATCACTGAGTAAGAGATAGGTAGAGATTTCACTGGGGTTAACTGTCTTTAATTGTAGTAGATAGTCAATAGCCAGGTTATTCTCGCGATTACGGCGGTGACTTTCAGCAATCAGTGATAAGGCACTCAGGTCTTTAGGGTGGCCTTTCAATACCGTTCTTAAGTCGGCAATCGCGGCATCTGGATTACCCGCCATTAGTGCAAGCCGGGCACGAGTCGTCAGTGCGTCAGGGTCTTCTGGGTTAAGTGCTAACGCAGCCTCAAGTAATTCATTTGCCTTTTCGAGATTACCCTGACGCCGATAAAGATCAGCAAGACGTGTGCTGGCATCAATTGCCGCAGGTTTTCCTGCGAAGTGCTCAATAGTATCCTCATACGCTGAAGTAGCTCTATCGATCTTGTCGCGAGAGACGTAAACCTCTGCTAGCGTTGTTCTAAAATCAGCAACATCTGGATGAGCGACGATAAGATCGAGAATCGCCTGTTCAACATCCTCAATATCACCACTGGAACGGCGTAAAGCAATCAACGCAATATTGGCCTCAACATGCTCTGGGTGACTATCAATAAACGACTGCAAATAGGCCTGAGCCTTAACAGGCTTACCCTGGTGATTATAGAAATCAACTATTATTTGGCGATGAGAATATATATCTGGCTCCAAAGCAGCAATAGCTTTCAACTGCTCACCCGCAGCTTCATGTTGCTTTTGAAAAATATAAACTTGCGCTAACAAAGTCATCATAGTGATGTTGGAATTGTCGTGCGCAAGTGCAGTATTCAGTATGCCTTCAGCTTCCGAGTATTCTTTTGTTTGCGTAAAGAGCGAGGCAAGTAATATCGACGCATCATTGTTCGCAGGGTCAATCTCGAGGGCTTCACGGGCTAACAAACGCGCTTTTTCTGCCTCCCCTTTTATCGCAAGTCCTGCCGCCTTGACACTTAAAGCGGAGGAATACCCTGGGTTTCTCACAAGCACTTTTTCTACCAATTCAATAGCGAGATCAGGCTCACGCGCCAACAAATACAAATGCGCCAGCAACGTAGTCGTTTTATTATTATCGGGATCTAATTCAAGTGTGCGACGATACTGGGCCGCAGCTTTTGACCATTCCTGAAGTTTACCCAGCGTTTCACCATAACGAGCGCTAGCTTCAATATCCTTAGGGTCAATTTGTAGTACATTTTTATAGCTAACCCTAGCTTTTTCATAGTCTTTAACATCAAAATACTGATCACCCTGCACCATATATTTTGATTTTCTACCTTCCACCCCATCACAGGCTGATAAGACCACAGTAAGTGCAATAAAAACAAGAACAGAACGAGAAAAGTAAATCATTGGAAAACACCGTGACGATACAATAAAATGTATTGTCACTTTATTCTATGTCAGTTATTTTACAGATTGAATAAACTCTTAAAACAAGTGTCAGAAAAAAAGCACCGATGCAAGTAAAGCACAAATGACAGACTGAGTAGCGCGAAAAGTAAGCCTGCTCAAAACCGGACTCTCTGACAAATACTCAATCAAAAAAAACATCATTAGCAATTCGCTAATATGTCGGCCAACATAAAACGGTGGTACGTTAAGAGCAGGTATGAAAGACACTACTGGCACTATAGAAACCAGCAATAAATCCGTAGGCGTTAATTTAAAATTACGAGAGTCTATGAACGGCTTAAAACACAGTATTAAAATAAAGCCGGTACTAAGAATCATGAACAGAACTCTTGATATCCAGGGATGATCAACTGGTAACGCAGCCGCGCAAAACACAAGTACGGTAGCGGCAACATAACTCAAGGGCTTGTCTAACCAAAATTTAGGTCGATGCCTAAAAGCCAGTAAATTCCATAGAGATACCAGGAAAATTATTGCAGTCAGAGCAGCGACATCCTTTGATTGAACAGAGCTATATACACTCACACCACCAACGAATGTCGCCAGAACAAAACCCACTAAAATAATGACAAATACGCGACTAAACTTTCTTAACCAATCAGCCTTACGTCCAGCGTCTGGCACTCTAAAATAATCACGCAATCGCAGGATAAGAGCACGCAAAATAGCTTGTTTCTTTATAGACGATATATAAGCCAGCAATACCACCACACAAACAAAATAAGTTAGCAACAAAGCATCGTGCTGACTGCTAAGAAAGAATGCTCCGGTAGCGACAGCTAATTGCAAAATATAAAGCCCAATCACCACCTCCATATGACTAAACCCCAAATCGAGCAAACGATGATGTATATGTCTTTTATCAGCACGAAAGGGGGAGTGACCGAGGGATAGGCGCTTGGCAAACACAAGGCCTGTATCAACTACAGGAACACTTAGCAGCAATAGTGGAAGCAAAGGGCTAAGCGATAAATCTTCTTTTTGTGTAAGCTGTAAACTTACAGAAACCGCAAGCAAACCCAGAAATTGACTACCGGTATCGCCCATAAAAATTTGTGCTGGGTGACCGTTGTAACGTAAAAAACCGATTAATGAGCCTATCGCCGCAACACAAATAATTACAAGACCCACAGCATTAACCTGAAAAGATAAAATTGCGACGACACAAAAAACAATCATTGCAGTACCGCCGGCCAAGCCATCGAGACCATCAATAAGGTTCATCGTATTGATCACCGCAACAACAACAATTACCGTCAATATCTCACTAACGAAAACTGGCAATAAGTCAAAGGGTAAAAATGGAAAAGACAAAATAGTTACGTCACCAAACTCAACCAGTATGACTGCAGCAAGTGACTGCCCGAGAAATTTCATAGAGTAATGAAGATCAAAGCGGTCATCAAGAACGCAAAAAACAAAAAGAACAACAACAGCGCCTAACAACGAGTTCTTGAAGGGTGATTCTGGAATCCATAGTATTGAACCAAGCAACCATGCTGGCACCATTGCTATACCACCTATACGTGGGATTCCTTCCTCATGTACCTTCCGAATACCAGGCATATCAACAAGCCCCAGTACAACCGAGAAGCGCCGCAAAGGCGTCAACAGTAGGATTGTGCATAACAGAGAGAGCAGCAAGGCAGAAAGATATGTCATAGGGAAAAACCTGGGCAGTCAGTCAGGTACATAAGGCTGCAAGGTTAAATGATGCTGACCGATGAAAGATAGAAGCATTTCATCCTTAGCGGGAAGATCATCACCTTTCTCAACTAATGTTGTAAAACGAATTAGTGCGCCATCGGTACGATTACTGATAAGAGCATTAACAAATAGTTGCCATTTAACAGCATATTCATTCGTAACATGCCGACCTTGCTGTTGAAACCAATAGTAGACTAACTGACTATATTCGCCTTTCGTTATCAACACGCGATTTGCCCTTAGAGGCTTTCCATTCACGTCATTGATTGCTAAGTCAAGCGTGCGAAAATCACTGATCTGCCACCCGCCACCAGGCAAACAACTCCGGGGAGAATGGGCAGACTGGCCCTTGCGTTGAGAGGCATAATAGGCCGTGTAAAAATTGACATTATTTCCCTGCCCATCACTGTAATCAGCCAGAATATAGTCATCAAACTTCAAAGCATCGATATAAACCGAATCCATCGTTTTACGCTGCCCTACCCAGTTGCCAAGAAACATTGGATAAGTACTAAAGTGGAGTCGCTGAGGTATTATATCTTCACGCTCTGGCAGCATTATCGAGCCAAATGAAAAGATGACCGCCATTATCACACAAAGAATAAAGGCTTTTGGGATAGTGCGAAGTGAGGTCGACAGGCCTTTTGAGGGCGATGGTAATGAGACAGTAAACGCATCCGCGAAAGAAACTTTCCCATCAAAGATTCGATTAAATACCCATATCTCAAAAAATAAGGTCGCCAGACAAAGCATAAACACGACCCAGCCTTCAAAAAAATGAAGGAAGCCTTCAGCAAGTGCCGAGCCAAATCGATTGACAGAAACACCGATAACACCAATCCTAAAACTATTCATAACAACTGTTATGGGAAGAACCGACAAAAACACGATAAGGCGCTGCCACCACGGCGCTTTGAAAATATAGGCGGCGATAAACCCTATAGACATAAGAGGAAACAGATAGTTTAAACCTGAACACGCTTCAACTACCTGCAACTTCATAACACCAAGATCAATAATATTGCCTTGAAGATAAACCGGAATACCAAAAAGACGAATAAACAACACCCCAAGATCAGAAGATATAAGTTGGAGTTTTGCCGATAGATTATTGTAAATAAAATTGGGGAGAGGAATAGTAAAAAACAGTATGGTAAGGGCTGGCATGAAGTAAGGAAACTGACGAATACCTGAAATCGACAGGACGAGACCGACAATAACCAACAGGTAAGCGTACTGGATAATACTATATAGCGTCGCTAGCTCACCTACGATTTGTAAAGAAAACCCAACCAGTACTACTAGAGGCCCCAGCCAACTACCGGGCAACTCTTGTCTGTCCAATTGATTCTTGTTGCACCATAAAAAAAATGCGGCAACAAATGGTAAAAAAGTAGCGTGGCTATATTCTTCCGTGCCTAACCATTTCCCCACCATGTGACTTAGACCTGAGTAGAACGGTATTATCAGTACTACTCCGACCAGCAAGAGTGCCACCCAAAATAGGACTGGGTAGCGGTACCCTCCTGACATTTGCCCTCCACTATGATTCATTAAATTTATGCCCCCGGTGGAAAATCTTGTTTTTCGTTCGACCCAACCTTTCGATCGCAGCTAAAGCTCTGTGTTTTGTATAAAATATCGAGAAACTCACGAGCCAGAACTGCCCTATCAAAATGCGCCAATACATACTCGGATCCATCACGCCCCATGGAAAGACACAATTCCTTTGAGTCATATAAAGTGCTAATTGCATTGGCGAGCTGTTGAGAATTTTCAGGTTCAATGCACAACCCAGACCCTGATTTTTCAATAATTGTTTTAACCTCGCCTTCTACTCCCAAAACTATAGGTTTACGCATCGCCATACTCTCAAATATTTTTGATGGGATCACCGTCTTGAACAAATCAGATTTTTTCAACAACACCAAACTGACATCACTGAGCGACCAAATATCCGGCATAATAGCCCTTTGAACCTGCCCGCATATTGAGACATTCTCCAAACCCAGTTCAGCACAACGCTCAATTAACGCACTGCGCTCAGCGCCATCACCCAGCATTAAAATATGGATATTTTTCTTATCTCTCAGCAATAAGGCCGCATCAATCAATGTATTAAGGCCATGCGCCATGCCATGTGTGCCAATATAGGACGCTACAAATTTCCCTCTTAACTGCTCGTAAAGACCTTCTGGCAAGTAATTTCTCAAAGATTGCACA
>Ga0209121_10005621_pt1 | contig 11290 bp, 9 predicted proteins | sample Cruoilmetagenom3_FD_187292 | JGI IMG/M metagenome (GOLD analysis project Ga0209121, IMG submission 187292) | Oil polluted marine microbial communities from Coal Oil Point, Santa Barbara, California, USA - Sample 3 (SPAdes) (version 2) | ecosystem: Environmental > Aquatic > Marine > Oil seeps ...
AAGAATTATGTTAGAATATCACTTAAGATCTTATTGATCCTCTTCCCTATTGTAGTAGGAATTCTCGCGCTTACTTTACCTGACTCGCTTTTTATGGATCCAGATTTTAATAAAGCTCCTTATAGTGTAGGTATTGAATTAATAACAATATTTGGGTACCCCGCAGGTAGATTTGTACTTAACTTTATTTTATTACCTTTGATGGTATTAGTTGTTCCGATCTTATTTGGACATTTAGCTTTAAAAACATTTGGGGTCCTAAGGAGATCTTACGCGTTAAACGCAATAGGATTTTTCATCTATTTTTTTGGAAGAATAACTCAAGGTTTAATGGATACATTGGAGTTTCCTCACGTAAGAGCTATTTTGCCTCCTTTATTGATCTTACTATCGCTGTTAATAATTGTAATTGCCAACCATTACGAACAACTTAAATAAATCTCTAAATTTTCTTTTAAATTTTTTTAAAGAAAATTTGAAAATCAATACAAATAAAATAGAATTTTTAGTAATGATTAATTAGATATTTTTAATCAGTAATAAGTAACTAAATTATAATTGGAAGAGCTCATTTTATGTCAATCCATGGTAATCAGCAAATCTTACCCTTATTTACAACTCGTCAAAATTTACCGGTAATTAACGAATATGACGAATTAGCATTAGCCTTTTATTTGTTAACAAAGAATTTAAAACATAACGAGAGCGTTATCTCATTTTCTAAATTATTATGGCCATTTCTTTGTGTCCAAGGTGCTATTGGTACACATATAGTTTTAGATGGGCTAGAGGTTTTTTCTAAAAAAGGAAAGCTTTCTAACCCTCCAAGACAGCCTGTAATAGGGCATATTTTGAGAAATGTTGAGAATCTTACGAAACCTGAGCAATTGAGCAAAATTATCGAAATTTTATCTTATATCGATAAAGAAGCAGAAGAAATTGGCTTAGGGGAAGATTCAAAATTTCAGAAGTTAAAAATTAACGCATTAATTAATCCAGAATTCCTTCAAACTTTAGCAAAGTTATTACCCTTAGTAGAATTCAAGCCTGTTTCGGAATACATGCCTTTAGAAACGAATTTTACGACTGAACAAGCTTTAGATATTGCGGAAAAATATCGAAAAACAATTAATTATATGAAAGGAAATGCTTTAAGATGGGACACCCAGACTGAATTAATTGGAAAAGAAGCAGACAAATGGTTAATTGATTTAAACGTTCAATTAAAAGACATTAATCTCCGATACTCCTCTCAAATGAATAAAACATCCCAGATAATTGACTCTAATCAGATGGAAGATCAAATTGCGTTAGAAGGCGACAAACGCGATCAATGGAAAGTTAATGAAAAAAGGAAAGTAATTGAAAACATATCAGTATTATTTAAAACAGCTGAAAGGCATTTAGAAGATATTATTAAAAAAAACAAATTCTATACCCAAAGTGAGATATTAAAGGGTAGGGTTTTTAACGATCTTACTGAACCTTTTGAGAATCACTTCAAGTATTTGATAAATGAAGGTAATAACTTTGTTAGTATGGTAACTTCACTAACTCAAAAATATATGGAGTTAAAAGAACGAGCTTTCCAAATTGATGTAGAAGCAAAGAAAAAATTGGAGGAGTTTGGTTCGTTATTAGATCTTAAGTTAAAAGATAGAGATAAAGATTTATCTGCATTTGAAAATGAAAAACAAGAAAAAATTTCGGAAATTGAGTCTAAACGAATAAGATTAGAAGAGTTGTATTCACAAATAAAAAATATTATACATAATAGTAGTGGAAATTGTCTACAGGAAGCAAAGGACTTATTATCTTGGTCATTAAACGACAATCAATCAGAATTATTTTCCCGACCTATTCAGTGGATTTACATGCCACTATATGCTATGTTTATTGAAAATAATGATACGATGGAAGAAAAAATGGAATTAATTCTCCCAGGTATGGTTACAAATGACCCAAATAATATTTATCAAGAAATTTCTGATACAATGGTTAATTTTAAAAAAACATTCAAAGAAAGAATTGAAGAAGATATGGCTCTAAGATCTAATTTTGAATTTTCGAGCGAAAATAAAAATCTTATTGATGATAAAAGTTTAGTCAAAAAAATTCAGCAAGGAATCTCGATTTTAAGAACTCGTGCTATAATAAATGATGAAATCGAAAAATCCATAAGAAGTAATTTAAATTTAATAGTAAATCCCTAAATCTCCTTTAGAATACGATGAGTCAAATAGGCAAAGGTTTGAAGAGAAAACTAGATTTTAAGAAGAAAGCCTTAAGAACATATTTTTTACATGTCGAAGAAAGTGGTAAAAAGGATGAAATTAGTAAAATCCAAAAAGAGATTCTCGATCAGGGGATGGTATATCTCCAAATGAGATTACCTATCAACAAAATTACTAATGAATATGAGGATTCCTTAAAAGAAAAGATTGAACATAAGATTTTTCATGCTAAAATACGTGAAGCGACAGAAAAGGACCTTGCAAAGGTGAAAAATATCTATAACAAAGCTTGGTTGACATCTAATACTCCTTTTAGACCTATCGAAAAAGACACTCTAAAAAAAATATTTAACGACCCAAGCACAGTTTTTCTTATAGCAAAGATTTACAATATTGATGGAGGATTTATTATTTTAGACTTTGAAGGTGAAAATAAAGAATTTGGAGTTATAGCGGGGCTTGGGGTCATACCGCGCTTTCAAGGTAAGGGATTAGGTACGATATTAGGTATGGCAGCTTGGAACTTTTTTAAAGAGAAAGGTTTGAAGGAATTAAGATGTGAAGTCTACAAAGATAACCAAATATCTCATAATTTTATTAAAGGATTAAATTTCGAAGAATTTGGAAAAAAAGTTTATCGTAAAGAAGATTTTGAGATATAATATTATTACTCCATAAAAGCTTTTTATTTTTTGATCATTTACTAATACTAATTGATTAATTCAATTAATAAAATCTAACATATCATGAAAACTTCAAAAATAAGTTTAAAGAAAAGAAAAGTTCGTAGCTTTATGCTGGCGTTTGAAAAAAAAGATAAAACAGAAGAGGAAATCGAGGACGAATTAACTACAACGGGAATGGAGTACATTCAAATGAAATTACCCGTTGTTAAAATTACCCCCGAATTTGAGGAAATGCTTACAGAAAAAGTGGAGCATAACATACTTCGAGCCAAGATAAGAGAGGCTAAAGTAGAGGATTTAGATAGCGTTGCTGTTTTATATAACCGAAGTTGGCTTACGAGCTCAACTCCCTACTCTATGATTACAATTGAATCTTTAAAAACAATTTTAGGATATCCAGAAACAAAAATTTTAATCGCTAGGGTGTATGGGTCCGATGCCGCATTTGTTATACTAGACTATGAAGGACTAAAAAATGAATATGGTATAATCGCAGGACTAGGAGTAATCCCTCGTTTTCAACGTAAAGGGCTTGGGACAGTTATAGGTATGACAGCATGGAATTATTTTAAAAAGAAAGGCGTCAAAGAGCTTAGATGTGAGGTATATAAAGACAATGTAGTGTCCTATAACTTCATAAAATCTATAGGATTCGAGGAATTTGCTAGAAAAGTTTATAAAAGTGAAGATTTTGATATTGACTCCTAAATTTTTTTATTTCTTAAACAATTAATTAATTTTTCATTAAGGAAGGTGTTTTTTTTACGGTAAACTTGAGGAGCATTGAAATCGCCAAGGGTTTTTCAATATTAATAATTCTCTTTTCTAATACTATTAATTATTGGTTATATTTTGGAGATGAACTAAAATATATTTATGGTTTTATTTTAACTATTTTAGATGTCGTTGGTCCATCTTTATACATTTTCTTGGCATCTTTCTCAGTTTCCTTTACGTTAAAAAAAAAAATGGGCCGCGTTCCTGAAAAATCGAATCGAAATAAAATCTTAAAACAGGGGAGTTTCCTAATTCTATTAGGAAGTTTTTATAATTTATTTTTAAACGCTACCTGCGGATTTCCTCAAAACATATGGGGTTGGAACATTCTTTTTTTTTTAGGGTTCTCTCAAATTATTTGCTATTACTCTTACAAAATGCTGAGATGGGCAAGACTTTTAATCGGTTTAAGCATATTGTTTTTAACACTAGGTATTCGAGAAGCGCTTTACTTTGGAAAAGATATTAATCCCTTTATTGCGATAATATATTTCTTTGTTGTTTCGCCCTTTCCAAATTATTCGCTATTACCTTATGCAGCAATATCTTTTTTCTCAACAGTCTTTGGGGAACTTATTTACGAGTCAATCATATTGGACTCAGATGTTGCAAATATGCGGTCAACTCATTCAATAATAAAATATGGTGGGGTTTTATTAATTGTTGCTCTATTAGTCCCCTTCATAAACATAGGGTTTATAATTACTTTAGACAATTTTAACCCCGCTAAGTATCCCTTTATTGATGGAATCTCTATTTTACTAATACATTTCGTACAATTCATTCCAGGATCGCCCTTATTTTTGCTCAAGGGTACATCGTCTAATCTATTTTTTATAATGGGGTTTTCACTGTTCATAATTGGTGTAACATATTACCTTTTCGATGTATTACATATTAATAACAAAATTGCTAAGATTTTATCTATCTATGGGAAATATTCTTTAACCCTATTACTTATTCAATTCTTATTTTTACCCATTTTTTATCAAAAATTAACAATTTTATTGTTTTTTCAATTTTCAATAGGTTACATCATCTTACTTGGATTTTTTATATATTTCTGGGAAAAATTTGGAAAATCCATTCTATCCTTAGATTGGATGTTTAAAAAAGTAGGAGGAAAAATTAAGGACTAAAACTATTAGGTCCAGTTTCCTTCAAAGAGTTTATTTTCCCTAATACGAGATTTTTGTTATAATCGTCCTCTAATTCAGCGTAAAATTTTTTTGCTATTGTAAAGTTAGTTAATGCTAAATCAAACAATTCCTTTGAAACGTAAATATCTCCTAAATTATTACGAATTTCTGCAGCCGTTTTTAAGTTATTTAAACTTTCGAAAATTTCTAAAGCTTCTTCGTAATATTGTACTGCTTTTTGATAATTTTGAATGTAGTTTTGAAAAATTTTTGCGATTTCAAATTTCATCTCAGCAATTTTGAGTTTATCTCCAAATTTTTGATATATCTCTGTAGAATAACTATAATAGTCGATAGCTTTAATATCTTCTCCTTTTAACGAATAGAACTTAGCTATTGTTTCTAAAACCATTCCTTCTTTAATGTTTTCTCGAATCCCAAATATTCTTATTGCTTCTAAACTGTTTAATAAGTAATGTTCTGCTTCTGAATCGTTATCCCATAATAAATGTAATTTTCCTAAATAGAGAAAGGATTCCCATTCTAATTTTTTTTTTATAAAAATTGAAATTCGGTTTTTTAAAGTATCTACAAGCTCTAATACTTTATTAAAACTCTGGTAGGATTGGTCATAATACTCTTCTCCAAGATAATAATATAATTTCCCATATTTTATACGAGTTTGGATGATTCCATAAACATCGTTGGTTTTTGTAAAGAATTCTATATTATTTTTCAATATTTTGGTAATACGATCAAAATCTTTTAAAGAAATTAGGATTTCAACTAAATTACTTGAAGTTTTTATTGCTTCTAATTCTAGGTTTTCTTTTTTGGTTAAATTTAGAGCTTTTTGATAATATTTGTAAGAGCTTTTTAAATCATTGATTAAATAATAAACATTTCCTAAGTTATTCAAAATTTGAACTTTCTTCTGATTATCTTCAAGATCTTCTAAAATTATAAGAGCTCTATCAAAATGATAGATTGCTTGATCAAAAAATCCTGTTTCTTCATGGATTAAACCTAATTCGTTATGGCATATGGATGCATTTAAGAAATCTTTTTCATCAAGAAAGTTTTCAAGCGCCAACTCTAAATTTTTTAAGGCGTTAGGGAAATCTCTTTTTTTATAAAATAAACTTGCTTTCTTTAATAAGAGATCTCCCATATTTTTTCCTAATCTTTCGCTCTCTGCTAGTTGATCTTCTAATTCGTTCAGCTCGCGTTCAACAACCTCATCATCGAGAATGTTGATATCGTAATAATCTTCTTCAAAATCGTTAGTATAAAATGAAGCCTCATCGTGAGAGTCTCTTACTCTTTGATTTAATTCGTTGTCAAGGTTTGTAATTAAAGGTTTATTACAATTACGGCAATAAGTCCAATACTGCTCAATTGGCTTCTTACAAAATGGACAATATTTCATTACTAAGTGAACACTCGAAGTATTTTATTTAGATTACTTTAATTAAAAATGAAAATTCGTTCATTTATAATTTTTTAAATTGTGTTTTGAAACATGATTATTTTCCAATTTATTGATAATTGTTATTTAATCCTAATGATTTTAAAAGAATTTTTATTTGAATAATTGAATTCTTTACTTTAAATTTTTCAGCAGTACTTAATGCTTTAATATATACTTCTTTAGCGGCATTTATCTTACCTTGGTAAACCAAAATCTCCCCAACATATCCGAACCCTTTTAAAATTAGTTCTATATAATTTGAATCAATTGCAATATTAGTTCCTTTTTTAAAATATCTAATAGCTTGATCAAAATCGCTCTCTTTTTTTTTGAGGATGCCTAAATTAAAATAAGAAACGATAGTACCCTTACTATCATGTAATTCTTTAAAACTTTTGAGGGTTTTTTTGTATAATTCAAATACAACATCCCAATTCTCTCGTTTTTCGTGAATATAAATTAAATTGCCTAAACAGTCTAATAAGTTGTAAAGATCGTTGGAATCCGAACATAAAGCGCTACATTCTAGTAAGCTATCACACGCTTCGTCAAATAAGTTTAATTTAATTAGATTGATCCCAATTCCTTTTAAGCAAGTAATTTGCTCTTGTACCTGATTAAACTCTTTATATATTTCATGTGCCATATTGTAATAATCAATAGATTTCTGGTATGCTCCACTTGTGAAATGTAAAATTCCTAGAATCCCATAAACAGCAGCTTTTCCTAAATCATCGCGTTGTTTTTTGAAATGTTTTAAACAAACTTGTAAATTTTTTTCTGATTTTGTGTATTGTTCAACTTCAAGTTGCAATAATGCTAAATTACTTAATTCTTTAATATATTCTGAAAGTTTACCGTACTTTTCTAATTCTTTTAATCTCTCTTCAGTTTCTTTAATTAATCTTTCGATTTCTTCTCTTGTTAGCTCAATATGTTCTTTAACATGAATATTCTTTTTCCACCATTTAGTTTTATTGTTGTTTTATTTTAGTTTTTAATTCCTCTTCTATTAATTCTGTTTCATCCTCAGTTATAAAAATTTTATAAATCTTCTTATAATATATCTTCTAATATCATTGCAGAATCTTTTACATATTGAAAGCACTTCTTTTCAAAAAAATCATTTCGATCGTAGTAAGATTTTCCTTCAAGTGTATTAATATCACAACCAAGCAATTCTTTACAAATTATTGAGCCATGAATCTTTTGAAATCGATTTGAAAATTCTCTTATAACCTGATATGTCTTTTCTTTCACTTCTGTATTGTCATTTATTCCCATACCATATCTTAAACCAATAACCATAAAAACCCCAGACACTGCACCACATGTATTTTGTAAACGACCCATCCCACCTCCAAATCCGGTAGATAATCTTAGAGCTGTATCTCTATCTAGTCCATATTGAGTGGCAAAAGAACTTAATATTGATTGAGCACAATTAAAATCTCCTCTAAAGGAAGAAATAGCTTTTTCTATTCCGGACATTTCGAAGAACTCCTTTTTTTATGAATATTGCAATTTAAAGGTATAAAAAATATAAAATTTCTTATCTATTATTTAATTAATGAATTAATTGATAATTTTTTAACAAAGTGTTGATTTAAAATGAAATTTAAAGCAAGATTGTGGGATTCACTGGAAGATAATAAAGTAAAATGTCATGTTTGCGCTAACGAATGCGTTATCCTACCCGAGAAAGTAGGAATTTGCAGAACCCGAAAGAATTTTGATGGAGAATTATACACTCTTATTTATGGATCAATGATATCTAGTGGAAGTTTAGACCCTATTGAAAAAAAACCTTTATATAATTTTTGGCCTGGTGCTACAGCTTATTCGATCGCTTCCATAGGGTGTTCTTTTAGATGCCTGAATTGCCAAAATTGGAACATAAGCCAGGCCAATCCTACAGATAATGGTAAAAATGGGTTTTACTCCTTAGAAGGACTAGAAAATCGAAAAATGTCTTTAGTAGAAATGACACCAGAACAACTTGTTGAAAAGGTTAAAAATAGTGGTGCTACGACATTAGCATACACCTATAATGAACCACTAATCTGGCATGAATGGATACTGGATACCGCAAAATTACTTAAACAAGAAAATATTAAGACCATTTTAGTAACAAATGGGTTTTCTACGGCAGAAGCTACAAAAGAGTTAATAGAGGTTGGGATTGATGCTGCTAACATCGATATAAAATCTATGTCAGACGAGTTCTATAAGACGATATGTGGCGTGAATTCAGTACAGCCTGTTTTGGACACTGCTAAAAGATTTAAATCAAATGGAATTCACGTAGAAATCACCAACCTAATCATTCCAGATTTGAACGATAGCAACGCTGAAATTGAAAAATTAACTAATTGGATTGTCGAAAATCTAGGAGTTGATACTCCTACACACTTCTCTGCTTATCATCCAGACTTTAAGCAGCCATCTACAAAAAGGACTCCATTTGAAACATTAGATAATGCTTATAATATAGCCAAAAAAGCAGGTTTGAATTATGTATATGTTGGTAATATAAATCACGAAAAAGGAAGCAATACTTACTGTCCAAACTGTAATCATTTAATTATAAGTAGAAGTGGCTACAAAATTACCAAAATTGATATTACATCCACAAAACATTGCCCAAAGTGTCAATACGATTTAAGCAATGATATTAAAGGAGAAATTAATAGAAATACCTCTCATAGATTTAACTACTTCTAAAATACTATATGTAAAAAGAAAAATATAATAAAAATTAAAAAAAATTAGAAAATTCCTGAAATTGAAACTCCTATTACTAGGAGCAAGAACCCTTGAAGTATACAGAATCCTGCGATTATAAAGGCTAAAATTGGCCATGAAATTGCCTTCGAAATTGACATCAAAGCTCCAATGTAAAATTTGACAGTAAGAGCGACAATAGCGAAAATTACTATAAAAACTATTACTAATAGCAACTTTGGATTAATATAAATTGCAATTACTTGAACAATGTGGTCAGGAATAGCCATTGAAACAACGACAACAACAATTGAAGCTAATAAAATTCCTAAAACGCTTGAAATCGGGAGATCGTTTAATGGTTTTAAAAGCGTTAGTATCCCTAGAATAATAAGGAAAGCAGAAGTAAATAAACTTTTAGCGTCTTGAGTATTAGCTGCGTATGCTACGCTTGGCGCTTGATCGAGAATAAGCCCCCCAACACCGCTAAGTAAACCAAAAATACCGACAACTATTCCTAAATATGTGAAAAATTTCAAGAACTTTGTAATGTCAAAGTTCCAATCCTCTACCTTTCTTTTTTTGACGGATCCTCTTCTTTTAGCCTCGTAAAATGCGTAGACTAACCACATAGCGCCAAGAACCAACGTAAAGAATCCAGCAAGTTCTGCTAAAGGTCTTAAAAAACTTTCTGTAAAATCAAATTGATATATCAATAAATTTCACTCTTTTAAATTGTTTAAAATTGTTATTATGTTGAATATTACTTTTTAAGTATTTATATTTCATCTAGTCCAATTTTTAAGATGCATGATATTGAATAAAGTGTAAAAATAAGATTTGTTCAATAATTATTGTATGAATGAAACTGTTTTTTTAATGTAATCCAAATAGTTATTGATTTCTTTTTTGGTTGTCTCGTCTCCCCAAGAATATTCTTTCTGCATAATCTTTGCCACTTTTTCCGCGGCTTCCGAAGCTCTTCGGTGATGTATCCATAGTGACATCTCTGTTCGTCGACAAAATACATCAATCAAATGAGGTGTTAATTCGTTTCTTAACACATAATTAATTTCCGCCTTAATAAAGTTGTTTTCTTCCACCACTCGTTCTTTAAGTGAATCATCCTCTTTTATCATATCGAGAATTTTAATGGCGCCTTTTCCATATTGTTGATAGAGGTGATCTGCAATATCCTCATCTAAAACAATAGCTGAATTTTTTAATTTATCCGACCAATCACCTTTCTTTAAATCTATAATGAATGGTTGCCTTGACCAATTTTTCTCTCTCTTAATATCGGGAAAGATTTTCTTTTTTTCAACATGCTCAAATAAATCTTCCGCCATAGCGCGCCAAGTTGTTAACTTTCCTCCCGTTATGGTGAGTAATCCATCATCAGAGAAAAAAACAAGATGTTTTCGAGAAACTTCGCTTTCAGATTTTCCTTTTTGCATTACTAATGGTCTTATTCCAGCATAGGTGTTAAGAATATTTTTATATTCTAATTCTGCGTTTGGAAAATAATGTTTTACAGATTGAATTAAATAATCTGCATCCTCTTTATTACAATATGGATTAGCTAATTCATCTTGATAATCTGTATCCGTTGTCCCTATAAGGGTAAAGTCTTTATCTCTGGGTAAGACGAAGAAAGCTCTCCCATCTGAAATTGAGTTAATAATTGTTGCCATTCGGTTCTTTAGGTGCTTTCGCCTATATAATAGGTGTACCCCTTTAGTAGGACGAATTAGTGGTTGAGGGACTTCTTCGGGGCGCTTTTCTAGTAATTTATCGGTCCAAATACCAGTTGCATTTACAACCAAAGTTGCTTTCACTTCAAAATCAAGATTACTTTCCATATCTCTACATTTTACGCCTAATATCTTTTCATTATCCTTAAGAAAACCAGTTATTTTGCAATAGTTTATAGCGGTTGCACCTCTTATTATCGCTTCTTTAAGTACTTCGATTGTCAATCTTCCATCGTCAACATTGGTATCGTAGTAGACGGCTCCCCCTAAATTTCCCTCTTTAATATATTCCGGTTCCATTTCAAAAATTTCTTCTGGAGGATACCATTGATGCTTCTTAAAATTCTTAAATTCTGAATTATGGTCGCTTAAAAAATCATAAACTTTAACTGCCCCCGTGATATCCCGTTTTTTATATTTTCCACCTTCAAGTGCTATAAAAAGAAATGGGATAGGTCTAATTAGATGGGGGATATGAGCGCGCATCCAATTTCTCTCTTGACTA
>Ga0209121_10005622_pt1 | contig 11289 bp, 10 predicted proteins | sample Cruoilmetagenom3_FD_187292 | JGI IMG/M metagenome (GOLD analysis project Ga0209121, IMG submission 187292) | Oil polluted marine microbial communities from Coal Oil Point, Santa Barbara, California, USA - Sample 3 (SPAdes) (version 2) | ecosystem: Environmental > Aquatic > Marine > Oil seeps ...
AAGCCATTGCCTCCAGAGGTGGCAAGCCAAAACCTTCATATAAAGAAGGAAAGGCAAAGCACTCAGCACCGCAATAATAGGCTCTCAAATCCTCCACAGAAACGGCTTCAGTGAATATTACCTCCCGACTTAGTTTTAAAGAATTTATAACTTGAATAGTCTGTCCTCTGAAATTGGCTTCTCGCCCACCAGCCCTACCTACTTTGACCAGCTTTAGATTTTCATATTTTGCTTGCTCCTTGAGCTTTTTAAATGCTTTAAGCAAGAGCGGAAGGTTTTTTCTGGGATGCTCTGTGCCAACAAAAAGAATGTAAGGATATTCAAATTTTCTAGGATGAAGCAATGGCCTGAAAATTGCGTGGTCAACGCCATGGTAAATAACGCTTATTCGCTCATCAGGTATTTTGAGGTAATGCATCAAGTCTTTCTTCGTCGCCTGAGATATTGCTATTATCCTCGCTGCCTTTCTTATACCCTTGTAATCAAGGTTTAGGTAAAATTTGTCCCTAAAATTGGGGCGACGAATATATGTTCCATGCCCCTTGAGGTCAAGGTACCTGATGAGGTCATGCACAGTTATGATATATGGCACCTTGAGGAAGTTTCCATATCGTCCCAGGTGCTGGTTTGGCAAGTGGACTATCCCACCCAAATTGTTGAGTGTCCTTATAAAATTCCTGTCTCCTGGGATACTCTTTAACGCCTTTATCGATAACCAGGAGATATTGAATCTCTCACGGATTTGCTGGTAAATGTCTGTGTGAATTTTAGGAACATCTAGCCTCTCAGCAAGTTTCTGGGAGTAGAGGTCCATTGAGCCAGAACCTAATGTTACTACTAAGGTTACCATCTTGAGTCAGCCAAATTTATCAGGTTTATTAAGCAAGGTAACGTAATAGTCCATTACCCCTTGGGCTACATTCTTCCAACTGTATTTCTCCGCCTTGACTCTCCCTTTAGCTCCCATCTGCTGGCGTAAATGCTTATCCTGAGCCAGCAATAATAATGCCTGGGCTAAAGCCTCGCCGTCTTTGGCAGGGATAATCGAACCCTCTTCTCCATGACTTAGCACCTCATTGTAACCACCGACGTTTGAAGCGATGACTGGCTTGCCACTTGCCATAGCTTCAAGGAGAACGATGCCAAAGCTCTCAGCGCTGGTAGCGGGAAAACAGCAGATGTCAGCACTAGAATAGTATCTAGGTAAATTTTTCTTAGGGACAAATCCAGCAAAGACCACATCAGTCAAATTATTCTCTTCAACCATACTTTTGTATTTAGGTAATTTAGCCCCGGTGCCGACTATGATAAGCCGGAAGTTGGGGAATTCCTTCTTCACTTTGCTATAAGCGGCTAATAAGCAATCCAACCCCTTCCGTCTCTCTAAGCGACCAACAAAAAGGATGTTTACCTTGCTATCAGCAAATTCCTCTAAGGGGGGAACCTGAGGGGAGAAAAAATCAACATCGACCCCATTGGGGATAATTTGGTAATCCCCAGGAAAGTATCGACTCACGCATTCCCTTGCTGCTTGGGATACAGCAATTTTCCCTTGTAACTTGGGAAGCAATCTCTTAAATACAGGCTGACATAACCAGTAAGCTCGGGGCTTACTGTAGTAAGCATGAAAAGTACCCACATTGATAAAATGAGACCCTATAAGCATACTTAAAGAAAGCATAGGGCAAAAGGGCTCATGGATATGAAGGATATCAAAGCTCTCATCGCTCAAAACCCTTTTAACTTGAATAGGCAACCAAGGGGATATAGGGATATGAGCTATAGATTTATTGCTTGGCATAGGAAAAGGTCTTCCTACTTCAATGGCATCCTCGCCAAAATAGGAAACACCGTCCTTAGAGCAAGGAGCAACGATTTTAACCTGGTGCCCCATCAATAGAAAGTAGTAGGCCAGATAAGAAACATGAGCATTAACTCCCCCGGGGTAAGAATAATCATAAGGGCAAACTAACCCAATCTTCATACTGTTAGCGCTTTTAGTTAAAGGTGGCTTAACCTTTAATCTCGGCTAGTTGTGGCTCAGGCAATGAAACTGGACCTTCTTGCCCTTCTTCCTTAATGAATGCCTCTGTTTTTAGGCGAGCTTCGTCGTCAGAATATTGGATCGGTGGCGATTTCATGAAGTAAGCTGAAGGTGCCACGATAGCTCCACCCAAGCCACGGTCTAAAGCCAATTTACAGCATCTGATAGCATCAATAACTACTCCAGCTGAATTGGGGCTATCCCACACTTCCATCTTCAGCTCCAAATTTAGTGGGACATCACCAAAGGTACGGCCTTCCATCTTTATGTGACAAAATTTGCGGTCAGTCAGCCAAGGCACATAATCACTAGGGCCAATGTAGATATTATCAGGAGCGATTTCATGATCTAATTGGGAAATGACGGCATTAGTCTTAGAAATCTTCTTAGACTCTAACCTTTCCCTCTCCAACATGTTATAGAAATCGGTATTACCACCGAAGTTAAGCTGATAAGTCCGTTCCAACTTAACCCCGCGATCCCGAAAAAGCCTGGTCAGTACCCTATGGGTGATGGTGGCGCCAACCTGAGATTTAACGTCATCACCAATCACAGGCAACCCCCTCTCGGCAAATCTTTTTTGCCAATAAGGCTCACGAGCGATAAAAACTGGCATGCAATTTATGAAGCTACAACCAGCCTCCAATACTTGCTCTACATACCACTTAGTTGCTTCCTCACTTCCCACAGGTAAATAATTAAGCACCACGTCAGTTTTAGTCTCCTTAAGAATGCCTACTATGTCAGCAGTTGGCCCTGGCGCCTTGGTGATTATTTGTGAGAGATATTTGCCTAGTCCATCATGGGTCATGCCACGCTCAACTCTAACCCCTGTCTCAGGCACATCACAGAACTTGATGGTGTTATTAGGCGGAGTAAAGATAGCTTCAGCTAGGTCCTTGCCTACCTTGTTTTTGTCGATATCGAAGGCAGCCACGAAGTTGATATCAGCTATGTGATAATCTCCCAGGCAGACGTGCATTAAACCTGGGACGAATTCATCTCCCTTAGCATCTTTATAATAGTGAACTCCCTGAACTAGCGAAGAGGCACAATTACCAACACCTATGATAGCTACATTTATCGCTTCCATGACCTTCCTCCTTTTCTCAGCCAATCTATACTTAACCATACCCCATCATATGTGGTAATGTCAAATACCTTGGGCAAAGGAGCATTTTAACTTATAATAGCTTGGCCTTTCCTAAGATAGGCTCGATAACAAGCTATGAAGTCAAAACAAATTTTCGGTCTCAATCCCAATGTCTTTTTCCTGGGGTTGGTCAGCTTTCTCACTGATGTCAGCAGTGAAATGATTTTCACCCTGCTCCCTTTGTTTCTATTTAATGTGCTTCAGGCGCCTACCACCATTATTGGTTTAATCGAGGGAGCGGCTGAAAGTGTAGCCTCTCTGCTCAGAATCTTCAGCGGCTGGCTTAGCGATAGGCTAGGAAAAAGAAAAGGGTTAACTATCCTAGGCTATGGATTGTCTGCCTTTGCCAAGCCCTTTATGTATATTGCGACAACCTGGGGCATAGCTTTTGGAGTTAGGTTTGCCGATAGAGTAGGCAAGGGAATGCGCACGGCACCTCGTGATGCCTTAGTAGCTGACTCTTTAACACCGGAGCAAAGGGGCAAGGGCTTTGGCCTTCATCGTGCTATGGACACCTTTGGTGCCGCTGTAGGCATCATCTCAGCAGTGGTTGTTGTGTTTCTATGGCAAGGCGAGAGCTGGGGACTTACTCAGGATACCTACCAGCAACTGGTGTTAATTGGCGTTATTCCCGCGGTGCTGGCTTTATTTATTTTCTTTTTTGTGCGGGAGCCTAAAAGGGAGATGCCCAGGGGTGCTTCCCCTACAGCCAAACTTGGCGGTCTACTATCTGGCTTTGATAAACGATTCAAGCTTTTTCTAGGTGTAATCTTTCTATTCAGCTTAGGCAACTCTAGTGACGCTTTTCTTGTCCTTCGGGCACAGAATCTGGGCAATCCTGTCCTCTACATACTTCTCATGCTGGTGGTGTTCAACCTTGTCTACGCCTCTATATCCACACCAGCAGGCATATTGTCAGATAAGCTGGGAAGGAAAAGAGTTATCCTTCTGGGCTGGCTAATTTATGCTCTGGTCTATCTTGGATTTGCCTTGGTTTCACCTTCGGCTTCATGGCAATTATGGCTATTGTTCGGCCTTTATGGGCTTTACTATGGATTAGCCGAGGGAGTGGCTCGTGCCTTCGTAGCCGACTTAGTGCCCGCAGAGAGGAGAGGGACAGCTTATGGACTTTTTCATGGCGTGGTGGGGATTACGCTACTTCCAGCAAGCCTTATCGCCGGCTGGCTATGGCAAGTTGTAAACCCAGCAGCCCCATTCCTATTTGGCTCTGGCCTGGCTTTTCTAGCCATGATAGGGCTATTGGTGCTAATCAAAGAATAACCCCCCCTCTTCCTTTGTTGGAACCAGATAAGCAATATTTCGGCGCTATCTAGCCTTACGAATCTGCTTCAGGTCTACCTTAAGGGCAACCATATAAGAGACATAAAGCCTTTAGTTGACAATGCTGGCCTTTCAGAAGGAGACGAGGTTAATCTGCAGGATAATCCGCTCAATGCAGATTCTATTAATATCTACATACCTCAACTTCAAGAGAGGGGTGTAATTGTCTTTTATGATGCTCCAAAAACTTGGTATGTTGACGATGACAAGCAAGATTATCCCGATGCCGACTTCGCCAAAATTCAGGATGCGGTGGATGCTGCTAGCTCTGAAGGCACCATTACCGTTTACCCTGGCACCTACACCGAAAATGTGGATGTGAGCAAAGACCGCTTAACCATTCGATCGGAGAATGGAGCCGACACAACGATTGTCCAGGCAGCAAATCCAGACGACCATGTCTTCGAGGTAGCTGCAGGCTATGTGAATATAAGTGGGTTTACGGTGAAAGGGGCAACCGCGTCCTGGAAGGAAGAAGGAATCAGACGTGGACGCGTGGGGATATATGTGCACAGTGTCAAACATTGCAATATTCTCGATAATATAGCCCGTGAGAATTGCATTGGAATTGGTCCTGGCTATAGGGCCGACGAAAATAGATTAGCTGACAATGATGTTTATGATAATGAAGTTGGAATTCAAATCTGCTCTTCTTCCTACAACAGCCTAATTAACAATGATGCCTTAAGGAATATATGGGGAATTGTAATCGTTGGCCATAGTCCCCCTCCCTCTAGTACGAGCATCTCATCCGCTAATAGCAATTCAAATGAGAAGGGAGGAGTGTCCATCCCTCCTTTTTCAGCGCATCAACCACTAATACATATGTCTCAAGCATTACAGAATTGGATCGCTTCTAATAACATGGTCATTAACAATGAGGCATCAAATAACGACTATGGCATCTACTTACGGAAATCGAACAGCAACATAATTTATCTCAACAACTTTATAAACAATACCTATAATGTTTATTCTTCTGATTCAACCAACACCTGGAACTCTCCTGAAGAAATAACCTACAGCTACAATAGCACTCACTACACCAGCTACCTGGGCAACCACTGGGGCGATTACGCTGGGAGCGACGCCAATGGAGACGGCATTGGCGAGACACCTTACAACATAGACTCAGATAAAGATAGCTATCCCCTGATGGAACCTTTTGAGAATTATTTCAACCCCTGGGCATATGATGAAAACAAGGATGGCAAAATCCAGAAGATTGAAGCCATTCACGCCGTTCAGGACTACTTCGGCGGGAAGATAACTAAAATGCAGGCAATACAGGTGGTGATGTTGTACTTTAGATCGAAGGATTAAGATAGGGGTAATTAACCCCCACCCTTCTCTAAATGGGAAGAGCTGCTCTAGAGCGCTGCAGGGTCCAGGGATAGGCTTAAAGAGATTGCCACGCTTTGTTCGGCACCCTCACCTTAATCCTCTCCCGTCAAGGGAGAGGATATTTGCCTCGCAATGACGGAGAAAAAGACGCAGGGCTCAGAGCAAGACACAAGCAACAACGATGCTGACCATGGTATAATATCGGTGAGGGGGTAATGTGAAGGTTAAAGATCTGAGCGTTGAGGAGCTTAAGGCCTTGATTGAAGAGGCAGTCGAGGAGAAGCTTGAAGAAATCCTTGGCGATCCTGATCTGGGGCTTGAGCTCCGAGAGGAAGTCAAGGAAAGGCTTAGGCGCTCTTTGGCTGCCGTACAAGCTGGTAAAGAGGGGATTCCTATTGACGAAGTAGTCAGCCAAGCTGAGTTGAGCTAGTATGACCTACCAAATACGGCTCATGCCTGAAGCTGCTAAGGATTTAAGTCGCCTTGACAAGCCAGTTGCTCAACGCATTGTAAATAAACTAAAGTGGCTATCACAAAACTTTGAGGACATTATCCCCGAGCCACCTACTGGTGAATTCAAAACACTATATAAACTCAGGATAGGTAGCTATAGAGTTCTATACACAGTAAATCGAGATAAACATATCCTGATAGTTCATCTTATTGGCCATCGCCGCGATATCTATCAGCGACCATAGGAATAAGCTTGAGAGTACCATTAAGATAGAAGAGGTTTTAAGGGATTTAGGCAGTTGGTAGATAAAATAAGAATATTTACCTCAGAAGCACGTTGTCTATTAATCGCGTTTTGCCTATATAGACGGCTAAAGAGGCTAAGGCGGGGCGATTAATCGTATCTAGCTCTTCCAACGTTTTAGCATCAGCAATGCTAACGTAACCAATTTTGGCTAGGGGTTCCCTCTGGATAAGGGAGGTCATTTGTTGGCGGGTTTTGTCGGCGCCTTTCTCCCCATCTTGCCATAATTGCTTAGCTAGGGAGAGCGCCTTAAATAAAACAGTTGCTGCCTGGCGCTCTTCAGGATTGAGGTAGGTATTACGACTGCTCATAGCTAAGCCATCACTCTCCCTAACTGTAGGCACAATTACGATTTCTACCATCATATTAAGATCAGCGACCATTTTCTCTATGACAACTGCCTGCTGGGCATCCTTCTGTCCAAAGTAAGCTTTGGTTGGCTGGACGATGTTAAATAGCTTAGCTACCACAGTAGCCACACCCCTGAAGTGTCCTGGGCGGGACGCCCCTTCAAGACGCTCGGTAACCTTTTCTACATCCACCCAGCTACTAAAATCCAGTGGATACATCTCTTCACTAGAAGGGACAAAAATAATGTCAGCCCTTTCTTCCTCCAATAACTTCAAGTCACGATTGAGGTCTCGAGGATAAGTGCCGAGATCTTCCCTATGACCAAACTGAGTAGGATTGACAAAAATGCTGACAACAACGGTGGGATTTTCTGCTCTGGCTTGCTTTACTAGAGCCAGATGACCTTGATGAAGATAGCCCATGGTGGGCACAAAGCCAACTGAGCCGGTAAGCTGTCGCCTCAGTTCCCTAATCTCAGAGATTGTTTTTATTACTTGCATGGTTTTTCTTTGCCCCCTTGGGATTGCTTCGACACTTTGTGCCTCGCAATGACGAACTACCTGTCAAGAGACTCAAGGAGGCTTTCATCCATAGTATAGCTCTCTTTCATAGTGGGAAAGCTCTCAGACTTAACTTCAGCTAGGTAATCAGTGACAGCGCTCTTCATCGCTTCAGCTAACTTGGTATATTGTTTAGCATGTTTAGGCACAAATTCGGTGTAAAGGCCGAGAATGTCGCTAATCACCTGGACTTGCCCATCACAATCGGGACCGGCACCAATGCCAATTGTGGGAATTGCCACCTTTTGGGTGATCAACTTGGAAAGAGGCGCTGGAGTACATTCCAAAACGATGGCGAAGGCGCCAGCTTCCTCTAAAGCTTGTGCATCCCTGAGTAACTTTTTAGCCTCCTCTGCCGCTTTCCCCCGCACCTTGAAGCCCCCCAATTGATGTATCGATTGTGGAGTGAGCCCAATATGCCCCATAACTGGTATGCCACAGTCAACGAGTCGCCTCACCTTCTCAGCAACAACCTCGCCTCCCTCTAGCTTCACTGCCTGCGCTCCCCCCTCTTGGATAAAGCGTGCTGCATTATGCAGGGCATCAGAAACACTGGTATGATAGGTCATAAAGGGCATATCACCTACTATTAAAGCTTTCCTGGCACCTCTGACCACGGCTTTGGTATGGTGGAGCATCTCCTCCATGGTCACGGGGATGGTTGATTCATAGCCCAGTATCACCATGCCCAGGCTATCCCCGACTAATATTAAAGGCACACCTGCTTCATCAACCATCTTGGCAGTTACATAGTCGTAAGAGGTAAGCATAGGAATTTTCTCTTTCCTCTGCTTCATTTCCTTTATATCGGTGATAGTAACCCGCATTGTCTCACCTCCATTTTCTATCTCAAGGGATTCTTCACTCCGCTCAGAATGACAGAGGAGCTAGAGAAAATTCTATTTTTACTATCTACATAAACTATAGTCGGCATCATGACCATTGCCTCGTTATCAGGAACTTGACAATAGCAGAGGATGATAACTATATCCCCCCTGGCAGCTAACCTGGCAGCAGCACCATTGATGCAGATAACTCCTGAATTTGCCTCACCTTCAATGGCATAAGTGCTAAACCTAGCTCCATTATTGATATTTAGCACCTCTACTCGTTCAAAAGGCAAGATGTCGCTGGCCTCCATGAGGGACTTGTCAATGGTGATGCTTCCTTCATAATCCAAATTTACTTGAGTAACTCGAGCTCGATGGATCTTGCCTTTCAGCATGGTTCTCATTTCCCACCTCCTTTTTGTCATTCTGAAGGAGCGAAGCGACCGAAGAATCTCGCTCAGGGTGACTAAGCAAAGCCTTCATCTCCTCTGCCCTATGTTCGTCAATTCTACCTTTGGCTAAAGCGATAGGAATTGTCTGAAGCCCCAACTCTTTATAAGTGATGAGTAACGAATAATCTTTAGCCTCAAGGGCACTTAAGTGCTTGCTTATCGTGCTCAAATCTCCACGAGCGACAGGCCCGGTAAGGCAATGGGGCAAGCCAATATTATCAATATTATTTATCGTTCCCTTAAGTAAAGGAAGCAAAGCTCTTGTTGCCTCGTTTGGTGGCACTCCAAAATCCTGCCACAAATCCAGAGCTAACTTGACCAAGGTTACTAAATAATTACAGGCAAAGACAGCCGCGACATGATATAACACTTTATCTCCTGGCTTAAGCTCTACATAGCTCCCATCTAAAATAGAAGCTAACTCCTTTAGCTGGGAAAGCAGAGGCTCCTCAGCTTCTAAAGAAAAGGTAGAGCCGGGCAAATTCTCCATAGCCTGTTGGTAGCTAGCAAAAGTCTGGAGTGGATGGAAAGAGCCTACACAGGTTCCCAATCTTTTCGCTGGTTCCAAAATATCAACGGAATGAGCGCCACTGCAATGTGCTACACACTGCCCTTCATGCCATTGAACCTCACTGGCTACTCCAGCGATGACATCATCAGGAGTAGTGATAAAGACTAATTGGGCAGCATCAGCTACCTCCTGATGGGTTTGGCAAACTTGGCAATTATCCACTAGCTTAGCCAGCTTTTGTGCTGAGGATAGAGTTCGACTGGATGCAGCAATTACTGGGCACCCTCTTTGGGAAAGCCTCACTGCTAAGGCTGTACCCACCGTCCCAGCACCAATAAAGCCAATCTTCACCATGTGCTTATATCCCTAGCTGCTGGCACACCAGCCATGGTTTCAGCTTTAAGAACTGCTCTAGTTATGGCCGTAGCTACTAACTCTGCTGCCACTGAGCTAAGGGTATTGAAATCGCCCATTTTCTCGCCAAAGGAAAGGGCAAAAAGGACATCGCCGTCATACATGGTATGGCAGGGGTCGATAGTGCGAGCTATGCCAACCTGCGCCACCCTAGCTAATTTGTTTGCCTCTGTTTTACTGAGTTTGGCATTAGTAGCTACTACTCCGATTATAGTATTGAAAGTAACTGCCCTTCCAAGCTCGCCTCTTTTTAGTAGTTCTGACGTGCTCAAGAAAACATTCTTGCCTGGCTGGCGAGGACCAGCTATAATTTCCCCTGTTTTAGCATCAATCACATCTCCAAAGGCGTTCACCACCACCAGCGCAGCTACTACAATGTCATTCGCTATCTTTTGGCTAGCTGTTGCCAAACCACCCTTTGTAGCTCTCTCAATGCCAAGTATCTTCCCTACTGCCGCTCCAGTGCCAGCACCAACACAACCCTCAGCTACCTCAGCAGCGGTAGCCGCAAGGCAAGCTCGATAACCTTCTTCACTCCCAGGCCTGATTTTAGAATCTCCTATATTTAGGTCGAAAATAATGGCTGCAGGTACAATAGGCACCTTGCCAGCACTAGTTTCATGACCAAATCCTCGCTCCTCGAGGTACCTCATTACTCCACTAGCAGCATCCAATCCAAAGGCACTGCCACCACTGAGGACGATGGCTTGAACCCTTTCCACCAAATTTCCTGGTCGGAGGAGATCTGTTTCCCTAGTTCCCGGCGCTGAGCCACTGACATCAACTCCAGCAACAGCTCCTTGCTCACAAAGGATCACTGTGCAACCAGTTACTCCTTCCTTATCGGTATAATGGCCTACTTTAATTCCTGGGACATCAGTTATAGCGTTATACATAAACAAAAACCCCCTCGGCACAACCGAGAGGGTTATTTAAACTTTCTTCATCCGTCTCAGTCGTCGCCGATCCAAGCGGATATCTTACCTGATTCCAAGCTCACTGCCTTAAAGGTCAATGGCTATTAAAATAATAACAGATTTCCCTTGTTTTGTCAATAAGCTGTGCTGGCTGACCACATAGGTAACACTGGGCTATGGATTTTAGCAAGTTCCCTTTCAATATACTCTACAGGAGCGAGATAGCCAAGGGATTGGTGCGGGCGGTTGAAGTTATACTCAACAAGCCATTCGGTTAGCCGGGGGTTGAGCTCTTCAGGGTCTAAAGATAGATTAAAGTTGTAGAGCCATTCATACTCCAAGGTCTGGTTGAACCTTTCTATCTCCGGGTTATCCTTAGGGGTTTTGACCCTTGAAAAATACCTTTGAATACTTAATTTGGTGGTGGCTCTTTCAAACTCTAAAGCAAACTCACTCCCATTATCTGTCTGTAAGTTTTCAATAGGCTGGTTAACGAGGTAGCGAAGGCGATAGAGGAAGTCCGTCGCTACCCGGGAACTCTTGTTTTTGTACATCCGAGCATAGCCTAACTTAGTGGCATGATCCACAGCAGTCAAGATATATCTTTTGAGATTA
>Ga0209121_10005625_pt1 | contig 11282 bp, 12 predicted proteins | sample Cruoilmetagenom3_FD_187292 | JGI IMG/M metagenome (GOLD analysis project Ga0209121, IMG submission 187292) | Oil polluted marine microbial communities from Coal Oil Point, Santa Barbara, California, USA - Sample 3 (SPAdes) (version 2) | ecosystem: Environmental > Aquatic > Marine > Oil seeps ...
TTGCGAGCTTTTCGATGACGTTGGAGAACACCTTGCGACGGTGGGGCACGAGAAGGGCACCGTTACGGGCCGCTCGCGTCGTTGTGGCTGGTTCGATGCGGTTCTGGTACGCCAGACTTGTGCAATTTCCGGCGTGAACGGCATTGCGTTCACGAAGCTGGACGTTCTGGACGGTTTGGAAGAGTTGAAAATCTGCGTGGGCTATATGCTGGACGGCGAGCGTCTGGACTACCTGCCAACCGCAGCCGATCAACAAGCGCGGGTCGAGCCGATTTACGAAACCATGAAAGGCTGGTCCGAAAGCACCGTGGGGGCCCGTTCGTGGAACGACCTTCCCGCCGAAGCGATCAAATACGTGCGCCGCGTCGAAGAGCTGATCGATTGCCCGGTTGCCATGCTTTCAACCTCGCCAGAGCGCGAAGACACCATCCTTGTAACAGACCCGTTTGAAGACTGATGGCGTTGTCCTACAAAGCCCGCCGCCGCTGGTCGATGTTCTTGCTGGTGGTCTGGCTGCCCGTCTATATCGTGATTGCGATCAGCGTTTTGGCGCTGATGGGTGACTTGAATAAGTACCTCGCGATCATCATCTATGCGGTACTCGGCATTGCTTGGGCCCTTCCGTTCAAGCCCCTGTTTCAGGGTGTTGGTAAGACCGAGGATGGCAATAAAGAAGTGGAATAGCCTATGCGTATCTTTGCAGTGTTGATTTTGTGGCTGGCCGCCGTACCGGCAATGGCCGAGGAAATCGGCGAGGTTGATACGGTCTGGAAACTGCTGGGTGCGAACCACAAGATTATCGTCGAGGTGTTCGATGACCCCAAGGTCGAAGGCGTTAGCTGTTTTGTCAGCCGTGCGAAAACCGGCGGGATCAGTGGATCACTCGGGTTAGCGGAAAACACCAGCGATGCGTCAATTGCATGCCGACAGGTTGGCCCGATTAAATTCGTGGCGGAACTGGAAGAAGGCGAAGAGGTCTTTGGCCGTCGTTCCTCCATCCTGTTCAAACGCATACAGGTGGTGCGATTCTTCGACGAAACGCGCAACACATTGGTTTATCTGACGTATTCCGACCGCCTGATTGAAGGTTCCCCGAAAAACTCGATCTCGGCGGTGGTGATCCGCCCCTGGGGCGAGTGACATTAATCCTTGATAGCAAGACCCCGATCACGCTGGTAGGCGGTGGTCCGGTTGAGGCGGCGCTACTGACGCAAGCGGTTTCGTTTGGTGAAACGGTGGTTGCCGCGGACGGCGGTCTGCATCGGGCACAGGCTTTGGGCGTGGCGGTCGATCACGTGATTGGTGATATGGACTCGGTGGATTTGACGAAGGTAGACGGGCCAAAACTGCATCCGATAACCGAACAAATGTCGACGGACCTTGATAAATGCCTGCGGTCTTGCGATGCGCCGTATTTCGTCGGCGTCGGATTTCTGGGCGGGCGACTGGATCATCAAATGGCGGCTTGTCATAGTTTGGTCGAGGCATCAGACAGGCAGGTAGTTCTGGCCGGAAAAGAGGATTTGTGCTTTCTGGCGCCGCTTTCCTTGTCGCTGAAGTTACCGATCGGAACGCGGGTTTCGCTGTTTCCGATGGGCGAAGTTGCGGGTAACTCGACAGGGCTTAAATGGCCGATTCACGCCTATCAGTTTTCCCCCGCACTTATGATTGGCACGTCGAACGAGACGAATGCTGAAAGCGTGGAGCTGACGTTTGATCGCCGCCGGATGTTGACGATTTTACCAGTCAAGTTTCTGGACGATGTGATTTCGCAGGTGTTTGACGGGTGAGTACGGCACGAAAAAAGCGGCGTTCGGTTAATAACCGCGCCTTACATACCTAAAATGCTCGGGAAGGGCGGTTACCCATGATTTTCGGTGGTTTAGGTTAGAAACCACCTGCGTACCGAGGGTAAGGAAACCCGCGCCAAGGCCCAATCCTTGAGAGTGTCGCTGACATAAGCCGGTCGTGAATCGGCGCAACGATTGGGCAGTTTAGTGCTTCGATGTTGCGAAAAATGCAACGGTAAATTGACAAATACATTGGCGCGAGTAACCTTGGAACCTCTCGGCCCATCTCGCTCAGTGTTGCTGGTTATACAGGGGAATGGTTAATCGATAATGAACACCGGCAAAAAATCCGGCTTCTTCTTTGCGAAAATACTCAAAATCCCCCCCGTCAACACTCGATAACGTTCACGGCCAAGCCACCAAGCGAGGTTTCTTTGTAGTTGGTGTTCATGTCCAACCCCGTTTGCCGCATGGTTTCAACGCAAGCATCAAGCGAAATCAGGTGCGTCCCGTCCCCGCGCAATGCCAGCGAGGCGGCGGAAATCGCCTTGATGGCACCCAACCCGTTGCGTTCGATGCAAGGCGCCTGCACCAGTCCGCCGACTGGATCGCAGGTCATGCCCAGATGATGTTCCAGCGCGATCTCGGCGGCGTTTTCTACCTGCTCAGGCGTGCCGCCCATTACGGCGCAAAATCCGGCAGCGGCCATGGCAGATGCCGAGCCGATCTCGCCTTGGCATCCGACTTCCGCGCCAGAAATCGAAGCATTGTTTTTGATCATCCCGCCGATGGCGGCTGCGGTCAGTAAAAATTCGTCAATCTTCTTGTTCGATGCGCCGGGTACATGGTCGAGGTAATAGCGGATTGTGGCGGGCAATACGCCTGCGGCCCCGTTTGTTGGCGCGGTCACGACCTGCCCACCAGCGGCGTTTTCTTCGTTCACAGCGATTGCATAGACGGAAATCCAGTCATTGATGGTATGGGGCGCGAACATGTTTGCGCCGCGTTCACTCAACAATGCCTCGTGGATGTCTTTGGCGCGGCGCTTTACGTTCAGGCCACCGGGTAGGGTGCCATCGGTTAAAAGGCCGCGCGCAATGCAGGTTTCCATCACATGCCAGATGCGGGCGAGGTGGTCGTTGAAGGATTGTGCGTCGCTGTGGGTCAGCTCGTTTTGCAGCTTCATCTGTGCGATGGACTTGCCGGATTTGCGGGCCATTTGCAGCATTTCAACGGCGTTGTGAAACGGGAAGGGCACGCCGACGGGTTCTTCGGGGGTCCCGTCTTGGGCGTCCATTTCCTTGGCTGTCAAAATGAACCCCCCACCGACGGAAAAGTATGTTTCGCGCAGGTACAGGTTTCCGGCGGTGTCATAGGCCGACAAGATCATGCCATTCGGGTGGCCATCCAAGGGGGGGCCGTAATCGAAGCGGATGTCTTTATCGAAGTCGAAGTCCAACGCACCCAGATCCGGCGGAGAGATTTTTCGGGTGGCTTTGATCTCGACCTCTGTGACCTCGGCGTTGTTGGCTTCAAAGGTTGCGGGGACAAATCCGGCGAGGCCTAGCATCACAGCGCGGTCCGTGGCGTGGCCCTTGCCGGTGAAGGAAAGCGAGCCGTGCAGTGAACAGCCAAGGCGTGCCAGTTGCCCTGCGCCCGGGATTTTTTGTCGCCCGTCGCGTAGCATTTCAAGGAAATGCGCCGCTGCAACCATCGGTCCGACCGTATGGGAGGACGACGGACCTACGCCCACTTTGAATATGTCGAACACGCTAAGAAACATTGAAAACCCTTTGTTGCTGAGCAGTATATACGGAGAGTTTCCTATAGGAAACATACAAAATGCGACATGTTTTGAAACGTGCGCGAAATTTTCCCAAGACGCGGCGATTCAGGCTATCGCGCATGGGTGTAAATGCCCTTATAAGGTGCCATGTAACCGTCACATATGGGAGCTGGATCATGGAAATACCTACAGAAGGTGCTGCAAAGGCAAAATACCTTGCTGCCGAAAAAGCGTTGGAATTCGTAAAGCCGGGTATGAAGCTGGGCCTTGGTACAGGGTCTACGGCGGCCTATTTCGTCGATTTGCTTGGCGAGAAGGTAGCCGAGGGTTTGGAGGTGCTATGCGTTCCGACATCCTCAGCGACCAAGGCGCAAGCCGAGGCGTTGGGGATTCCGTTAACCACGCTGGGCGAGATTCGCTGGCTTGATCTGGTGATTGATGGCGCGGATGAATTCGATGGCCGTATGAACCTTATCAAAGGTGGCGGCGGGGCGTTGTTGCAGGAAAAAATTGTGGCAACTGCTGCCGAGAAGATGATCGTGATTAGTGATAACTCCAAGCGGGTAAAAACGTTGGGCGCTTTCCCTTTGCCTGTGGAAGTTGTGCGCTTTGGTTGGGAAGTAACAGAGAACAAGATCCTCGAAATCATCAGCCGTGCATTCGTTGGCGGGGTTGGTATCTCGCGCCGCATGGACGGCGGTAAACCGTTTGTGACCGACGAAGGGCATTATATTCTTGATTTACACCTGAAGAAAATCGATGAGCCACCAGTTTTAGCCGCACAATTGAAGGAAATCGTTGGTGTGGTTGAATCGGGGTTCTTTATCGACATTTGTAAGGTTATTATTGTCGGTAAAGAGGATGGCACGACGCGGGTAATTGATACTCGACCAGCGTTTCGGCCTGCCCATTAAGGAAATACCATGAGCTATGATTTTGATCTATTCGTTATCGGCGGCGGTTCCGGCGGCGTTCGTGCGGGGCGCGTAGCGTCGCAAGGGGGCGCGAAAGTGGCCTTGGCCGAGGAATACCGTTACGGCGGCACCTGTGTGATCCGCGGCTGTGTTCCCAAGAAGTTAATGGTTTACGCATCGGCGTTTTCCGAGGCATTCGAGGCCTCAAAGGGGTTCGGCTGGACTGTGGGCGAAACGAGCTTTGATTTCAAAAAGCTGATCGGCTCGATCGATGAGGAGTTGGACCGTTTGGAAGGGCTGTATCTGAAGGGTCTGGAAAGTAACGGCGTGACGACGTTTAACAGCCGTGCAACGGTTAAGGACGCGCATACGGTTGTGCTGTCAAATGGCGAAGAGATTACCGCCAAGACCATTCTGGTAGCGACGGGCGGGCAGCCGTTTATCCCTTCGGTTAAGGGGCATGAAAACGCGATTTCGTCGGATGATGTGTTCTTGCTGGAAGATTTGCCAAAGCGGATTTTGGTCGTGGGTGGTGGATACATTGCTTGCGAGTTTGCCGGGATTTTCAACGGCATGGGCGCGGAGGTAACGCAGTTCTATCGCGGCGCCCAAATCCTGCGCGGCTTTGATGGCGAGGTGCGTGGGCATGTCGCCGAGGAGATGATCCGCAAAGGTGTAAACCTGCACCTCGGCACGGATGTGGCCAGCATCGAAAAGAAAGACGACGGATTGCATGTGACCTGTACCAACGGCTCGATCACGGTGGTGGACGAAGTGCTTTATGCGACGGGTCGCGTGGCCAACACCAAGGATTTGGGGCTTGAGGCTGCGGGCGTTAAGCTGGGCCGCAAAGGCGAGGTCATGGTTGACCGGTTTTCGCAGACATCTGTGCCGTCGATCTATGCGGTGGGCGATGTGACCGACCGTGTGAACCTGACGCCCGTGGCCATCCGCGAAGGCATGGCATTTGTGGAAACGGTGTTTAACGACAACCCCACCGCAATGGACCACGACATGATCGCAACGGCGGTGTTTACGCAGCCCGAGGTCGGAACCGTCGGTCTGGGTCAGGAAGAAGCCGCCGACAGTTATAACGTCGAGATTTACCGCGCGGCCTTCCGTCCGATGGCGAATATCTTGGCGGGTAGCGATGAACGCATGTTGATGAAACTGGTCGTTGATAAGGATAGCCGCAAGGTGCTGGGCTGCCATATCGTTGGCCCAGCGGCGGGCGAGATGATCCAGATGGCGGCAATCGCGATTAAGATGGGCGCGACCAAAGAAGATTTCGACCGGACGGTGGCCGTACACCCGACTGCGGCAGAAGAATTGGTTACTATGAAAGAACCTGTGGGTTAACCCTTGAATTTTACTCAAAAATGAACACATTCTGACACAGAATTATTTTTAACCGAAGGAAGAGCAGATACATGCCAAATTCGAGTAATTCCGGCGGCCCTTGGGGTGGCGGCGGCAACAATGGCGGCGACGATGATCGCAATAAGGGCAATCAGGGCGGGCAACCGCCACAAGTGCCTGATATTGACGATCTGGTTCGCAAGGGTTCCGAACAGCTTAAAGTCCTGATGGGCGGCGGCGGTGGCGGCGGCTCGAACGGGGCTGGCAGCGGCGGATTGGGCAAAGGCTCCATCGGGCTGGTCGTACTGGCGGCGGTTGCGCTGTGGGGCTTTGCGTCGTTTTATTCGGTTAAACCCGAGGAACAGTCGGTTGAGCTGCTGTTTGGCAAGTATTATGACACGGGTGAACCGGGTCTGAACTTCGCCCCTTGGCCGTTCGTTTCAGCCGAAATTTTGCCGGTAACACGTGAGAACACCGAAGACATTGGTGTTGGTAGCCGTGGCAGCCGTCTGGAAGAAGGCTTGATGCTGACGGGTGACGAGAACATCGTGGACATTGATTTCCAGGTTGTTTGGAACATCACCGATGCACCGAAGTTCTTGTTTAACTTGGCCGATGCACAGGAAACTATCCGTGCTGTGTCTGAAGCTGCGATGCGCGAAGTTATCGCGCGATCCGATCTTGCACCAATCTTGAACCGTGACCGTGCTGCGATTTCGCAAGAGGTGCGCGGGCTTATTCAGGGTACGCTGGATACCTATAATTCAGGTGTGAACATTGTTCGTTTGAACTTCGACAAGGCCGATCCGCCTGTTGAGGTTATCGACGCTTTCCGTGACGTTCAGGCAGCTGAACAAGAGCGCGACACGCTGGAAAAACGGGCTGATGCGTATGCGAACGAACGTCTGGCTGCGGCCCGTGGTTCCTCGGTTCAGTTGTTGCAAACTGCCGAAGCGTATCGCGCACAAGTGGTTAACACCGCGACGGGTGAAGCCAGCCGTTTCCTTTCGGTTTACGAGGAATACGCCAAGGCTGAAGAAGTTACCCGCAAGCGCTTGTACCTTGAAACAATGGAACGTGTGTTGGCCGGTGTAACGAAAATCGTAATCGATGAAGATGCGAATGGATCGGGCGTTGTGCCTTACCTACCGCTGAACGAGCTTAATAAAGGAGGGTCGAACTAATGAAACGTTTACCTATTCTTGGTGGTGTACTGATCGTCATCGCCTTCCTCGCCTCCTCCTCGATCTTTATCGTGGACGAACGTGAAAAAGCTCTGGTCTTGCAATTTGGTCAGGTGAAAGCCGTGAAAGAAGACCCGGGTATGGCTTTCAAGATCCCGTTCATTCAAGAGGTCGTTTCTTATGATGACCGCATCTTGTCACTGGATACGCTTCCACTGGAAGTTACGCCGCTTGATGATCGTCGTTTGGTTGTGGACGCCTTTGCACGTTACCGTGTTACAGATGTGGTCCAGTTCCGTCAGGCCGTTGGTACAGGCGGCATCGCGTCGGCTGAATCCCGTCTTGGCCGCATTATCAACGCTAGTTTGCGTGAAGTTCTGGGTTCGGTTACGTCGAACGAAATCCTCTCTGAGGGTCGTGTCGGCTTGATGAACCGTATCCGTGATCTTGCGATTACTGAATCCGAAAACCTCGGGATTGAAGTGGTTGACGTGCGTATCAAACGTGCTGACCTTCCAGCGCAGAACCTTGAAGCCACCTTCGCGCGTATGCGTGCGGAACGTGAACGCGAGGCAGCGGATGAACGCGCACGTGGTAACGAGGCCGCGCAGGTTGTTCGTGCGGCGGCTGATCGTACCGCGGTGGAACTTGTATCCGAAGCGCAGCGTGACAGCGACATCATCCGTGGTGAAGCAGACGGCGCCCGGAATGCGATCTTCGCCGAAGCATTCAGCAAGGACCCCGAGTTCTTCGCTTTCTATCGTTCGCTTGCGGCATACGAGGAATCCTTGCAAGGGGATAACACCACGCTGGTGCTTTCGCCTGACAGCGAGTTCTTCGACTTCCTGAAAACGGACGGGTTGGAGTGATCTCGGACATCCTTTTCGGATTAGGTTTCGTAGCTATCGTAGAGGGGCTGGTGCTTGCACTGGCCCCTTCGCGTCTTGACGAGGTTTTGGAAATCTTGCGCCAGATCGGGCCAGAGCGCACGAGGGCGATGGGTTTGGCCATCATAGCCGGCGGAGTTCTGCTGATTTGGGCGGTTCACGGCTGACTTGACGATTATGTGACGCCTAATCGCTTGATTTCCTGTAAAATAGTCACAGTTTATTAAGGAAGTTAGACGAGCCTGTTCAGGCCTGTCATTTTGTCGAGCAGGAGGAAAACCATTGAGCCAATCCAGAACCCTAAACCGCACGGGCTATGTGCGTGCGTCGTTCGCGATGCTGATCTCGGCGTTTTCCCTGATTTTTATCATTTTGCCAACGTCGGGCCAATCGCGTGCGGCGGGTGAAAGTCTGGCCGATCTGGTCGATCAAATCAGCCCGGCGGTGGTGAATATCGTCACAACGGTGACGTTGCCCGGCACGATGGGAAGCGGCCCGATTGTGCCTGAAGGCTCGCCATTAGAGGAATTGTTTAAGGATTTTCAAGAAGGCCAGCAGGATCAACCGCGTCGCCGTGGCAATGCGCTTGGCTCCGGTTTTATCATTTCGGCGGACGGGTATATCGTTACCAACAACCACGTGATCGAGGACTCCGATGAAATTCTAATCGAGTTTTTTGGTGGAGAGTCGCTGGCGGCCACCATTGTCGGGCGGGACGAGAAAACCGATATTGCTGTGCTGAAGGTTGAATCCGAAACGCCGTTGTCGTTCGTGCAGTTCGGCGATTCTGATGTGGCCCGTGTGGGCGACTGGGTGTTGGCGATTGGCAATCCACTGGGGCAGGGATTTTCGGTTTCGGCGGGGATAATCTCGGCGCGGAACCGCGCGCTTTCGGGGTCTTACGATGATTTCATCCAGACGGATGCAGCAATTAACCGTGGCAACTCCGGTGGGCCGCTGTTTGATATGGACGGTCAGGTTATCGGTGTGAACACCGCGATTTTGTCGCCTACTGGCGGATCGATCGGGATCGGGTTCTCTATGTCCTCGGCTGTGGTTTCCAAGGTGGTAGACCAGCTAATCGAGCATGGCGAGACGCGCCGTGGTTGGCTGGGCGTTCGCATTCAGGACATCAGTGAAGACATCGCAGAAGCGTTGAATTTGGAGGCCACGATGGGGGCCTTGGTGACGGATGTGCTGGACGGCCCTGCGGGGGATGCGGGTATTTTGCCGGGCGACGTGATTATTACATTTGATGGTATTGATGTTGAAGGCACCCGTGCGCTGGTGCGCATGGTTGGCGATGCCGATGTCGGAAAGGCCGTGCGGGTTGTGGTTATTCGGGATGGAAAAACACAAACATTTCTGGTTGATCTTGGACGCTTGGAAGAAACGGTTTTGACATCGTTAACCCCGCCAGCTTCCGGCGACACCCCTGCGTTTGATACGAATGGGTTGACGCTGGGTGTGCTGAGTGTTGAGAACCTGAACAAGTTTGGACTGGGGGATTATCGCGAAGGCGTTTTGATTTTGGACGTTAACGAGGCCTCTGCCGCCTTTGAGAAAGGCCTGCGTGCCGGTGATATCATAACAGAGATTGGCCAACAGGCGGTCACATCCCCAACAGATGTGGACGAGCGGATCGCATCGGCCAAAGCGGGGGGGCGCACGTCTATCCTGTTGTTGGTACACCGGGATGGCGACAAACGGTTTGTGGCGTTGTCCTTGGTGGATTAAATAAACATAAAATCGTCAGCGCCCAGCAGGGTGCTGTCGAAATTTGTTAACGTTATATCACTGTCACCCGCCCAACTGATTAACGTATCGTTACCGTTTTGCGTGACCGTCAGGTCGTCAAAACTTGCCAAGCCGCTAAGAACCATCAGGTCCAAATTGTCGGTGAAATCGGCGATATGGTCATGCCCTTGGTCTTCGGTGTTGAAGATAAACTGGTCGGCACCTTGATGTCCTTTCAGGAAATCCGAGCCCGCGCCACCTTGCAAAATATCATTGCCGCGCCCGCCGTAAAGGTTGTCGCCGCCGTTCCCGCCATCCAGAATATCGTCGCCAGTACCGCCCCGAAGGGTATCGCTGCCAGCACCTGAAAATAGCTGATCATCGCCCTGACCGCCTTTGGCAACGCTGTTGTCCGAACCATCGCCAAGGCGCAAAATGTCATCACCGGATTGTCCGCTTAGAAAGTTGGTTCCGTCGGGATCAATCAAAACATCATCGCCCGTACCGCCTTTGATATTATCGTCACCAAGGCCGCCGCGCAGGTGGTCATCCCCGCCACGCCCACGAAGGATATTGTCGGCGTAGCTAGGCAGAATGGTGCTGTGTGGGGCGAAAAAGTCGTCGCCATTGCCACCGTTGAAAATGAAACCTTCGGTTTGCAGCATGTCCTCAAGGGCGTTGCCTGCTTCGACCATCCAGCCGTAAGTGTCCAGCGAGACTTGGTCATATGTTGCGGTTAGGGTGATCGGTTCGGGCAATGTCATCGTTGCCGTCACGGTTTTTTCACCGCCCTCAAAGCGGTAGTAGACGACCTTCGTGATCTCGACTTCCGCCTGCGCCCCGAGCCGCTCGGTGACATCTGAGGAAAGCTCTGCGATCAGGTCGATGCCGAAATCTTTGTACATCGCACTTTCGGAAGTTTCCCACCCGTTCGGGGTGGAGTTTATCACCCCTCGGACATTTACCGCCGTTTTCAGGAATACATTCGGGGCCAGTGCATCGCCAAGTGGTGACAGGTTGAAGAACCCGACATCTGTTGCATTAATTTTGACCTTGGACATTTTCCACCCCGTCAGTTGAACTTCGATAAGGGGGATTTCGCACAAACTTATATAAAATCCTAACTATCTGTTAATGATTGGTTAACGAATAGATATGCTAAGTATATGAAAAAATATTAAAACTTAATATAAATTGCGACTAACTATCGACTAATATTTTGCGCCTATGGATTGTAATTGTGGCGTATGAAGTGAACGGTTTTTACGTTAACGATGGTGATATCAAGCTCTATCAAACATTGAAAAACAGGCAATCTATTGAGGTTTAGCCGAATTGGTATTCCAAATTTACATTCGACGGAAAGTTGGCTCGAAAAAGTTCAGGTGTCACTATAAAACCTGAATAGCCCCTAGATTTGTAGACACCTTCTTCCCCAAAAATGAGGCAAGGAGGCCATCATGGGCAATGCAAGATTCAGTGAAGATTTCAAACGGGATGCGGTGCATCCGCTGTCTGACAGTGGTTTGGACCTGTCGCGCTTTAGTGCCGCTCCAAGTTCTCATTTAAGCGGCCTTTCTTTCGAAAGCCAAGGGGCTTTTCCAACCTAATGCCGAATGTCTACG
>Ga0209121_10005626_pt1 | contig 11280 bp, 11 predicted proteins | sample Cruoilmetagenom3_FD_187292 | JGI IMG/M metagenome (GOLD analysis project Ga0209121, IMG submission 187292) | Oil polluted marine microbial communities from Coal Oil Point, Santa Barbara, California, USA - Sample 3 (SPAdes) (version 2) | ecosystem: Environmental > Aquatic > Marine > Oil seeps ...
TTTTAACGCCGAGCAGAAGTGTCGCCTTTGGTTGATATGTAAACAGCACCATGCCAACAAGCTTCACCCTAGCTCACCCCATGTAGCTTGGGTCGAGCGTAGCGAAATCCAACAACCCCACCTTTAAGCACCGCCTTTGCAACCTACCAAGATGTTGGGCTTCCCTACGCCCTAGGCCTCTGTTCCTGACTCGGCTCTACCAGTTCCGCCCATGGATGCAGGAGGTACGGTTCCAAGGACGGAACTGGTAGAGCCGAGTCAGGAACAGAGGCCGAGAGCAACGTATGGAGCAGATGCCGAGAACGAAGCTAAACCAAACAATACTCAAAGGGGCGTCACATAAATCTATAACGACACAAATGAGAACAAGTTCACAAATTTAACGAGACACAGTAGCGGGTGACAAGATTGGTCACTTTCTAAACTGTATAAGAGTGACAAATAAAGTCAGGGTGGTGTCTAGTAGGCCTGCCCTTATGGGATAGAGGGCAATAAGGCAAAACTAAATGAGTAAGCCATTATGACCACACAAACAATAACTTATAAAATAAACCCAAAAAACAGTAGTGCTTCGTGGCAGCTTGGCACAGCCTGTGCCATAGTTATTCCACGGCTTTGGAAATGGTTTGTTAAGTAAACCGGCATTACCCGGGAGGGCAATATGCAAACCAGCTAAAGTCCTCCCAAAACTTATATTTTTTTAATCGGAGTAACATTATGAAAAAAGTACAACAAGGTTTTACCTTAATTGAATTGATGATCGTGGTAGCGATCATTGGTATTTTAGCTGCAGTAGCGATTCCTGCTTATCAGGATTATACCGTTAGAGCGAAAATGGCAGAAGGTTTATCTTTGGCTTCACCAGCTAAGGTCGGTGTTGCGGAGTTTTGGTCCTCTGAAGGTGGTTTGCCATCAACAAATGGCAGTGTGGGTCTTCCTACCAGTACAAGTATCGTTGGTAATTCAATTAGATCAGTTGCTGTTGGCAACAGCGGTGTCATCACCATAACTACAGCGGGCACTGGTCTGCCAGCAGCAGTGGCAGGGGATAATTTTACGCTAACTCCTACCGCATCGGTGGGTGGGTTAGTATGGGTATGCGCTTCGGGTAATATTGATTCAAAATATTTGCCCTCTGAATGTAGATAGAAATAGATAAATAGACGAATAAAAAAGCCCATATTTATGGGCTTTTTTGATTTCTAAATAGAAATAATTTCAAGAGTGCGAAATGTGAACTGGAGCTTAAATATACCCGATCGCAAAAGTAGAGAAGTTATTAGCACAGCTGTTATATTTTTGTTTTTTTTTGGACTTGGTTTGTGGGTATATTTACCGAGTTTAGATGGTGGTTTTCTATTTGATGATATGTCAAATTTGACACCTATAAGCAAGCATGGTGGTGTGATAGATAGGCCAACCTTGCTTGCATTTTTAACCTCTGGCCAAGGATTTCCGGGAAGGTCACTAAGTCTGTTTAGTTTTTTGCTCGATGGCAACAGCTGGCCGTTGGACGCTAGAACAATGAAGATGACCAGCTTAAAATTACATCTTCTAGCAGGTGTACTGATATTTTGGCTGTCTTGGTTAAGTTCTGCGTATTTGTTTGATCCAAAGCCTTCTTCGAGAGTGCAGCGGATATGGTTTGCTGGTTTATTAGCAATGCTGTGGCTGCTTAACCCATATCAGGTGTCGACGGTTAGCTATATCGTTCAGCGTATGACTGTTCTGTCAACAATTTTTGTTCTTGCTGGCTTGATAAGTTTTGTTAAAGGGCGCGAGCTGTTACAGAAAAACGTTTCCAGGGGTATTGTTTTGGCTTCTTTGGGAATTGTTTGGTTTGGAGTGTTAGCTGTTCTTTCGAAAGAAAATGGCGTATTAATTTGTGTATTCGCATTGCTGTTTGAAAAATTTCTATTCGACGAAGAAGCATTAAGTGATAAGACAAAGAAAGCTTGGACTATTTGGAAAATTTGTATCCTTTGGCTGCCATTAATTCTATTGGCAGTCTATTTTATATACAAGTATGATTTTTTTACGACTGGTTATGAGTTAAGAACATTTTCTGTTTCTGAAAGATTGTTGACCCAGTCGCGAATTTTATTTCTTTACGTGCAAGATATTTTGCTACCCTCTTTAAAGGGAACTGGCTTGTTCAGTTTTAACCAACCTGTTTCAACAGGCCTATTGTCACCGATAAGCACACTATTTTCGATTATTGGTATTATTGTAGCTTGCGTAGGCAGCTATTTAATTCGGCATAGGATGCCCTTGGTTTCGCTAGGTGTCTTGTTTTTTTTTGCAGGGCATCTATTGGAGTCAACAGTGATACCTCTAGAGATGTATTTTGAACATAGAAATTATTTGCCACAATATGGTATTTGGTTGGCACTATGTTCCTTTCTAGTCTATTTATCTAATAGGAACTCGACGTATAAAAAGCCAATGACTGCTTTGGTTTGTGTTTGTATTTTAGTGTTCAGTGGGATTGCTCATGTGCGGAGTCAACTTTGGGGAAATGCACCGCTGATGTCAAAAGTTTGGTATGAAAATAATATCTCGGTAAGAACTGGTTTGCTCTATTCGTCCCAACTGGTATCTGTAGGGCAAGTGTCTGAGGCAAGATCAGTTCTTTTAGAAGTGTCGGCTATTAATCCCCAGTCTTTAGCGTCAAGGCTCTCATTGGCTGTTATTGATTGCCAAGTAACGCAAAAAGGGTTCAAGGCTGAAGAGTATGAATTGTTGGCAAAAACGGCGCCGATTGAAGCTGCAGCACAAGAAGCGATAGGTATTTTTAGCGAAATGCTATCTAGTGGGAAAGCTTGTAAAGGACTGACCATTGATGCGCTTCATAACATTACGCTAAACTATACGACAAACCCATATTATCTAGGATATCCAGAAGCAATTTCAAATCTATATGCATTTTTGTCAGACTTGGAGTTTGGGAAAAGAAATCTCGACGGTGTAATGTTGTATCGTGATAAAGCCTGTGAATATTTTTGTACGCCACGTATCAGGTATGAGCAAGCAATGTTTTTACATACTGCTGGTTTGAATAGAGAAGCGATAGATCATCTTAAGAAGGCGGATTTATTGCATGGTCGATATAGCCAGTTAAAAGATCCGCATTTATCTGAGCAAATTGAGAGCGCAAGAAAATTGTTAGTGACACCTAAGCTGATGTAGTTAAATAACTACAGTTCCCTTTCTTAGATTCAAACAGGAATATACCAGGGATTTTATTCGTAACCATTGTAAATTGTGGACCCATTAAGTTGTTTGACTTTATTGATCTTAGATCTGAGATACAAAAATAATATGGCAAATGTAACTGTAGTAATACCGGCAAAAAATGAAGCCATTAGTTTAGGTGGAATACTCTCTGGTATTTCGGATCTGTACCCTGATTATGAAATAATTGTGGTAAATGATGGGTCAACGGATAACACCTCTGATATATGTAAACAGTATTCCGTAAAGGAAATATGTAATCCTTATTCGAAGGGTAACGGCGCGGCGATCAAATCAGGCGCGCGTGCTGCAAAAGGAGATATATTGGTATTTATGGATGGTGATGGACAGCATCAGCCTAAGGATATTTCTGCTCTGCTTGAAAAACTTTATTCTGGGTACGATATGGTGGTTGGAGCACGTCAGGGTGCATCATCTCAAGCAAATATTGCCAGAGGGTTGGGGAATAAAATTTACAATCGTTTGGCCAGCTGGATGGTAGGGCATGAAATTGAAGATTTAACCTCAGGGTTTCGTGCTGTGAGGGCGCGTCGATTCAGAGAGTTTCTATACCTTTACCCCAACGGATTCTCCTACCCTACAACTAGCACAATGGCATTTTTTAGAGCGGGGTATTCGGTTACTTACCATCCGATCATTGCTTTGAAGAGAGACGGAAAAAGCCATATAAATTTTTTTCGAGATGGTGTGCGATTTCTTTTGATAATTTTCAAGGTAGGCACCTTATATTCACCGTTAAAATTATTTTTGCCCATCGCGTTGGGCCATTTTATTACGGGAGGTGTGTATTATTGTTATACGCTTTATGAATTCCACCGTTTTACCAATATGAGTGCGTTATTGTTCACGACATCAGTTTTGATTTTTTTGATTGGATTGGTCTCTGAACAAATTACTAGTCTGATTTATGCAAAAACCGATTCAGGCCAAAAATAACTTGTTGTTAGGGATGTAATCACATTGATAAGTTTGGTGGAGCCAAATTCAATAGAAACTGATCCATTTTTCGGTGTATTGGCGTCTGATTTAGGTTGGGCGCCACCGTTAAGATACCTGTAGAGAAGAAGGGTGCTTGCGTTGCTCGCAAAAATGCCATGCAAATCACTGTTGGAAATAGGCTGCGGCGCCGGGGCCTTGCTCGTTGATTTGTCTCACGCAGGTTTTCATTGCGTTGGTATGGAAACCTCGTCACTGACATTGGGAATGGCAGCAGATATTTCCAATGCGAGTGGTGTAAGTCATGATATTTTAAGTTGTCCGGACGACAGCTGGGGTGAAGCATTTGATACTGTGTGCACCTTTGACGTTCTTGAACAAATTAAAGGTGATGTCGCTGCACTCAGTAACTGAAATAGTTGGATTAAACCAGGGAGAGTATCCTGTGTTACCCGTGCCGCCGCACTCATCATGTTTGGTGCTGGTGCTGGTGCTGGTGCTGGTGCTGGTGCTGGTGCTGGTGCTGGTGCTGGTGCTGGTGCTGGTGCTGGTGCTGGTACTGGTGCTGGATGGGCAGTCACTACCGGCGTTGTGAGAGAGTCGCTTCTTCAGTTGGTAGTCGATCAGGAAATGACAATTGATCATGTGGAGTATCATGGTTTTTTGCCCGCAATTTTGGCATAAACTCTGGGTGCGAGGACTTATCGTAAGTTAATTAAACAGCGCGTTGAAGCTGTCGATAGAAATACTGCCTCAGCTGAGAATGGGATTGAACGTGCCGTTTATATGAAACAAAGTCATCTTATTAACTCCAGATCCTTTTTTTGCCAACCATTTCGTCAATTGTTGTAATTTCATGTCTTTATTTATTTCAAAATATACGGAATTAGCATGCTGTTAAGTCTACGAAAAACTCCGTTTCATCCACAATGGTTTGTTCTGCGTAACAGCGCCTATGATGATATCGACCTTGTCCAGCCTCGACAGGGTGATCGTCTTCTGGATATTGGCTGTGGGCGAAGTGTGCTGCAGCGGAAACTCCCAAGTATGGTTGAGTACATAAGTCTTGACTATCCTGATACGGGCGCCGAGCTTTACCAGTCATCTCCTTCGATATTTGGAACCGCAGAACAGTTGCCCTTTCCTGATGCCTCAATTGACATTGCGGTATGTCTTGAGGTGGTGGAGCACCTTGAAGATCCTAAACGGGCATTTGTTGAAATCGGTCGTGTTCTGAAACCAGGGGGGCGCGCGCTGTTATCGGTTCCATTTGCCTACCCCATTCACGATGCTCCACACGACTTTCAACGGCTCACTGAGTATCAGCTCCATCGTTTTGCATCAGATTCAAAATTAGTTGTTACCCAATTTAAAGAAACTGGGCACGCTATTGAAAGTGCAGCCCTATTGATGAATCTCGCTATAGCCAAGACAGCATTAGACGGTATCCGCCACCATCATCCAGCGGCTTTTTTAGTTCTTTTTATGCCATTAATACCTTTTCTAAATATTGGCGCGTGGCTTCTTGCTCGGCTTGCCAGTGATTGCGGTGGTAGGTTTTTACCGACAGGCTATCAACTAGTGCTGAGCAAGGAATAGAGATGCGCCTACTTATCGTAACGACCTCATATCCCAGACGAAACGATGGTACGGAAGCTGCCGGGTCGTTTGTTGAAGACTTTGCAATTGCTTTGTCAAAAATATGCAGTATTGCTGTGGTTGCACCTGGACTAGAAGTTGGGGTGGCAGACACTACGGATACATTTGATATATATCGATTCCGATCACCGGAACGAGCGCTTTCTACCTTGAAACCATTAAACCCCCTTCATTGGGTTAGTATACTGTCTACTCTCGCCAGTGGCCAACGCACCTGTCATCAGGCAGTTGAGGAGTTCAAGCCAAACCATATTCTAGCTCTATGGGCTTTGCCAAGTGGTTATTGGGCTGCTAGAGCAGGAAAGGCTTATAGCATACCCTATAGTACTTGGGCATTGGGAAGTGATATTTGGTCTCTGGGGAAAATCCCGCTAGTTCGGTCTATACTCAAAAAAACTCTGACAAATGCAAAAATACAGTTTGCAGATGGTTTTCAGTTATCTCAGGATGTGAGTCAAATTTCAGGGAAACCCTGTCATTTTTTGCCTAGCACTAGACAGCTAAATAAAATAGATCGTGTTCTTCGTACAAGCCCTCCCTACCGGCTTAGTTTTCTTGGCCGTTGGCACCCAAACAAGGGGGTAGATATATTACTCGATGCATTGGAGTTGCTTTCTGATGACGATTGGGAAAAAATTGAATCGGTGAGAATCGAAGGTGGAGGGCCGCTTCACAGTTTAGTTCATGAGAAGGTTCATAAACTTAGCGCCGCTGGTTGTCCTGTTACCGTGGGTGCGTATCTGAATAGGGAGGATGCCCAGATCCTGCTTGTTAATACCGACTTTCTCATTATTCCATCAAGGATCGAAAGCATTCCTGTCGTATTCTCAGATGCAATGCAGAGCAGATGCCCTGTTATTGTAACGCCTGTAGGGGATCTTCCTAAACTTATAGGTGAATATGGTTGCGGAGTATTATCAGGAGCAGTGAGTGCTTTTGCGATTTCAGTCGCAATTCGAGAAGCACTGGGGAGCGTGCCGTGTGTCTACAAGAGCGAACTTGACGCAGCCTGCTTGGCGTTTGATATTCAAGCTTCAGCTAACGCTTGTACTAAGTTGTTTAATTCTGAGTATGCTAAAAATATAGATGGAAATATATTGATTGTGTGACGACTAAAGGCGATGACTCTAGTTCTTAGGCTTCTGTAGAAGCCAGATATAGCCTGGCGACAAAAAATAGAAAAATTTTAAAAAAACAATTGAGAGTTTTTGAACAGTACTTCCTGGTCGAACCACATCAGTTGCGCAGTATTTCGCCGGTGAGCGTATTATTTCTTCTGTGTAGTCGATGCAGTCGAATTTCTTTGTCAGGGTTTTTAATTTTCGGTAGGATAATAGGGTTTCGTAATAAAAATCCCCCTTTCCAAGTAATCTCAGGTATCGGTGTGCTAGTGGTTTTGGTAGCCATGATAAAAATGGTATGCGCCCGTAGTGAGTTTCCATAACCTTGTGTCGGTTTGTTGCGCCAAAGAAACAAATGCCACCTGGTTTTAGCACGCGGTATATTTCGTCCATAAGTCGATTGGCATCTGGCACATGTTCATACATTTGATTGCAGATGACAATATCATATGAGCTATCTTCGAACGACATGTTCAGTGCATCCATTTTGTGATATGTAATATTTTTTTTGGAGTTTTTAGCTCTGGCATTTTTGATGGCTTCTTCGTCGATATCTATAGCGTCAAGTATAGGAAAGTGTGACCCAAAATATACTGACATGTATCCTGCAGAACAGGACGCTTCTAGCGCGGTTTTATTTTCGAATGAATCAAATTGTTCGGCTAAAACGCGTATTATTTTATCGGATTTTAGTTTTCTCGAATCCTTATCATACATGAACCGATGGGCGATTTTGTTTTCTGTGAAATTGCATTGATATTTTTCGTGTGTCATTTAATCACCCATGATTAAGTTTCTATATTTTCGGATTTCTATTTTATGAAAATTGTCCAGTTAGGATGCTTCTTTTCTTTACAACAGGTACTCCATAGTAAACTGCACGGGAATCCAGAGATCCTCTGACTAAACTGCAAGCACCTACAACAACGCAATCTTCGATGTTGGAGCCGGATAATATAGTCGAGTTTGCTCCTATCCAACAGTATTCTCCTATTTGAACATCGCTACTTCTCGGTGTGAACTCTCGGCACAATGGTGAATTATGTTGGCTCCCTGGGTCGGAATGAGTAAGGATAGTAACGCCAGGAGATATGGTTGTCCCATGCTGTATGATTACGGAGCCCTTTAAGTCAATGAGGCAATCCATTCCAATGTGAACGTCATTACCAATATAGAGGTTTTTAAATCCATTATCTAAATTGATGAAGTTCGCCTCGTAAATACGAACATTTTTTCCTACTGTAGCGCCACAAAAACCGATAAATTTGGCTCTGATGTAAGGGCTAATCACGATTCGTAGCAATAGCTCGATAACCATGAATAGTGCCTTTTTTAATTGAGTCTTCATGTTAAAACTTCATTCCATTTTGTAAGATATTCGAATGCACTATACAGTTTTTTGTATTTTAGGCGCCCTGAAACTAAAATAGCTACTGATCATGATATTGCCAGTAAACTTTATTTTTGATCTAGTCCACGGGTTTGCGCGATTGGTGAACTTTTTTTGGACAAAATAATTGCGAAAAGTCCCCCTGTTAGATCAATAGTAATCAACCAGAAACGTATGGATAGGGTGATCGGGGCGGAAACTGTCGTTATTATTCCTGACAAAGTGGATGCTTTTATAAATAACCATTCCCGAACTCCAAGGCCAGCAGGAAACACCACAAGCAGCGCGGAAACCACCCAAACAATTACCCCGATACCGACAAGAGAAAGTGATAATTGTGTTTCTAAAGAAAACCCGAATGCAACTAAAATAACTTGTCCAGCCACACTCATTCCGCATGAAATCCAGATTTCTATAAGTAAAAACGGGTCAAATCGAGGGCGCACGTCTCTCGTGATATTTGTAGGTTGTTGAGTTTGTAGTTTGCGCAGCAGAACCCATGGTAGACCTGTAGCAATGACTACCGATATTAGTATTCCGAAAATTGTTACTGTTAAAGCTGAGCTATAGTAGTTATAAGAAATAAGAATCAAATTGGCACCCAGTACCGTACTGCACCATAGTGATGAAATCATGAGATGCAAGTTAGCAAAAAACATTGATCGAAGTGATGTTCCAGTAGGTAAATGGGCCATTTGGAATAGGTATGACCATATTTTCCCGGGAATATATTTTGCTATTTGGGAAAGTAAAAATATGCGCAACCCCAGGCTTAAGGGAACAGTTGTCCCATGGGCACATAGTAATTTTGAGAATACATGCCCCATTAGAATGTTTCCCGTAAAACCTAGGCATGCACTTATAAAAAGGGCGGCCGCATTCGCATTCGACATTTGAGGTGCTAGCTCACCCCAGTGATTCGAAACAAGGTATGCTATAAATATTAATCCGGTAAGCCCTAATGGAAAACGAAGGATCTTAATTCTCGATTTCAAGTCCCTTATCCTAGTAAATTCTGTACGGAGGCGATAATCCGTTTGATTTCGTTGTCGTTCAAACCAGGTGAAAGGGGGAGGCTAACGGTACTGCGACCAATGAGGGTAGAGTTTGGTGTGTCTTCGGGCTTCCAACCGTAAGTTGATTGGTAATAGGGGTGCTCCGGTATGCTTAAATAGTGAACCCCTATGCCTATGTTCTTCTTTGTCATCGCTTCCAAAAACTGATCGCGCCCTATGTTGGTATTGGTTTCGTCAACTAAAACTGTGTAGAGGTGGTAAGCATGACGATGTTCGGTTTCCACTTCAGCTGGAAGAGTGATTGGTAGGTCTTTAAACGCATCTTGATACCTATTCCATATGGCCTGTCTTTTTTCCCAGTTGTGCTCAACTCGGGCTAATTGGTGAATACCTAGCGCAGCCTGAATATCCATCATGTTGTATTTAAAACCACATTCAACTACCTGGTAGTGCTTGTAGCCTTCATCTCCAAAACGATGCCAGGCATCTTTGGTCATTCCATGTAATGCGAGTCGTTTGACCCTGCTGAGCTTTTCTTTATTTTTTGCCAGAACCATACCACCTTCGCCAGTGGCGAGGTTTTTGGTTACATAGAAGCTAAAGCAGCCAAAATCCCCAAAAGTGCCCGCTGGCTTGCCTTTGTATTCGGTTTCTATCGCGTGTGCACAATCTTCAATTACAATAAGGCTGTGCTTGTCCGCTAGTGCCATTATGGCGCCCATCTCGCAGGGGCGACCGGCAAAATGTACGAGTAGTATGGCGCGAGTTTTCGGGGTTATTTTTTCTTCGATACTGGATGGTGAAATGTTTAGCGTGTTGATGTCAATATCTGCTAATACAGGAGTTAAGCCAGCGTGAATGATCGAGTTGATGGTCGCACAAAATGTCATTGCTGTGGTGATTACTTCATCACCGGGTTTAAGGTCTGCGGCTATCATGCTCACGTGTAATGCTGCTGTACAGGAGTTTACAGCCGCACTTTGGTTAGCTGGAAGCCCTTTGTATGCGGCAAATTCTTTTTCGAATTTGGCTACTTTAGGGCCGGTACCAAGCCAGCCTGAGCGAAGTGTTGCTTCAACTTCTTGGATTTCCTCTTCGCCGATAGAGGGTGCTCCAAATACAATGAAATCATCTTTTTCCGACATTTGGGTTGCCTTGTTTAGAAGCGTTTGTAAGTACGCAAGGTTACAGTAACTGATACAATTCAATTCATTTTGCTTCCAGAGTTCAGCCGCTTTCTCTTGAACAATAAATTTCGAAATAGTTCTGCAGCAGAGGTTCTTAAAACCGTTTTTGATTATGATCAATTTCGCGGTAATCAGTCGGTAATTATAGACTAAATTAGCGTCTGGACATGAAGACGACTACAAGGACCGACAGAACAAATACAAGGACAACAAATACAAGGGACAACGGAATTACAAGGACAACGGAATTACAAGGACAGCCATTATTATTGATTCAAAACCCTCTTCCCTGTAAGCTCGCCGTATGTCCAGTTTTGCGAGAATGCAAGGAAACTCTTATGACCCGCGCCCGAAGAGAGCTCATCTCAATTGAAGATACACCCTATTACCACTGCATTTCTCGCTGTGTGCGGCGTGCGTACCTATGCGGGGAAGACTTTCAGAGTGGGCAGAACTTTGATCATCGTAAAATTTGGCTGGTTGAGCGGATAAAGTTTCTCGCATCAGTATTTTCTATTGATGTGTGCGCTTATGCGGTGATGTCTAACCACTACCACTTGGTCTTATTTGTGAATCAGGACGAATTGAATAGCTGGTCCGATGAGGAAGTTATGGATCGCTGGGGTAGCTTATTTCCTGCGAGCACACTTAGAATAAAAGATTTGCTCAATGCCACTGATAACGCCGCTACACAGGCGTTGCATCAGGAAAAAGTA